>Ga0136642_1000239_pt1 | contig 33005 bp, 49 predicted proteins | sample LowCatLa1302831Y_FD_115313 | JGI IMG/M metagenome (GOLD analysis project Ga0136642, IMG submission 115313) | Freshwater microbial communities from Lower Cathedral Lake, Yosemite National Park, California, USA - 13028-31Y | ecosystem: Environmental > Aquatic > Freshwater > Lake ... | reverse complement strand
GCGTCATCCTGACGCGCCCCTGCCCTATGCCGCGCGGCGCGATCAGCTCTAGCTGGAAAGCCGCAATCCCCTATGGGCGCGATAGGAGTAAGAGGGGTAGTGGGGTTGGAAAGCCGCAATCCCCTATGGGCGCGATAGGAGTAAGAGGGGTAGGGGGGATCGACCCCGGTTGGGGGGGGGTGTGTATGTATATAGACCCCACCCACAAATTTTTGCCCTAAAATCGAGCTTTACCTTTATTCAACAACCCCGCATAATGCCCCGGTGCATAGCACGAGCGCGTCCCCTCCACGGTTAACGCTCGGCGGGGGTGTATGTGGCGTATACCCCCGCCACAAAGCCAAATCCCGGGGGGCAACCCGGTACGGCCTTTACTTTGCACCCCATTTGATCGAAACTGCCCTGAATCTTGCAGGATTTGCTCAGCAATGCCCTCAGTCTCAGACAAACAGCGTAGAACAATGGCCGCAGCGGCCCATAACCCCAAATTCGCTAAGAAGATGGGCATCCCTACAGCCGTGGCTAAGGACTATAATCAGGCCGACAAGGGCAAGAAACTGGCTAAGGCCATGCGGAACATGGATGATGTCTAAAAACGGCACCACATTTGTCAAAGGCGGCAGCGACCTAATGGGCGTCGTACCCCCTGGCCGGCCCAAAGGCGCTAAGAACAAGTCCACGGAGAAGGCCCGCGAGGCCATTGCCAGCTTCATTGATGGCAATGCCAGCCGCATCCAAAGCTGGCTGGACGAGATTTACGAGCGTGAGGGACCGAAGGCTGCGTTTAACTGCTTTTCGGATATGCTGGAATATCATGTGCCCAAGCTGGCGCGCACTGAACATACGGGCGCGGACGAAGGCCCCGTTGAGATTGTGATCTCGTGGGCGAAAGACGAATAGACTGATGGCCGATACGCGAAAAGACACACTTGAAAAACAATTTGCGGATCAAGCGTATAAAGACTGGTTGTCTAAAAACAAAGTTTCTGAATCAAACGATTATGATACCCGTGCGGCTTTTGATGCTGGTCTTCAGCCGGATGAGCGGGGCCACCTAAACGACGCTTATAAGCGCGATAATCACATCACGTATTCTACAGAATCGTTGCGGTCTAAAGAACCCGGCGCGCCCCCCGCTGGGGAATGGTCTGGAAGCGATAAGGGCGGTTGGACGTTTAAAGCTTCGCCAACGAATATAACCAACGCTGGTGGCGTTGACGCACTAAAGGAATATTTTAAAAAAGTTGAGCCTGAATCTATGTTGGAACTTCCAAAATAGATGGCACAAAGACAAATAGAGCTTCCATACAAGGCACGGGCGGCGTTTATGCCGTTCCACAAGCGCACCCAGCGTTGGGCGTGCCTTGTGGCGCATCGCCGGGCTGGTAAAACGGTTAGTGCGGTTAATGACATCATTGCCAAGGCGGTGATGAGTACCAGCCCTAACCCCATGTTTGGCTATATTGCGCCGTATCGTAGTCAGGCTAAGAGCGTTTCGTGGGATTATTTTAAGTGGTACGCGAAACCGATCATTAAGCAGACCAATGAAGCCGAATTGCAGATTACGTTGGTCAATGGCGCGCAGATCAGGTTGTTTGGGGCGGATAATGCGGACGCTATGCGGGGTTTGGGCTTCGATGGCATCTATATGGACGAGTATGGTGACTTCAGACCTAGCGTCTGGGGTAATGTTATTCGCCCTACGCTTTCTGACAAGCTAGGCTGGGCGGTCTTTGGCGGTACACCCAAGGGCAAGAACCAGTTTTGGGACATTTACGATACTGCGGTTAGCAATAAGGACAAAGATTGGTTCTTGCTGACCCTGAAGGCGTCAACAAGCGGATTGCTACCGGATTCGGAGCTTAAGGCCGCTGCATCGCAAATTTCGGAAGATCAATATCTTCAGGAATACGAGTGCAGCTTTGAGGCTGCTATTAGAGGCGCGTATTATGGGCTTGAAATGCGCGTTGCCCAGGACGAGGGCCGTATACGCAGCGTTCCATACGATCCCGCCCTGCAAACGTTTACGGCGTGGGACTTGGGCTATAAGGATGACACGGCGATCTGGTGGTATCAGATGGCGCGCAATGAAATCCGCGTAATTGATTTTCATGCCGTGTCTGGCTCTAGCATACAGGAGCTTGCCAAGGTCATTATGAGCAAGCCCTACCATTATGCGCGGCATTTCCTGCCGCATGACGCCAAGGCCAAGACCCTAGCGGCGCAAGGCAAGTCAATCATCGAGCAGATGGGCGAATATTTAGGGATGCAAACCCTAGCCATTGTGCCAGACCTGAGCGTGCAGGATGGCATCCAGGCGGTGCGTATGATGTTGCCCAAGGTCTATTTCGACCAAGAGCGGTGCCATGCCGGCATTGAATCGTTGCGGCAGTATCAGCGCGAATACGACGAAGACAAGAAGGCGTATAGGGCAACGCCCCGGCATGACTGGACGAGCCATGCGGCGGATGCGTTCCGTATGTTGGCGATTGCGTGGCGCAATGAGCCGGCAAAGGCCATTATCAACCATGATCGGCCATTACTGGTCGGTGCCGGCAATACGGCTACACTTAACGATATGTGGGCCGCACAGAGAAAGCCAAGGAGGCAAAGAATATGAGCGGCGTATCAAACCCATATCGCTATTACTATGAACACGTTGCGGTAAGCCAATCCGCACAGGTTCTTGGCCTCACCGGCGCGGTTGGTGATTACCTGCACCGCCTTATCTGCACGGTTACGTCTGGCGCGACGGGTAATGTTTTAATTGTTGATGGCAGCGGGGCTGGTATTCTTACGCATACCGTCCTCCCGGCCAGCGCGTCTGTTGTGCCCGGCGTGTACAACATTGAATTCAATGCGGTGTCGGCCAACGGCGCGTGGAAGGTAACGACCGGCGCGGGCGTTGAAGTCATGGCTGTAGGAATCTTCACATGAACAAGCCCGGCCTCTATGCAAACATTCTAGCAAAACAAGAGCGTATCAAAAACGGTTCTGGCGAAAAAATGCGTAAGCCGGGAACCGAAGGCGCTCCGACCGCTGATGCTTTTAAGCAATCAGCCAAGACCGCAAAGGTTAAGAAATGACCGCAGCGTGGACCCGCAAGGAGGGCAAGAACCCCGCCGGTGGCCTTAACGCCAAGGGCCGGGCGTCTTACCACGCGCAAACCGGCGGCACGCTAAAGGCCCCGGTAAAGGCCGGTGATAACCCCCGCCGTGCGTCATTCCTTGCCCGCATGGCCGGTACGTCAGGGCCAATGGAAAAGAACGGCAAGCCTACCCGCCTAGCCCTAGCCCTAAAAGCGTGGGGTGCGTCGAGCAAAGAAGATGCACGGTCTAAAGCCGCAGCAATTTCTAGCCGTAATAAGAAGTAGGGACGCATATGGAATACGCCTCAACCCCCGTCGATGCTCTCCTGACTTACGTTCATCAATACGATAACGAGTTCAAGAAGTGGGACGCTAGAGCGACAAAGATCATCCGCCGTTACCGCGATGATACGCGAGGCGCGACAGGGAATGAAACTGCGCGCTTTAATATCTTGTGGTCGAACGTGCAGACATTAACCCCGGCGGTGTATTCCAAACTACCTAATGCCGACGTATCGCGTCGTTTTGGCGACAACGATCCGGTGGGCCGGGTTGCGTCCCTGCTTATCGAACGCGCCCTAGACTACGAGATTGAGCATTACCCCGACTTCCGTGCGGCTATGCGCCATTCTGTTGAGGATCGTTTCCTTGGCGGTCGGGGGACGGCATGGGCGCGCTATGACCCGCATATTAAAAAGCAAGATATGCCGCAAGACGGTTTGCAAATTACCGACATTACGGAAGAGGGCGACGAGCTTGGCGGCGACATCCACAACCAAGCCGCCGGCACGGAAGAAGCGCCAGAGGAAATCGAGTACGAGTGCGCGCCTACTGATTACGTGCATTGGAAAGATTTCGGCCATTCCGTAGCGCGGACTTGGGAAGAAGTGACGAAAGTCTGGCGCTGGGTTTATATGTCAAAGGACGCGCTTAAAGAACGCTTTGGCGAAGACATTGCCAATAAGGTGCCGCTGGATTCCAGCCCTGAGCAACTTAACAAATACGCGCAGACCAACAAAACCAATGACAAGGCCAGGGTTTGCGAACTTTGGGACAAAGAGCGCGGGACCGTTTCGTGGTTTACCGATTCATACCCGCATATGCTTGACGAGCGGGACGACCCGCTTGAGCTGGAAGGCTTCTTTCCCTGCCCCAAGCCGCTTTATGCAACCACCACCAGCGATAGCTTAGTTCCGGTCCCGGACTTCATTCTGTATCAGGACCAAGCCAACGAGCTCGACATCCTCACCGACCGCATTGACGGGCTAGTAAAGGCCCTGCGCGTCAGAGGGGTCTATGACGCTTCACAGCCGGCCCTACAGCGGCTTTTGACCGAAGGCGACAACAATACCCTTATCCCGGTTGATAAGTGGATGGCGTTCTCTGAGAAGGGCGGCCTAAAAGGGGCCATAGACCTTTTGCCCATCGACACGCTCGCTGCGACCCTGATCCAATGCTATCAGGCGCAACAGCAGATCAAGGGCCAGATTTACGAGATCACCGGCATTTCGGACATCATACGCGGCCAAAGTGCTGCGTCTGAAACGGCCACGGCGCAACAAATCAAGGGCCAGTATGCCGGCCTAAGATTGCGCTCTATGCAGGAAACCGTTTCCCTATTTGCCAGCGAACTATTGCGGCTTAAGGCGCAAATCATTTGCACCAAGTTCCAGCCGCAAACGATTCTTGAATATGCCGCTGCAAATCAAATGTCCCCGGCGGATCAGCAATTGATCCCGCAGGCATTGCAGCTAATGCAAAATAGCCCGCTTCGAACCTTCCGTATCCAAGTGGCATCTGACAGTCTGGTTCAGCTTGATGAGAACCAGAATAAGGCGGATCGTGTTGAGTTCCTCAATGCGTTTTCCAACTTTATGCGTGAGGCTGTTCCTGCTGGACAGGCCAGCCCCGAGATGGTTCCGACCCTCATGGAAATCATGAAGTTTGGGATCGGCGGGTTTAAGCAAGCCCGGCAGATTGAAGGAACGATTGACGTTGCCCTCCAGGCCCTCTCAGCGAAGGCACAACAGGCACAACAGAACCCGCCGCCCAATCCTGAGCAAATGAAGATGCAGGCCGACCAGCAGGCCCTACAGGCCAAGATGCAGGCTGATGCACAAATGACACAGGCCAAGGCGCAAGCCGAAATTCAGATCGAGCAAATGAAAGCCGAGACGCAACAGCAAATAGAAGCCGCAAAGCAGCAGCACGAAGCCCAGCTTAAGATGCAAGAAATGGCTATGCGCGAACAATACGACCGTTGGAAAACGGAACTGGATGCGGCGACCAAGATTATGGTTGCAAGGATTGCGGCTAATCCCGGCATGGATTTACCGATGCTTGAGGCTCAGCAAGCCGCTACCGATACCATTACCAACGAGCTTGGTGATAATGTCAGGATGGCATTGGACCACATGAATAACTCACAAACCAATATGGCAAATATGCACATGGAGGCCATGCAGAAATTGCATGACGTTCTGCAAAGCGCCAACGCGCCCAAGCGCGTGGTTCGTGGCCCCGATGGCAGGGCCGTTGGCGTTGAGGTCATGCAAGGGCCGATGCAATGATTAACACGACCAAGGGAATGATGGACGAAGCCGCCCTTGAAAAAAGAGAAGGCCAATTCAGTGATGATAACGAAGAAACTAGCTGGGTTGAATATTGGGATAATGGTGAGCTTGTTCACCGATCCGCACATGTGCACTTAAAAAAACCCATGATTTCCATTTCCGAAATTGGAGGCTTCTAATGAGCAATACGCAAGCAATGTGCACATCCTTTAAGGGCGAAATCCTTTCAGGTGTTCATGCCCTCGGCACGACCGTTGTCAGGAGCACAACTGCGGTGGATACCTTAAAGGCCGCGCTTTTTCTGGCTTCCGCGACAATCAACGCGGCAACGACGGCTTATGCCGCAACCGGCGAGGTTTCCGGTACGAATTATTCCGCCGGCGGCATTACGGTCACCAATGCCAATCCACCAACAACTGGCGGTACGACTGGATATTGGACGCCTTCGGCCAGCCTAATTTATACATCAGTTACGCTTTCAACTGCGTTTGATTGCGTCCTGATTTACAACTCGACCCAAAGCAATAAGGCCATTTCCGCGCATACCTTTGGCTCACAAACAGTGACCGCTGGCACCTTCACGTTAACCATGCCGACAAGCGATGCGAGTAATGCTCTTATTCGTATTGCCTAATACCAATGGCACAGGGTCCGTGGGATACAGGCACATGGGATAGCGCCCTTTGGGATAGCCTCCCAATTACGGGCAATGCCGCCACGGGATCGCCGGGCAGCGTTAGCGTAGGTTCGATTGCCGTTGCCCTGACGGGAAATGCCGCGAGGGTCCAAGTTGGCACGGTTATCCCAAACCTTACCATTGCGCTAACTGGCGTTTCCGCCACGGGCCAAGTTGGCACAGAGGGCGACGGCTTAAACGTTGCGCTAACCGGCGTTTCCGCGACGGGCCAAGTCGGCACGGTTACCCCCAACCTTACCATTGCACTAACCGGCGTTTCCGCGACGGGCCAAGTCGGCACGGTTACCCCCAACCTTACCATTGCGCTAACTAACGTTTCTGCCACGGGCCAAGTTGGCACGGTTACTCCCAACCTTACCATTGCGCTAACTAACGTTTCTGCCACGGGCCAAGTCGGCACAGAGGGCGACGGCTTAAACATTGCGCTAACTGGCGCGTCTGCCACTGGGCAGGTCGGCACGGTGGTTAATGGCCTTACGATTGCCATCACGGGTGTTTCTGCTACGGGCGCGGTCGGCACCGTTACCGTTCCCGTCGTTCCCATTATCATTGATGACACCCACGACGGCGATTACCACAAAAAGAAATTTGATGAAGAACGGGCTAAAGCCAAACAAAAGCGGGCCAACATTGTCCACGCTTATGAGCGATTAGTTGAAGGCAAGCCCGACGTTGCGGAAGAAATTGCAGCCCCATACGTCAAGCCCGCAAACAAAAAGCATCCTGAGCCGCTTATCAATTACGACAAACTGCTTGCCGATACCGATAGGGCTGACCGCCTGTGGCAAGCGTATCTTGAAATGGACGACGAGGAGGTATTGCTGCTGCTATGAGCCGATTTAGAATGATTTACGACGCTAATGGGCTAGTCGCCACCATAGAAAACGGAGAAACAACTTTCCTGCGGGATGGCTACGGCGAGCGCAAAACTTCAGACCTACCTTCGCCTATGGTCATTAGGGACATTGAGCCGTATAAGAACATGATTAACGGCGAAATGATTTCTAGTAGGTCGGAACACAAAGAGCTTTTACGCAGGCACAACTGCGTTGAGGTTGGCAATGAGAAGATGGAAACCAAGCTTGCAGCGCCCAAGACAGATAGGCGCGAGGCTTTGCATAGACAACTTGGCGACATGAGTGACAAACAGGCCAATAAGATTCTGAAACAAATTAAAGGGAAATGATCGTGGATACCCAAGATCAAATCGTAGATACCGAAGACACAATTGACCGCAAAGAACTGCTAATGCAGCAGTTTGAGGAAATAGAAACCGCCAGGGAAGACCGCCCGGCAGCGCCTCAAGAACCAGAAGAAGAAGCTGAAGAACCGCCCGCCTGGGCCAAGCCGCCATCAAGCTGGAAACGTGAATACCACGAGCCCTGGCAGGCCGTTGACCCCAAGCTGCGGGAATACATCTGGCAACGGGATGAAGAAACCCGCACCGGAATCGAGCCCTTACGGGCTAAGGCGCAATTTGCTGACCAAATGCAGCAAGCCATGCAGCCCTACGAGAACACCATTCGCGGTCTAGGCGTTGAGCCGGCGCAAGCCGTGCAAGCCTTGATGCAAGCGGACCATGTTCTTAGGACCGCAGCGCCAGATCAAAAACGAGCGTACATGATCCAACTGGCTCAGCAGTACGGCATAACTTTGGACGGATCGGAATACTACCCTCCTGCTGGGGGTCCGGTTGATCCGATGATTTACAATCTACAGAACGAACTGAACAATGTTCGCGGAGAAATTGTAGGTTATAAACAACAGCAGGAAGAAGCTCAAAACCAGACGCTAATGAGTGAGATCAACAATTTCTCTCAGACGGCAGAGTATTTTGAGGACGCAAGGCCGACCATGATTCAGCTCCTACAGAGCGGCGTGGCGACTACGCTGGAAGACGCTTATGAAAAAGCGATACGCCTTAACGATGATCTTTTTGAACAGTCTCAGCAGAGCCGACAAGCCGAAGCGGAAACTGAAAGAAAGTCAGCGGCCAACAGGGCGGCGAAAGCCGCTAAGGTAGCAGCGGTAAGTGTTAGAAGCTCCACACCCGGAGCTGCGACGGCTACCAAAGCGCAAGATAGGCGGTCGATGCTGTCTGAACAATTCAACAGCATTAACGACCGCCTTTAGTTCAATGAAAGGGCATTAAAATGGCTTTCGCCAACAGCTCGATCAGCGACATCATTGCGACGAATATCCAAAGCCGTAGTGGTGAGCTGGCCGACAACGTGACGAACAACAATGCGTTGCTTCGTCGCCTAAAGGACCGGGGCAACGTTAAAACGTTCTCCGGCGGTAACGTGATTTTGCAAGAAATCATGTACAATGACGCCACCACCAACAACACGAACAGCTACTCCGGTTACGAAGTGCTGAACGTGTCCCAGAACTCGCCGATCTCGGCGGCTCAGTTCTCCATCACGCAATACGCTTCTGCGGTTACAATCTCGGGCCTGGAAATGATCCAGAACTCGGGCAAGGAAGCCATCATTGACCTGCTTGACGGTCGCATGATGGTTGCCGAAGCGCAAATTGCCAACCGCATCAGCGGCGATCTGTACCTCGACGGCACCGGCAACAGCGGTAAGAACCTTACCGGCCTGGGCGCTGCTGTTCCTGATGTACCGACCACCGGCACTTACGGCGGCATTAACCGCGCGTCATTCACGTTCTGGCAATCCGTTGCCTACTCGGGCCTGACGAACGGTGGATCGGCTACGACTGCTTCGAACATCCAACAATACATGGATGCCCTGGCCGTCCAGTTGATCCGTGGCACCGATAAGCCCGACCTGATCGTGGCTGACAATAACTACTACCGCCTGTACCTTCAGTCGCTGCAATCCATCCAACGCATCTCGGACTCCGGTTCGTCGATGGCTGGCGCTGGCTTTGCCGCCCTGAAGTATTATGGCGCTGGTATGGCTTCCGACGTTGTGCTTGACGGTGGTATCGGCGCTGCCGCTACCGCTAACCATATGTTCTTCCTGAACACCAAATACTTGATGTTCCGGCCCCATGTGGATCGCAACTTTGTTCCTGTTGGCGGTGAGCGCCAATCGGTTAACCAAGACGCCATTGTGAAACTGATCGGCTGGGCGGGTAACTTGACCTGCTCGGGCGCGCAGTTCCAAGGCGTTTTGATCGCTTAAGGGAGCATAATCACATGGCTTATACCTTTGACGAACCCAAAGTCGGGCTGCTCCAGATCGCGAATACCGATGCTGGCATTTCGACCGCTGGCGGGACCACGATTCCTACGCCTCCCGCGTCCCTGGGCATGATTTGCCGCGCTTTTGACCCGACCTACGGCGAAGGGGAATTCATCCTCCTCGTTGGCGTGGCGTCCACGGTTATTGGTTCGGTTGTCACCTACAGCCCGACAACCTCGCAAACTGCTCTTAGCCCGAACACGGCTAACCAGTCACAGCCGGTTGCCATCGCGATGTCGGCCAATCTGGCTGCTTCGTATGGCTGGTATCAGATCAGCGGCCTTGCCGTTGTGAAGAAGACGGCTGTTGCGGTTACTCCCGGCCCGGTCAAAATGTATCAATCGGCCACCGCTGGTCGTTTGATGCCGACTTCCGCCGCCGGCAAGAACGTTCTTGGATGCGCCGCTGCAAACCTCGCGACGGTTGCTTCTACGGTTTCGACCGTGGTTGTTTCCATCAACAGGCCGCACTTCCAAGGCCCGATTACCTAGTAGGCCCTGCGCCCCCCTTCGGGGGGGCGTAGTTTTCACCGTGGGGAATAATGCTAAACGTCGTTTGTGTTAATGCGGGTAATTACCTTGGCCGGGGCGTCGAGTACGTCCGCAATCTAAACGATATGATCCGCCGCAACCTGCCTGAAGGCTATGCCGGCAAGTTCATTGTCTTCACAGACACCCCCGGCGACTATGGACACGAAATTGAAGTCCGTGATTTGCCGCACCCCGGCCTAGACGGTTGGTGGAACAAATTAGCCCTATTCAAGCCCGGCGTATTTAATTGGGATGACCGCGTTCTTTATCTGGACCTTGATACCGTGTTGGCGGGACGCCTAGACGCGGTGGCTAATTACACCGGAGAGTTTGCCATCCTGCGCGACTTCTACCGCGCAGAAGGCCTGCAATCGTCCATCATGGCTTGGCGCGTTTCTAGGGCCACGGAATCTTTTTGGCGCGATTGGGAACGCGCTGGGATGCCCCGCATCTTGGGCGGCGATCAATCGTGGATCGAACAGGCATTTCACGGAGCGCCTGACATCTGGCAGGACATACTGCCCAATACCTTTGTAAGCTACAAGGTTTCCGGCGGATCGGCCCCCGATAAAGCCGCAGTCGTTGTGTTCCACGGTAACCCGCGTCCGCATGAAGTGTTGGATGGGTGGGTTCCTATGGTTTGGAAAGAAGGCGGCATAACTCGCGCAGAGCTTGATACGGTCTGCAATACCGCAACCGATCTTATCCACGACAACATCAAGTCGGCCTGTAGCCGCGATTTGAAATGGTTTGATTTCAATTGGCAAACCCACGACCAACAAGTCTGCATTGTCGGCGGCGGGCCATCATTAAAATTTGAGCTAGACACATTGCGTAAGCGCCGGGGTTACGGCCAAGAAATTTGGGCGCTAAACGGTGTTTGCAACTACCTTATCGACCACGGCCTTACCCCTGATGTGCATGTCATCCTAGATGCACGCATTGAGAACCTAGCGTTTGTTTCCACGCCCCAGAAGTCGATCCGGTACTTCATTGCGTCCCAATGCGACCCGGCCATCTTTGACGCCCTAGAGGGCTACAACGTAACCCTGTTTCATTGCCAGTCAGAAGGCGTTGAGAAGCTGCTAGAGGGCGAAGTCGAACGTCCGGTGCACTTGCTAGGCGCAGGCACGACGGTGGCCCTGAAGGCCATGATACTGGCTGAGCTGGGCGGTTGTCGCATCATGCACTTGCTTGGCATTGATAGCTGCTACGATAATGGCAATCATCATGCGTATCTGCAAGAATGGAATAACGGCGATCCGGTCATGGACCTAATTTACGGCGACCGGACGTTTAAGTGCGCCCCCTGGATGATTGGGCAGGCCCAAGACTTTATTGAATACGCCCAACGATTTACCGGAACGATCACCGTCGCCGGCGATGGCTTGCTATGCCAAATAGCCAGAATAGGTGTACCTGAAAGCGCGGTTGACGCCAGGGCGCGTGAGATATTGGCTCGTATCCCCGCTGGTCCTGTTACGGGTGTGGAGATTGGTGTTTTTGCTGGTCAGTTATCTGAGCGCCTATTGGCTTCTCGGTCGGAAATGACATTGCATATGGTTGATTCATGGGGCGACTATGAGCCCAGCCTAGAAGCGTCTGGAGATTACCACGCCACGCTTAGCGATGAATCCCAGGAAGACTTTATGGCAATTACAAAATGTGCCGTTTCCAACTTTGGAGCCCGCGCAATCATCCATAGGATGAAATCCGTGGATGCGGCTAACGACGTTCAAAGCGATTTGGACTTTATTTTTATTGACGCCGACCATAGCTATGATGGCTGTCAAGCTGACATTGCGGCATGGGCTGGTAAGGTTCGCCCTGGTGGATTACTTTGCGGCCACGATTATGATAATGTTGATTTTCCCCAGTGGGGAGTCAAACGTGCTGTGGACGAGTTTGTCGCGGCAAATGGACTAGAACTAGAACTAGGCGACAACTTCACATGGTTCGTTAAGATAAAAGGACATTAACATGGCGATCCCCTCTCGCGTTCTTGCTTCGGGCATTTCCCCGCTGGCTACCACTTCCATCAACGGTGACGGCGCTGTTGCCCTTGTTGCCCTTGGTTCCACTGCTGCTGACGCGCTTCAACTATCGGCGGTATGGAATACGCTTACCACAAGTGGTGCTGCTGGCGTCAAACTCCAGCCGACTGAAGCCGGGGCCGTTGTCGGCATCCGCAACGATAGCGGCAGCACCATTACCGTTTACCCGTTTAACACCTCGTCCACCATTAACGCCGGGTCCGCCAGCGTTACCGTCGCTACCGCTAAAACCATGCTGCTTTTCGCGCCCAGTGCTACCACTTGGGCGTCTATTCTAACTGCATAAGGGACACCCCAAATGGCTCTCGATTCGGATGTATCAAACGCCGATTCTCAACTCTATGTCGAATTCTACGAACACGACAAAGCCCCCTACAAGGGAGAGAAGTTTATTCGGATACAGACTCCGGGCGACAAGACGACCACCATTGAGACAATAGTGCGGGAGCACCACAAAGAGCGTTTCCCGCGCCAATGGCTCTATTACCAAATGCAAAACAACGAAAACATTATAATCGGCCTACCTGTCGTTGAATGGCACAAAGAACGCCCTGAAGAAATCAGCGAAGTTCAATTGGCAGAGTTGCAGATTCTTAAGTTCCAAACTGTTGACCAAGTGGCTACGGCCTCAGATTCGCAAATCCAACGCATTGGGATGGGCGGCACGGCAATGAGGGAACGCGCAAAGGCGTTCTTGGCGTCTAAGGGTTTGTCAAAGCAAGAAGACGAATTAAGCAAGACGCGGATGGAGCTTGAGGCGCTAAAAGAACAGATGAGCATCTTGATGGAAGAACGTAAGCCTCGCGTTGGGCGACCAAGGAAAGAATTGACTGATGGCGACCACGATGCTTCAGTTGGTGCAGCAAGCTACGAATGAACTGGGCATACCTACCCCAGTTAGCGTAGCCGGCAACACCAACCAAGACGTAATTCAAATCCTGGCGTTGATGAACGCTAGTGGATACGAATTGTTGCGTAAGGCTGATTGGCGCGAGCTGACCCAACCTAGCTCGTTCTACACAGAATATAAGACGACCACTGGAAATTACACGACAACCGCCCTTACAATCACCGGCATCCCCTCAACCACTGGTTTGGATACAACCTATATGGTTGTGGGGAACGGTTTTCCTAACGCCACTTTCATTACCAGCGTGGATTCCGCGACCCAAGTTACGGTTGCTCAGTATTCCGACGTAGCCGCTACGGGCGGCACTATCTATTTCCAAAAAGTCAAATATGACCTGCCCGACGATTACGATTCCATTGTCCCGCGCACCCAATGGGACAAGTCAAAACACTGGGAAATGCTCGGCCCCGAAAGCGCGCAGCAGTGGGAATGGTTGCTGTCGGGTTATATCAGCACCGGCCCGCGCATCAGGTGGCGGTTGTACGGTAACTATTTTCAAATCTGGCCCGGCAATTCCACGGCTGAATATCTTGGTTTCGAATACCGCAGCAAAGGCTGGGCTAGGGCCGCAGCCGGCACCGTCAAGAACAGCTTTACGGTAGATACCGATACTTGCATCTATCCCGACCGCGTTATGGTTCTATCGACCAAACTGAAATACTTCCAGGCCAAAGGTTTTGACACCACGGCGCTATATCGTGATTACATGACTGAATTCGACACTTCCGTGGCCCAAGATACTTCTTCGGCAAACCTGTCTTTTGCGCCCCGCCCTGGCAACGTCCTTATTGGCTACGACAACATCCCAGACAGCGGCTATGGCCGTTAGACCCAGTTCCCTGGTTCAGGGCTCAACAGCCCAGGTTGAGTCGTTACCGGCCCCTGTGGGCGGCTGGAACGTGCGGGACAGTTACGCCAACATGGCCCCCACGGACGCGGTTACGTTAACCAATATGTTTCCGACGGTTAGCAACGTAGTCTTGCGCGGCGGTCATTCCGTATGGGCCACTGGTCTAGACGGCGAAGTTCAGACCCTTATGACCTATGCGGCGGGTGCTTCGCTTTATCTTTATGCCATTACCTCGACCGGCAAACTGTATGATGTGACGGTTGCTGGCGCTGTTGGCGTTCCAGCGGTTACGGGCCTGACCAATGGCATTTGGGAATTCATCAACGTAACTAACACCGCCGGCACCAGCTATCTGTATGCCGTCAACGGCACCGATAAGCCAATCCTATGGGACGGCACAACGTGGTTGCGGGTAGATGCCGCGTCCGCCATTGCCATTACCGGCGTTACCACGACGACCCTGATTAACATTTGCCTGTTTAAAAACCGCGTTTGGTTCTTCCAAAAAGACACGCTTGTGGCTTGGTATCTGCCCACAAACGCGGTTGGCGGCGCAGCTCAAAAGTTTGACCTGAGCTCCATTGCTAGGTTTGGCGGGCACCTTGTCGATCTAGATACATGGACGATTGATGCCGGGTACGGCGTAGATGACAATTTAGCCTTTGTTACCAGCATGGGCGAGGTTATCATCTATAGCGGCACCGACCCCGCCAGCGCGGCTACCTGGGCGCTTATCGGAGTTTGGAAATACGGTTCGCCGATTGGCACCCGCTGTATGCTTAAATATGGCGGCGACCTTCTGATCCTCACCTATGACGGCCTGATGCCTATGGCTGGCTCCCTACAGTCGTCCAGGCTCGATCCCCGCATATTCCTGTCCGACAAGATACAGGGCGCCATTACGGCGGCTACCACGAATTACGGTGGAAACCATGCCGCTGTGGGTTGGCAAATCTACTACAACGCCAAGCGCAATGCGGTCTGGATTAACATCCCCGTCGCCACAGGCCAACAGCAACAATATGTGATGAACACCATCACAAAATCCTGGTGCCAGTTTACCGGCTGGGCCGCGACCTGTTGGGAATCTTTTAATGATGACCCTTATTTTGGCGGCACTGGTAAGGTCTACAAGGCTTGGGATACCACCTATTCGGACAACGGGTCTAACATTCAGACGGTTGCGCTCCAGGCGTTTAACTATTTTGGGCAACGGGCGGTAAAAAAGTATTTCACCCGCGCTCGGCCATCCATCTTTTCTGATGGCTCGCCCAGTATCTTTGTCGGCATGAACATCGACTTTGATACTTCCAACACAACGGCCCCGCTATCTTATACGCCTACGACTTATGGCGTTTGGGATACGTCCAAATGGGATACAGGAATGTGGGGTAGCGACGGAGCTATCCAAAATACTTGGATCGGCATTACCGGCATTGGCTATTGCGGTGGACCGCAATTACAAAGTGCTAGTAGCGGCATCCAGATCGAATGGTCGTCAACAGATGTGGTGTATCAGGCCGGATGGGCTGGCGTATAGAAAGTGGCCCGAAAATCGGGTATTGGGTAGCTAATGAACTTGATGCGGGATTCTTTGCAGAACGTTCACAAGCTATCGGGCTTATAAAGAACGAGGAGATCGTAGCCGGGATTATTTATGAGAACTGGAATAGGCGCTCGATGGTGGTCCACATAGTCATCAAAGATCGCATAACTCCAGCCTTCATAGGGGCGATATTCGATTACGCTTACAACGTTTGCGACATCGAAAAAGCCATAGCCCCGGTCGGCAGTCATAATGCCAAAAGCATTAAGATGGTCGAGAAGATGGGATTTATTGAGGAAGGGCGCATTAAAGACGCTGTTCCTGGCGGCGATATGATTTTGTATACATTGAAGAAAACTGACTGCCGTTTCTTAGGGAACCGATATGGGAAAAAGTACACCACAAGCGCCAGCAGTACCTGATTACGCAGGCGCGGCGGCACAGCAAGGCGCGGCCAACTTAACCGGCGCCCGGCAGACAGCCGTTATATCCAACCCCAACATCATAAGCCCATACGGCAATCAAACCGTAAGCTACGGCAAGACCGCCCCCGTCGTCGATCGGGCTGGTTACGACCAAGCCATGAAGAATTTTGGTTCCGCCCAAGAAACTTACGACCAATACGGAAATGTCCAAAGCAGGGGAGCGTCCCCTACGATTGAGCAATTTACTACCCAAGGCGATATACAGCCCACCGTCACGCAAACCCTTACGCCCGATGCCCAAGCGGCCCTGACGGCGCAGCAGAAGGTGCAGTCCGGGACTGCGAACCTTGGCCTACTAGGGCTTCAGCAAGCGACTGATGTTCTAAACAAGCCGTTTAATTATACCGGCCCCAACGTTCAAACGTCGCTGGGTCAGCCCGGCGCTTTGAAGTACGACCTCGATATGTCCGGCGTGGCAAGGATGCCGGTCAATGCCGGCATGACGGGCCAGCAAGCCATCATGAACCGGCTTCAGCCGCAGATCGCCCAAGACCAAGCGGCAATGACTCAACGGCTTGCCAACCAAGGCATTACGCCTGGGTCTGAGGCGTATAACAATGCCATGCGGACCCAAGGCGAACAGCAGAACGACCTATATTCCCAAGCCGCCCTTCAAGGGCTGAATTTGGACATTGGTGCCAATCAACAAGGCTACAATCAAGCGGCAACCACCGCCGGCCTTTATAACCAAGCCCAGAACCAAGCGTATAACCAAGGGCTTGGCAACGCGCAGTTTGGCAACACCGCTGCGGGCCAATACCTGCAACAGCAACTTGGCCTTTACAACCAGCCCTTGAACTCGATCAATGCGTTGATGAGCAGTTCGCAGATTCAGAACCCGCAATTCCAACAATACACTGGGGCCAACGTCGCGGCTGCGCCGGTCTTCCAAGGCGTTCAGGCTCAAGGCCAAGCAGCTCAAGACCTTTACGGGCAACAAATGGCGGCACGTAATGCTAACGTTAGCGCGCTTGGTGGCATTCTTGGGGCGGCTACCAAAATGATTAAACCATTTTAATCGCGGGTCATTGTAATGATGAATTCAATTGCAAACCTTTTTACCCCCAAGGCCCCGCAGTCTTACGATCAGCAGCTTGCCCAAGCCGCTTATCAGCAAAAGATGGCCGAAGCCTTACAAGCGCAAAGTGATGCCCCGCTTGATATTCAATCGTATAAAGGCATCCAGGCCCCGATCCCGTGGACTGCGGTTTTGGCTAAAGCGCTTGAAGGTTACGGCGGAAACGTCATGCAGAAGCGCGCCCTTGAGGGGCAGGCAAGGGCCGAAGCGTTGGCCCAATCCAATATGATGGATGCGCTTAATGCCGGCCCACCGCCGCCCGCCCCCCCCGGTCCAGGGGCTATAAATGCGATGAGCGCCCCCAATGCGCCGCCTGAAAATGCAGGCTCGCAATTAGCTTCCGTCTTGGCTATGGGTGGCGCAGCGCCGTCTGATGCCGGCCCACCGCCGCCCGCCCCAATACCCCCGCCCGTGGCAGACAATCCAATGGGCCCGCAAGCGGCTTCTCAAAATGCCGGCTTGGTCCAAGGTAACGCGCCTCCGCCCCAAGCCATGCCCCCGGCAAGCGCGCCGCCCGTGGCAGACAATCCAATGGACCCGCAAGCGGCTTCTCAAAATGCCGACTTGGTCCAAGCCCTTCAGGGTAACGCGCCTCCGCCCCAAGCCACGCCCCCGGCAAGCGCGCCGCCCATGCCGCAACCACCTATGCCGCTTCCAGCTACCGCGCCATTAAATGTTTACAGCGACCCTCTGAGCCAAGCTCAAGCCAAATTGGCGCGACTCCAAATCGTTGCAACTAGCCCGCAAATTGGCCCCACACAAAGGGCGCAGCTTGTGCCGATGATTGTCGATGCGCGCAAACAAATTGACACGTTGACCACTGAAAAGCTGAAAGCCGAAGCGGCGGACAACCAACAACAAGCCAACATAGCCTCGATCAGTAAGGCAATTGACACCCTAACGGGCGTCACCCCTGAAGTTAGGGCGACTATGCGCGCGCTTACGAGTTCAAACCCAGACGGTGCAAAAGAGTATTTCACCGTGATTGCTCAAAATACCCTCAAGCCTCACGAGCACTGGGCGACGCCTGCTGAGATGCAAGCGAGCGGGATACCTCCGGGCTCGGTCGCCCAAATTAACGACCAGACCGGCGATGCTAAGATTCTCATTAACGGTCACACAATGATGACCGAAGATCAGAACGTTGCACTAAGAAAGCAGGAAGTCGGGATTTCGGGGGCTAAACTTGCCCTTTCTAAAGCAGAATTTAATCGTGAAACTTTGATGCCGCCAACGACAATCGAACACGTTGTTAACGGTGAGCCCGTTCAAATATCCGCTATGTTCAATAAAAAAACCGGCGGCTATGTCGATATGCAAGGCAAGCCCGTTGACCCCACCGGCCTTCGCGTCCTCCCCAACGGCGGCTCTAGGGCTTTAATCGGGTTGTCACGAACCATGACTAACGCCGCTGATGCGGCTACAGGCTTGGAAAACTTGTCCAAGCTTCCGTCCGGCTCTCAAGGGGCATGGTTCTCACAAGCTGCTAACACGTCCTTAGGGGCGCTTAAGCGCAAGCTCACGCCTCAAGAGGCGCAAGATATTCGGACTACCGGCGCTGGGCTTTCGCGGGCTTTTGGCGGCTTGGCAACGGGCGGTATGCAAGTCAATAAAGATGTTTCGTCTAGCTACGATGCATTGCTTCCGCAAGCGGGGCAATCTCGCCTAACGGCACTTCGTCAAATGGCCGAATTTCGTCAACAAGGCGAAAATGCGATTGAAGTTGCATTGTCAAATCCGTATATCACACCCGCCCAAACCGCTGTTTTGCTTAAAGCTAAAACCAAATTACAAAATTCGGTTCCGTGGACGCCGACCGATGTTTCCGCCCTTGAAACTAAAAATGATTCCGGGGCCACCATGCGGAGCATGGGCCAAAAGACGCTTTCAGCCGCCGCACCAGTTACAAAAACAATTGACGGCGTAACATACACAAAAACACCTAACGGATGGGAGCATAAATAATGCCTCTCGTTACCGATCCCGCGATTCTTGCCCAACTTAATTCATCTAGTGGGACGCCCGTAACCGACCCCGCAATTTTGGCTAAATTAAACGCCCCCGACACCACGGTTTCTGCTGTCGATGTCGTTGGCAAAAAAGGCATAGGCCACGAACCGTTCCTGCGTTCAGCCGCAAAGGGCCTGGGTGGTATCCTAGGCGGCGCTGGTGGCGCCGCGCTGGGCGTGGGTGAAACTGCCGCTACCGCCGGCTTTGGCCTTCCTGCTGGCGTTGCAACAGCTATGGCGGGCGGAACGCTTGGTTATGGTGCGGGAGGTCAGGTTTATGACCTTATTTCCAATCTCATTAACCACCACAAAGACCCTGGTTTCCAACCCACTCAGCCGGCTTGGAAGTCTGCGGTTCAAGACCTTGTCGAGGGTGCTGTGGGGGAATTGGGTGGGCCACTTATAGGCGTTGCCGCCGCTCCCCTCGTAAGGGGAATTTCCAAGGCCGCTCCGGGCGTTTTGGGAACCCTTACTGGGAAAGGGGCGCCTGCCTTTGAGCAGGCCGCATCCGCCGGATTTAACAAAGGTTTGGGAACGGAAACCCAAGCCGCAGCTAATTTTAAAGGCGGGCAAACGGGCTCGATTGTCCCTGAAGACATTTTGCCAAAAGTGGAAAAAAACCTTTCGGCAAAATATGACGCTAGAAACGCCAATTATCAAACAAACATTGCGCCCATTTCAACCGACACGCAGGCCGTGCCTTTTGACCCAATAACGCAAGCTATCAAAGATAACCAAAGCACGGCCTTTGGGTTAAGGGGGCAAATTGTCGATCCTGCGGCGGCGGCGGCTTTGAGGGATATAACCGCTGAAGTCGGCAATTATGCAAAAAAGGGCTGGAATACGCCCGGCGATTTAAACGACCTTAAATTAGCGGTTGGAAATATACGGTCAAAATACGAGCCCGGAACAAAGGCTTTTCGCGCCGCAGACGGGGTTTATGATGCTGTAGAGGGCGCGATAACTGACGCGGCTCCTGATTATGCTAGTGTAATGAAGGATTACAGCGACTCAACAAAAGCCCTTCAAAACATTAGAGGCGGATTAAGCCTTAACAATAAGGCCAATACCGCTACGCAAATATCAAAACTTTTATCGGCCATGAAGGCCTCCCCCGGCGCTGGAGAGGCGCGGGCTAGTATGCTTGACCAGCTTGCGGGGCCGGCCGACACTGAAATTAAACCAGCCTTAGCCGGTATGGCCCTTAAACCTTGGACGGCGGGCGGAACGCCAGTCGGCACCGCTGAGGCCGTTGGTGTTTTAGCCGGCCATGGAGTCCCTCTTGCAAAGATGGCATCGCTAGGCGTGCTTACGTCCCCCCGCATAATGGGGTCCACGACATACGGGGCTTCCCTAGCAGCCGGAAAAGCGGTTAAGTTGGCACAAATACTTAAAATTGCCGGTATAAGCCAATCACCTGAAGCGAATAAACTGATTGCTCGTATTGCTAGTTCGCAATTGCAAGGAAACGGCCAATGATCCGCGTCGTGAATAAGTTATACATATGTTATAACCATGGAGTTGGCTAGTGTCTTACAACGGTTCCGGCACATTCAATATCAACAGCAGCGGTCAGCCGGTCGTCACCGGCACCGTCATTACGTCCACGGCCTTCAACGCCCTCACGGCGGACCTGGGCACGGGCCTGACCACGGCGCTCACCAAGGATGGGCAAACCACGCCCACCGCTAATATCAAGCTCGGAGCTTTTAAGCTCGTTAACGTTGGCAATGCCACAACCGCCGGCGATGCCGTAACCTGGGGCGGGCCAGCCAGCCATACGACGCTTACGCTCACCACGGCCCTGACCCCCGCCAATGGCGGCACGGGCACGGCTACGGCCTTCACAACTGGGTCAGTTGTATTTGCCGCCGCGTCAGGCGTTTATACGCAAAACAATGCCAATCTATTTTGGGACAACACGAATAACCGCCTTGGCGTTGGAACGGCCTCACCGGCTTCGAAACTAGCGGTTGGTGGCAATCCGCCAACGGCAGGGGCAATTGCCGCCGTCGGCGCGTCTGGTGGCATATCCTTGGCGCTCAGCGATAACGTCAACAGCAGCTTTTATGTAAAACACCCCTCTGGTGGCGTATCCATGATAGGAACTGACGCCAGCGGCCAGTTGGCGCTTGCCGCAAACGGTTTTACAGAAGTCGTTCGTATTACCAATTCAGGCACCGTTGGAATCGGAACGACTGCGCCCGTTTATCAACTCCAACTAAGCACAGACAGTGCCGCAAAGCCGTCCACAAACACATGGACGATAGCGTCTGATGCGCGGATCAAAACTGAAACGGGCGAATATACCAAGGGCCTCGATGCTGTTTGCGCCCTGCGTCCAATTACCTATGAGTACAATGGCGCTGCTGGGTTTTTGGTGGATGGCAAAGAAAACATTTCCATCATCGCACAAGAAGCAATGGTGCCTTTTCCTGAGTGCGTTGGTACGTTCAAAGCCAAGCTAAACCTTGATGATGAGCAAGAAACAGAATTGCTTGCCTGGAATGGTCACGCTCTTACATTCGCGTTGGTAAATTCTGTTAAGGAACTTAAAGCCCAAAACGACGCCCTTACCGCTCGCATAACGGCCCTAGAAGCTAAGTAACGGTGTGATTTATGATTGAGTTGAATCAAATAATCCAAATCTGTCTGATGGTCGCAATGGCTGTGGCCGGATGGTTTATGCGAATGTTGTGGACCGCATCGCAGACATTGAAAGATGATTTGGCTAATCTAAGGGTTGAGATGCCAAAGGAATACATCCGCAGGGACGATTACCGAGAAGACGTAGGCCGCATTTACGAGCTGCTAGAAAAGATTTACGACAAGCTGGAAAAGAAGGCGGACAAATGATTGAGGAATTGGTTTGTCGCGTTTTCGCGATCCGCAATGCTACCCACATAGCCCACTGGGCCAGCAAGTCTTACAGCGAGCACAAGGCGCTGGGTAAGTTCTATGACGGCGTGATTGAAAAGATCGACGCCATTGTCGAGGCTTACCAAGGCTATTACGGCCTGATTGGCGATGTCCGCATGGCAGTCGTTACCAAAGGCGACATTACCGCCAAGATTCGCGAAGAACTGACTTGGATCAATGCCCACCGCAGCAAGATTGCAAAGGGCAACACGATGATGGAAAACCTCATTGACGACCTGATGCAGCTTTACTCCACTACGCATTACAAGCTGGTCAATCTGAAATGAAAGACCGTTTGGTCTTGATGATTGTCATCTGCACTCTGGGCCTCGTTCAGGTCGCGGTGATTGGTGTTTTGTTGGCTGGCCTGTTTCATTCGGTGGTGGACAACTCGGAAATCTTTAAAATCCTCGGCCCTGCGTTTCAGACAATTGTCGGAGCATTTGTTGGCGTTCTGGGCGGGAGGGCGATGAGAGATGAAAGTAAGTGAACACTTTTCCCTGCAAGAACTAACCAAGTCCCAAACGGGTGATCGACTGGGCATCGACAATCTGCCGTCTGATGCTCATTTGGTGAGCCTGACGCTGCTGTGCGAAAAGGTGCTGGAGCCCGTCAGGGCGCACTACGGCTCAGCCGTTACGATAAACAGCGGATACCGTGGGCCGGTCTTGAATAAGGCCGTGGGCGGCGCTGCCACAAGCCAGCACTGCAATGGCGAAGCGGCGGACATTGAAATAGCGGGGATTGCCAATGGCGATCTGGCAAATTGGATCGAAACCAACCTCGATTACGACCAACTGATCCTAGAGTGTTATAAGCGCGGAATCCCAGACAGCGGCTGGGTTCATGTTTCCTACAAGCCCGCTGGAAACCGCAAGCAAGAACTGACGGCCAGCGTGGTGGGCGGCAAAATGACGTACACCCCCGGCATCAATCCATAAGGAGATTACGATGGGCTTCCTAAAAGGCAAGAAAACCTACGTTACCGCCGCGCTTACCATTGTTGGCGCTGTTGCGGCTTTTGCCACCGGCGACGCAACGGCCATCCAGGCTATCCAGATGGGCGTCACGGCGCTGTTGGCAGCGTTTATTCGTAACGGTATGGGCTAAGGCACAGGCCCACCCACAGGGTAGGTAGCGCCGGTCGGGGCTTGGGTAACAACCTTGGTCCCGACGGCCACTGGAGCGCCCTGTACGTCCTCACTGATGGGTCCGAAACAGTTGGCAAGCTGCACGCTATGAACGCGGCGGGTCTTGGTGCAGGCAAAGCTAAACATATTGCTGATGCTTGTGGTTGCCGTGCCGGCGGTCACAAAGGTGCGCGGGACGGCGGGCGTGTTACGTTTCCAGTCGGGGGCCTGAGCAAATTTCTCCCGCACCTGATACAGCGACCAAACTTGGTTTGGCCCAGGCTGGGCGCAGGAACCTTTCATATTACCGCCGGTAACGTTGGCAACAGACGGGCCGTGCAACACCGGACAGACCGCAACCGCTTCAGGGTACAGCAGGGTCTTTCCGCCAGCAGCGTTGACCGCAATCAACTTGCCGGTGGGTTTTGCGGAAGACGCAGCGCACAAGGCAAACTCTTGGTGGCAGAACATGACCGCGTCGTCGGCATGGGCCTTAGCGGCAAACGGCAAAGACAAGGCCGCAATGGCGATAACAAGTTTCATAATTCGACTCCGTAAAACTGGTCGTTCCAATGTTCCACGACACGCATGGTGTATTTGGTAGCATACTTTGGCCTAACGCGCTCGGGGCGAAGACCGATTAAAGCCCGCTTGCGTAGGGCGATGGCGTGGTCGAGATATTCCCGCGTTTGGAAACCCTCGCCGGAAGCAAGCAGGCCCATTGATGTGCTGTAAATCTTGTAGCTAAAAAGCGGCAAACCCCGCAACGGCTTGTAAGTGTCAATCTTCACGTACATCGCATAATTCCTCGCGCATCATGGGGATTAAGTCTTTCAAGCGGATAATCACCCGCCATTCTTGGTTATTCTGCCGAAACACAACCAGCGGCACCTGGGTCTTGGGCGTGCAGGCCTCGATCTGCCGCACCCAAGCCATGACGGCCAGCGTTTCACGGCGCTTGACCTCGATACGGAACTTACCGATCTCAATGTCATCCTCGCCGTTACGCGCCTGCCCCAGCTTGCGCTTAACCACGGTCCCAAGCTCGTCGCTTAGGATCGCGGCGAGCTCGTTTTCGCCACGAGCGCCCTTGTTGCGGGCCATCCTGCCAGTCATTTTGCTTGACGTTCTTTTAGCCGACGCAATAAATCCGCGTTGCTGGTTACGGTCGAATCCGCGTTGGCCGACCTAAACTCAATGTTGGTTTGGATAATGTCCGCAATTGAAGAGTTTTTAAAGCGTGGGCTTGGGTCTTCGGCGCGTTGGGAAACAACTGGCTTTTTGGGCTTGGCATTTGTGCGGATGCCCAAAAAAACATATTTTACATAATGCCAAACGCTTTTGGCTTTCTTAATTACGTTGGTCATTGGTTGCTCCTAAAACGGAATAATGTCATCAAAAGGCACTGGCCCCAGGTATTGCTCCTTGGGCGTCCTGGCGGCAGGTTTAACATACCGGACCCTAGCCATAGCTTTGGCCGGCGGGGCCGTCTGGGGGCGTTCTGGAGGCGCTACGAGCAAGTGTGTATGAGCAGCGCAACCAACGCGCTGTTCATCGCCCGTAATGCCCCTATCATGGTACGTGCAACGCCATGTTCCGCCCGGCATCGGCACCGCTGAGGTGCAGGTCCGGCAGTTGGTTTCTGGCACCTCGCCTTGGTGGCAAAACTTGTACATGTCGCACATTTTGCAAAGCCAATAAGACGGGTCGTCGCTGATCTTAATGGGCGGGGTCTTAGCCGCAATCAGGCGGCCTTTGCGTTCGGTAATCTTGGCATACGCTTCCGTGTCGAAATGCACCCATTCTGTGTGGATTTCGTCGGTATTTTTATTTACCGCGAAATAGAGCGCACGGTCCAAACCCATCAGGCCCATGTAGGTTTGCATCTGGGCGTAATGTTGCGGCTTGGCGATCTTCACCTTGTTCTTAACTAAATCGCCATAAGCCTTGTCGCCCATTGTCTTGACTTCCAGCACGGCCCAAGCCTTTGGGGCTTCTGGAAAGCCCGTGCCAACGCCATCGACGGAACCACCGAAGTGGCCGCTGTCATCGCGACATTCGATCTGCTTGCCATCATCTTCCGTATGCAAATCGACGCCAATGGCGCGCAATTCCTCGTAGACCCGGCTTTCTTCCCTTTTGCCGGTGCCGAATAGCCGCTTGATGCGACCAATGAAGTTCGGCCTGACAGCCCAATGGAAGCTGAGCCAGATATAGCGGTCACAATGGTGCCCGATAAGGCTCGCACCCATGTGGTCACGGAAGTCGTCGGTTTGGCTAACATACCAATCGAAAACAGCCGCCGTAGTCGTGTGAGTCGAATCGGGCACTTGTGGCATTACCGCTCCCAGGGCTTCTTGGGGCCGGAATTGAACGTTGCGTCTTGGTTCGCAACCGGGGCCTTAGCCGTTTGCCTAGATGTAGGCCAATAACCCGCGATGCGGTTTCTGGTAGGGTCTTTGCGGTCGATCTCCACATCCATCTTAAACGCAATGTCGTGGATGGCTTCGGTGTTGCGGGCGTCGGGTTGGCCGCAGGACACAAGAAGGCGGTTAAGCGCGCTGCGGGCAATGTCTTCGGCTTGCTTGTTGGGGTTATCGACGTTCAGGCGCTCCCACAGCTTCCTGCCGGCGTGCGGGCCATCAATGATGTCGATCACCAGCTCGATATAGTGGCCGGTGCCAGCCTTGGTGGCCTTGTAGTCGGAGTTGGAAATCATGGCGCTATAGGTGCCGTTAGGCAGGGGGTCAAAGGTTGAGGTTTTGGTGTCAACGTATTCGGAGGGGTTGAAGTCGAAGTCGGCCATCGTTTTAGTCCTTGCTGCTGATTGCGGTTTCAAAAGCGTCCCATGACAGCGGTATGCTGTCAGGGAGTTGGTAGCGGTTCTTAGCCATGTAGGCCGGGCGTTCATTGCAATAAAGCAGGCGTTCGCCCGTTGAGATGCCGCGATTGGTGGTTTTGTTAAATCCAACGTCGTCGTGCTTCACAATGGTCTTGTAGTTGGCAAACAAGACGGCATCGCACCATTCGCGAACAAGGGCATTGGATCGCTCTTGCAGCTTGGGTTGGTAACGGTCGTATGGCTCCACTTCGGGGCTGTCGAACCGTTTAATCGTGGCGTGGGCCAATAGGATAATCACCATGCCCCGGTCCTGGCGCAAGGCGTTCAGGCCTTCCAGAATCATGCGCCACTTCTCAGCCGCGATCATCGCGCCCTTGCCGTAGGCTAGTTCCTTGGCGTCGTGCTTTTCCTCAACCTCGCGTTGGACGAGGGCTTCCAGCCAATCAAGGCTATCAACTACCACCGTGCCAAAGCTATGCGCCTCGCTATAAAGGGTGCCTATGGCCTCCATTATGTCATTGGTGCTGGTGGCGAGCGGGAAGTGTTGCACCGGCAAGGAGCCCAGCCCGTCCTCGGTAAGGATGAAGATCGGGTTGGGTGCGCCGGCACCAAACTTGGTTTTGCCAATGCCTTCGACGCCGTAAACTAACAGTCTGGGCGCGGCGATGGCGTCGTTCAAACGGATTGATTTAAGGTCCATTACACCAACACCGAAATGTGGGTCTTGGCGGGTTTGGACTCGACAACTTCAGCAACCTCGCGCCACAGCTTCGGGTGATGCTCGCGCAAATCCTTCAGTTTCGTATCGTCAAGCACGGTCTGGGTCTTAAGTGGGACCAGAGCGCGGTCCCAGCCCGACACAATGTTTTCCAGGGCTTCAATGTCGGCCCTGAAATTTGTGCGGTTCGTGACCACGATCCGATAGCCATTATCAAGCGCCGTGGTGGTCGCGCCCTCTCTGTTGGGCTTAATGTAGTCCATCATGGCTTCTTCGATGGAGATGCGCTTTAGGTTGGCGCAGCGTTCGGAGGCCTTTGCCTCCAGCCAGTTGGCGGCAAGCAGTTCAAGGTTGTTCATCGTTGTCCTCGTTAATGTGGCGACCCTTTTGGGCACCTGCACTAGATCATTGCGTTTATCTATATGCAATATTTATTTTGATAAAGTTTCCAGTTGCTAAAATAATTATCCCGCTTAGGCTCGCCGGTTCAACAGGGAAATTAACATGGCTTTCATCAAGGGGCGGTCTGAGCCCGCCTATAGTGTAGTGCTTAAATGCGGGGGCGTTATGAACACCGCTTCCGTCTGTTCGATTACGGCGGGCGCTGTTAGCCGTTGGATTTCCACCGACGGCGGTGACGGAATCGTGCCAACGAAACACTGGCCCCTTATCCTGGCTTACGCCAAGAAGCATAAGATTAAGATCAGCTTGAACGATTTGTCCGGTATCGCCCCTTAGCCTCCCGCCACCAAGGCTCACATGAAAAACTCAGAATTCTTGCTTGCCGCCTACGGTGAGCTGGCCGGCGACTTTGGCTGGGTCACATCATTTATCGGCGACCCCCTTGGCCCTGAAGCCTTATGGGGCGGTCAGGTGTGGCAGGCCAAGACCACGCAGCGTATGCACGTTGATAGCCATCCGCAGAATAATAACTTTTTCTCCGTTGGCGTGATGAACACCGATGTGGCCCCCCGCCGGGTCAAGAGTATGTTTAAGCGGCTGGCGGTGCTGTTGGCGGATGACATTGACCCGGAAGACGTTGCCGGCACGGCCAGCTACATTCTGGAAACCAGCAAGGGAAAATATCAGGTCGGCATATTCCTTGATCCCACGGACGAAAACACGACAAACGGCCCGCTGATTGACATTCTGTTATCTTACATGGCCCATAAGGGCTTGGTGAAGGTTGACCCTAGCGGCAACAATCCCGTCCGCTACGGCCGCTTGCCAACGGGCCACAACACCAAGAAGAAGGCCGACAATTTCACCTGCTCCCTATTTAGCTATGACGGTGATTTCGTTTACACCCTTGAAGATGCCGCTGCGGCGTTTGGCGTTGATCTGGATGAGGCGAAAGCCTGGGCCAAAAGCCCACCCGTCCAAGAGGTCAAGTTTGGCAACACCAGCATGGATGGCGTGGAAGCCTTCAAGCTGCTGATAAACCCCGATCTGTCCGAACGCAGCTATCACGATCCGCTGTTAAAGATCACGGCGGCGATGGTTGCCAAGGGCATGACGCCAGATGGCGCGCTAGGCATGGTCCGCAGCCTGATGATGGCAATTAAGCCGGAGGAAGGCCCGGAGTTGGACCGCTGGCAGGCCCGTTTTGGTCACGATCTACAGCGTATGGTAAAAGGCGCGGAGAAATACGCGCCGGATAAGCCGGGCGATGGCGAAAGCGTCGTTCTTACCTTGGACGAATTGGAGGCCAGAACCTTGAACGTTAATTGGCTGGTTAAGGGGCTGGTGCCCCGCGATAGCATGGGAATGTTGTTCGGCGGGTCCGGTACGTACAAATCATTTATCTCGCTCGATCTGGCCCTGCATATCGCGCACGGCATGGACTGGGCCGGCAGGCGCACGGAAGAAGGCGCAGTGTTGATTGTCGCGGCTGAAGGCGGTGCTGGCATATTCCGCCGGGTCCAGGCTTGGCATCTGCACCACAACCTTGAGCGAACTAAGAATGTTTTCGTCTGCATAACCCCGCTGATTTTGTCTGAAGAACACAGCATGGAGGTTTTGCGCAACAGCATAGCCAAAATGCCAGTGAAACCCCTTCTGGTGGTAATTGATACCTTGGCGCAAACGTTCTCAGGCGTTGAGAACGATAGTTCCGACATTTCGGCCTACCTACGGTCGATCAACACGGAATTGCGGGCCGAATTCAACACGTCTGTGATGATCGTGCATCACAGCGGGCATACGGTCGCGGAACGTCCGCGTGGTTCGTCGGCCCTGATCGGCAACCTTGATTATATCTTGGGCGTATTCCGGCCAGAAGGCGACGAGCGCGTTGCGCGTATATCCGTGGTTAAGCAAAAGGACGCGGATAAGATCGACGATCTGCATTTTGATATGCACCATATTGTGTTGGGCGTGGATGAGGATGACGAGGAAGTTTCCAGCCTTGTGGCGGAATGTTCCAGGGTTGCCTCTGGAAATGCCGGTAGGTCGTCAAAATACGACGGCGCGGTTATGCAGGCCCTGTACGATGGTCCTAAGACTGAATTGGAATTGCAGGCGGCGGTTATATCCCTGAGCGAAAACCGTAAGTCGGCTCAAAAGGGATTGCGCGAGGCGCTAAAGAAGCTCCAAGCCGCCCGCTTGATTAGATTGTTGGGCGGGTCGGCCTGGGCTTTAGTTCAGCGCGAGGCCCAATGAAGGGCTACACGGTTAAACCCTTTTTGACGAGCCGGGGGCATCGCGTAGTGCGAAAGCGCGTGGTGATGCGGGCAATAGATTTTTCCGTTCGTGGCTTCCCCGCACATAAGGGCCGCGCCCATATCATTGGCCGCGTAATCTCCCTCAATGTATTTACATTGGTTCGGGCGCAAATCCGCCAATGTTACAGAAAAGAGGCCCGTAGGTTCTGGCGCGGGTTGGGGTGGTAGTGCGGGCCTGGGCTTAAACACCCTGGGCCGAACGTAAATCCTTGGGGCCACGTAAGCCTTGGTGTTGCGCGCTTCGTCGTCTTGCTTGGGTATCAAACCCTTGATGCGTAGCCGTTGGATTTTGCCTAATACCGATGAACGCGAAACAAGCCCCATTATCACGCTGATTTCAGTCGCTGTTTTCTTTTGTTTCCACAATGCCAGAAGCTGTTTCGTTTCCGTTTGGGACCACGCCGAAGGCTTGGGGGTTCCTGTTTCTGTCCGTCTGGCTAACTTTGGTTTCAAGTCCGCGTTCCCTTCGTTTTTCTATCCTCAACAAACGCATCTTTGAACACAATGCGTCGTAAAACATTTTCCGGCGCTCCGGCGTCTTAGGTAGGCCGGGAATACCTGGGCAACCATAGCGGCCTGTGCGGCCCGTTGGGGCTTTTGTTTTCTTGTTGGGTTTTTTCGGGGCGTGACCGGCAGAAGGTGCAGTCATAGTAATAGCCTTTTTCGTCTTTGGCGGCTGTGCTTCCCCGGTAGAGCGGTGCGCCGCAACGGCACCGGCATTCAAGGCGGACGGGGTGGATTTTATCATATGTGTATCCTTTCACTCTGCTCATGATCCTACCCAAAATATAGCCGCCAGGGCCAGCCAAGGCAGCACGCACAGGGCCATGCCCGCCACGCGCCAAGAATTGACCCCGCGACGGGGCGGCGAGACCTCGAAGGCCACGCCCGTGCGGTGGGCGGTTTGGCGGGCTATGTAAGCCCGGCTGATTTCGTCGGGATCGGTCATTTAATTTCCTCCGGTGTGGCGAACCCAAACATGGGCAGGAAAAAGAACGGTTGGCCCCGCTCGCGCATCAGGGCCGCGCCCTGGATTTCGTTAGCGGCGTACCCTGCGGCGTCCCCTGCGGCGTCCCTTGCGGCGTCCCTTGCGGCGTACCCTGCGGCGTACCATTGCCCTGGCGTCATGGCCTCAAGATGCCGCAGAAACGCCTTAACGGTGGCGGTTTCGGGGCCGTATTTGGCGTCGGTCATTTGGTTTCCAATTGGGTTTTAAGCATGGTTTTAAGCATGAGCTGGGCCGGGCCGGATAAGTCCCAGCACAGGCTCTCTACGACGGCGTATTCATCGACTTCCGCCGCTTTCCAGGGGCCATTTGGCGCGCGGATGGGCAGGCCGGAGCGGTCACAGCCTTCCATAGCTATGTCCAAAGCCTGCATATACGGCTCCATTTCGCGGCAAGCGCGGGCCAAAATGTCGGCGATGTTCGCTAGCCGGGCTTCCTCGGCGGCAAGCATATGCGGCAAAATGCGAAAGCGTTCTTTTGCGTCGTCCTCGAAAGCAAAAATTGCGTCTTGTAAGGTCATGGCGTCCTCTTTGGTTGTAGCGTTGTCTTTAGCTTATATCAAGTTAACTAAGGGTTAAAGCGTTATGTTTTCGAGCGAGTGCAAGACAGTCCGTGGCCGTTCTTATTGCCGCTGATGCGGCGCCCAATGCGGCGGACTTGTCCGGCCCCTTGGCGGCTATCTCTGCGGCCCTAGCGGCCATTCGTGCCGCGTCTGCGGCTAATAGGCAGGCGTCCATCGTCTTATGCACTGTCGCGCGCCTTTTCCAGCTCGCGTATGGCCCAATTTAGGCCCTGTATCTCGACACCCATGTCATGCAAGCCGTGGGCGTCTTTGGCGTGCAAGAACACTTCGCACATTGCCCAGCAACTAAGCTCCCGTTGGCGTAGCAGGGTGATTTGATCGTGTATGGTCATGGCTTAGCCTTTCGGTTGATGACGATGACCATAGCTCGCCCTAGTGTCATGTTAGGGCGTGTGGCCATTAGTTCGCGGGCCTTAGTCTCGATAAGGTCGCACAAATGGTAAGCGCAAGCGCGGGCCTTAGCGTCGGAGATTGTTCGGGCCATTAGGCGTCCTTCCCATAAGCCGCAGCGCGCCATGCATCGTCGAAAACCATTTGCGACGCGTGATAGGTGGCGCGGGCGGCTAGATAGGTATCATCCGACACCTTGCCTGCGCTATAAGCGCGGCGGATAGGGTCATAAGTGGCGAAAGCCTCGTCTGCGACGCGCTTTGCTTCCTGATAAGTTGCGTTTTTCGTCATTGGGGCGGTTCTTTAGGGTGTTATGGGAAGCTGTGGGAAGTTATGGGACGGCGGGTTAGCGCCGTCCCAGGTCCGATTAGGCTGCTTCACCAATTAGCTTACCAGGCAGTGTACGGTTCGCCCATTGTGGCAATGTGGCGCGTTCATCAGCGTCAGGCGTCCTAATTGGCATGGCGACGCCTACCATTCGATCATCATCGCCCCAAACTAAATGCGGGTCACAATCGCCGGTTCCGCGCATAACTAATCCGCCTAGTTTTAATTGCAGCATAGACTTTGCCAATGTTGCCAGAACTACGGGCGAAAATACCGCTTTTGTGGCGCCGCCAATGTCTTGCGGAATGATCCGCTTCCAATCGGGGAACGAACCGTCAACCGTAGAGCCGCGTGCTATTTGTTCGGTTCCGCCATTGTCGATCACGACGATTGTGCCGTTATCGCCAATTAGGTGAGGTTCGGTTCCATCCTTATATGGCTTGCAGGCCTTCAGGATATGCGCGGGCGCTTTGACAATTATGGGTGCGCTAGTTTCGCCCTGCGCGTCATAGGCGGAGACTAATAGGTGGCCGTCTGTTGCCGTGAGTGTGACACCGGGCATACCATGCGGCGCTGGTTCGATAGATACACCGCATAGATAGTAGCGCGTTTCCTCGCTGGATTGTGCATTAGCTACGCGGGCGAATAACGTGGCGTTTACGTTAAATTGGGTCATTGGGTTAGTTTCCTTTTTTGCATCGTTCGAGGGAATAACTGGACGGCCGCAAAGGCCGTCCTATATTCTCGCGAGGGTTAATGTTAGGTGCTTTCCTTCAATGCGGCTTTAAGCTCAGCCTTTAGCGCCTTGGCGGCCTCGCCCCTAAACGTTGACGCATTGGCGAGGAAATAAAGTACGATGCTTTTCCCGCTATCGTAAGCGTACTTATCATTGATGCTATATAATGAACGCATTGCGTCCAAATACGTTTTAGCCGCGTAATGGGGCTTATCCCAAGCGCGGCCGATATCGCCCGCTATGTCAGAGATTGAGCGTGTCATTGTGTTTGATCCTTGTGGAAGGGTTAGGGCGCCAGACAATCCGGCGCCCTAGATTGATTAAGCCGCGATCGGCATATGCACCGTCTGGCTTTCGCAAGCGGCATAGTCGCGCAACACAAAGCCGCTTATGTCAGCCTTGGCCTTGCGCCCCTTGGGCGACAAACCGACAATGACGCCCTTGGGGTCGAGGTGGCGCAAGTCATGCCGATCACCGTCAATGACGCGATAACCATTCCAAATGCGCGAAACGGGCAGTCCATGAGCGAACACGATTGCCACGTTGTGGCCTTGCGCTAGCAAATCCAAGCATTGCGCCTCATTATTTTCCGCGCG
>Ga0136642_1000238_pt1 | contig 33061 bp, 38 predicted proteins | sample LowCatLa1302831Y_FD_115313 | JGI IMG/M metagenome (GOLD analysis project Ga0136642, IMG submission 115313) | Freshwater microbial communities from Lower Cathedral Lake, Yosemite National Park, California, USA - 13028-31Y | ecosystem: Environmental > Aquatic > Freshwater > Lake ... | reverse complement strand
GCTGAGCAAGACGAGCCAATGCCTTTTTACCACCCCGTCGCTGCTTATCAAGTTGGTGAGGTGATTGTTGAATTATAAATATTTAGCGTGAGGTTTCTGTACCTCTTACTCGTGCTGCACGTGCCAAAAATAATGCAAAAACAAGTGCCAAAACAATTCCAGTATTAACGCCCATTTCCATTAGTGCTCGGTTAAAAAGTTGTGTTGTAGTTGACGCTTCCATTGTAAGAGATGCACCGACGGTGAGTATGTGTCGGACAGCTGCAATCACACCGATAATCAAAAAGTTATCTAGTTGAAAAATACCATCGGTAAAACGCACAATTACGGTTCTCATTATTTCAAGAATAATTACAACGAATAGGATGTCATTGATTCCTTGGATCATTCCTAAAGGGAAAAATGGGTGGGTCTCAATGAGTCGCTTTAATGTATAGCCAGCGGCCAAGATTGAGATTACAAATAAAACTATCCCCAGGAAACCATGCAGAATATCTTCGAGTTTGTCGATGAAAGTTACAGGAATGAGTGATTCATCGTGTGTGAGTAAACCCTTTACCGATTTATACTTCATGAATCCCCCTCATAGTTATGGGACAAGGGTAAATGCCAAGTAATGCTCCCGCAAGATTTAGCGTGATTTCTATTGTCATCATGGCGCCCAAGAAATAGAGTTCACGCATGGAATATCGTCGCCTCGGCTCATCAGGAATGTATGTCTCAGAAATTTCTTACGGAAATTGGATCACTCACGGCAGCCAAGTAGAACAAGATGCTGCGATCAAATGCGTACGCACAGCCCTGGATGTTGGAATCACAACTTTCGATACTGCGGACGTTTATGCAGCCACACGCGCTGAGACAGTCCTTGGTAAGGCACTCAAGGGCGTTCGACGCGAATCGTATGAATTGTTTACAAAAGTTTATGGTGGCACAGGCCCAGGAAAAAATGATCGTGGCTTATCCCGTAAACATATTATGGAATCAGCACATGCGTCACTAAAGCGTTTGAACACAGATCACATTGATCTATACCAAATGCATCGTTTTGATTTTGAATCACCACTTGATGAATCACTTCAAGCCTTCGATGATCTTGTACGTCAGGGTAAAGTCAATTACATCGGATTTTCTGAATGGGATTCCACACAAATTGGTCAAGCACTAGATATTCAGAAAAAATATAATTGGACCCGATTTGTCTCTAGCCAGCCTCAGTACTCAATGCTCTGGCGCGTTATTGAAAAGGAAGTTGTTCCTCTTTCAGTCAAAGAGGGAATTGGTCAGATTGTCTGGTCTCCAATTGCACAAGGAATTTTGACTGGTAAATATTTACCAGGAAAGAAAGCTCCAGCAGGATCTCGTGCCAGTGATAAGAAATCGGGAGCAGAGCACATTTCTAGATGGATGCGAGATGACGTTTTAACTGCGGTCCAGAAATTGAAACCAATTGCAGATGAGGCTGGACTTTCAATGTCACAACTCGCACTTGCCTGGGCGCTACAAAATCAGAATGTTTCATCTGTAATCATGGGTGCGACAAAGCCATCACAAGTTAAAGAAAATGCAAAAGCCTCTGGGATAAAACTTGAGAATGATGTTATGGCGGCCATCGATAAGGCACTTGTTGGGCTACCTGAATACGATCCGAAGAAGAATGTGAGCCCAAACCCAAGGTCTTAAGGGTTTGTAGACAATCCTTAGCTAATGCTAAAAATATGGAGAGTCCTAATCAGCACAATTTTTCTACTGGTTTTTCTGCCGACATCAGCGATTTATGCTGCAAGCGAGCAGGGGCCCAAGTTAGTTTCTGGTGCACCTGTTCGTCATACTCTTGTTTCATGCGCAACAAATAATGCTGAAGCGCTGACTTGCATCGAATCTATTGCTGTTATTGAAAAACCTGGCGACGAGCCAATCATGGGAAAATTGACTGGTAGGAAAATACTTTCTGGTAACGATGGTCGCATCGGAGATTCAGAGCGTCCAGTCTTACTAGCAAATGGTGCTACTGAAATTTCAGTTACCCCAGGCAATTATGAAGAATGGACTTTCCCGAAGGCAGATGGAACAAGTTCCAAAATTGGTGACGTAATAATCGCGAGTGAATTCCAACCATATAAAGCAACATGGTGTTGGACCGCTGATCAGTGCTCGTCCGATCGTGAGGAATACACCCTTCCTCTCCAATCATCTCAAGGCCCTGATGCATGGAAAAATAATAGTGATTTTGTTTTTGTCGTGACAATTCGTGCCCCTCAAACTTTTGAATTTGGTGAAATAAGTGGAAGCGCTAAGAATGCGTCAGTTGTTTACGGTAAGGATTTGCCAGATTTCAAAGGTGTTGCGATGCGGCAAATAGTCGCTACATTTTCTCCAATAGCAACGGCGAGAGGAGTCCAGTCTGGTGGTGGAGCTCCACCTGAGAAGGCAACTTTTACAACTTATAATGCAAATCTTTGGATTTACGGATTAAATAACGACATAACTAAATTCCTTGGCCCATGTGCAAAATTAGGTGGCGTTCAAGTTGTTTCAAATGCAATGCATTCCGTTGATCCTGTGTGGGATCCAGCTACTGAAACAATCAAAGTTCGCTTAGAGACCCCTCACCTCAAACCTGATGGTGAATTAAATCTGGGATATCTTGAAGTTCGCATTCCCCGTAAGTCTGCAATTTGTATGTGGGGATTAGATCTAGATGGAAGCATCAAGGCATCTGTGAGCATCACTTACGATGATGGTTCTGCGCCCAGCGTTGCAACCGTCATTGGTAAGCGGGTCGAAAACGATTACCTCATTATTACTTCTGGTTTCCACTTTTCATCACCAAATGTGGCAATCAAAATTACACAAGCAGCAGCTACTCCAACTACTTCACCCACGCCCTCCGCTTCGCCTTCACCGGTACCTACCACCAAAGTGATAGCAGCTAAAAAAAGGAAAACAACGATTTCCTGCATCAAAGGTAAAACTGTTCGAAAAGTTTCTGGACTTACACCAGTATGTCCAAAGGGATATTTTCTAAAAAACTAGTTCTGATTGATCCATTGGAAAGCTGAATTCTCAAATGGAATCCATGTTTTTGTGTTGTGTCCACCTTCAGGTATAGGAATTAATTTTACTGATACTGACGAGCTCAAACTGGCCAAAAATTTCTGAGCAGAAGCCCAGGCGAAACGATCATTTTTTCCAGCAATAATTAGAATCTTCAAATTAGTTGGTGCACTATTTAAGATCCTGACTAAGTCATATTCATTTATAAGAAATGCTTTTTCATTCCGGTTTACACCATTGGCAAATAGTGGTTTGAAATATCCAGCTAAGGAAACAGCACTGGAATATTGATTTTGATGCCTAACTGCCACTTCTGTAGCGCACCAACCACCGGTTGAATATCCAAGGGTTGCCCAAGGTCGATCATCAATTCCTAAGAATCGTTGAGCAAAAGTTTTCATATCGTTTGTAAGCCATGTTTCAACTTGAAATCCACCAACAAAATTTAGACATTCAGTATCGTGTCGAGGATAGACGTTGATAGTTGGAATGATTGCGATGGTGCTTTTTATTTGTCCTGAACTTTCTAATTTCTCTAAAGTTTTTATCCCACCCATTCTGCCAATCCAAGTTTCAGGAACTCCTGGATAGCCTGAAAAGAGTTCCACAATTTGGTAGTCAGTTCCTATGTTGGGAGTCTGCGGATTAGCTTTGAGGAGTTCAGCAATTTTTGGTGGCAATACAACATAGACAGTATTAGAGATTCCTGATTCAGCACCTTTGATTGTCTTCTTGAAGATCAAACTTCCACCCGACGTATGTTGCGCTTGAGCGAGATCTTTTGTGGACAATTGCGCTAATAAGTTTGGTTGAATTGCAACTTTAGTAAGGTCAGTAACATTTCCAAAAAGGTCGTTCCAACTCGAAAAGAACTCACCAGACCTATTTATAGCGATACCAATTGAGCCAAGAAAAAGAACTTGAACCAATATCAAAATACTGATCCGTCCAATAACTAAGTTCCATTGAGATCTACCTAATTTTTTCCAAAAAATAATTGTTATCGCGAACGACGCACTAGCTAGGCTAAACCCAGTTATTTCGGTGGCGAGGCTGCCAATTTCAAACACCAGGCGAGTCTAAAGCTCTTTCCTGAGAATGATTACTTACTCGACCACCACGATTTTTTCATGAGTTTACGTAATCAGCAAGAGCCTTTCGTTCAACTTCTATTTCGGTAATGTGGGCTTTTACAATATCTCCAATTGACACTATTGAAAGCAGTTCTCCACTTTCTGAAAGTACGGGAATATGACGAATCCTGCGTTCAGTCATCACTATCATCAACTCAGCAACCGTGGAGTTCTGCGTGCAGGTAATTACTTCAACAGTCATAAGATCGCGCACTCGCATACCAATGAGTTGATCCATTTTCCCGGGCATCGCTCGCACTACATCTCGCTCCGAGACAATTCCTTCTATTTTCTTGCCATCAGGGGATACGACGAGTGCGCCGACATGGTGGGTGTTGAGTGAATTGACCAGATCGTGAACACTTGCATTTGAAGAAATTGTTTCAACTTTCTTACCTGAAATCAGTGCTGCTATCTTCATGGTGCCCCATTTCTCTCATAGTTGGAACCATTTGAATAGTGCTCTTACCTTTAGAGATGTGCAAGAGTTTGGTTCGATATTTGAGGGATTCACAGTAAACTTTCAATATTGGCAGGCTCAACTTTGGATAAAGGGATAAAAATGAAAGCTATTCAAGTTACTGAGTTCGGTGGCCCTGAGGTCATGCACCTAGTTGAACTTCCAGATCCGGTAGCAGGAGCAGACGAAGTTCTCATCGATGTGAGTGCAATAGGTGTGAACTTTGCAGATACAGTGCAAATTCGAAATCAATATGTAACTCAGCAACTATTGCCTTTGATTCCTGGTTTAGAAGTTGTTGGCAAAACTCCTGATGGAAAAAGAGTTCTTGCCTCAATTTCAGAAGGTGCTTATGCGCAAAAAGCTATTGCGCACCGTGGAACAACAATGGAGATTCCAGATGGTGTTAGCGATGAAGCTGCCCTTGCAATGTTGGTGCAAGGCACAACTGCGTGGCATATTCTAAAAACTTTTGGGCATTTGGTTCCGGGTGAAAGTGTTGTTATTCATGCAGCGGCGGGTGGCGTAGGAACAGTTGCAATCCAACTTGCCAAGATGTGGGGAGCCCGTGTTATTGCGGTGACTTCTACCGACGAAAAATCTGCACTTGCAAAATCTTTAGGAGCAGATGTAACTATTGATGCAAAGAGTGAAAATCTTGCCCAAGCCATGCTAGATGCTAATAATGGAAAGCCAGTTGACCTTGTATTAGAGATGGTTGGCGGAGCAACTTTTGACGCCAGCTTTGAAGTCCTTGCACCATTTGGTCGACTCATTGTTTTTGGAATGGCATCAGGTGAGATGGCTACTCCTGTTATTCCGATAACAATGCTTGGTACAAGCAAAACAATCACAGGATTTTGGTTAGGACATTGCTTCGCTCATCCAGAGAGGATGATTCACGATGTCATCAAAGAACTATTCCTTCTCATAAAGGATGGAAAACTCAAGCCGATAATCGGTGGAACATTCCCACTATCTAAAGCCGGCGATGCACATAGAGCAATCGTTAGCCGAGCAACGACGGGAAAAATCACGCTAAATCCAGCGCTCTAAAAGTAATAATTTTTAGAATCGCCGAGATTGCCTGTACCCTCACGTATTGATCAACGCCCCCCTAGCTCAGTTGGTAGAGCGTTTCCATGGTAAGGAAAAGGTCACCGGTCCGATTCCGGTGGGGGGCTCGAAATAATCGTAAGATTATTTTGTAGGGCGGGATAGCTCAGCTTGGTAGAGCAAGCGGCTCATAATCGCTGTGTCGTGGGTTCAAATCCCGCTCCCGCTACGAGTAATACAAGCGCGAATTTCGCGCAATGAGCGCGCTCAGGTAACCTAAGCGCCTCATCACAACTGGTACGACAAACGATAAAGGGAGCATGACCATGGCAAGTAAGAGCGCGGACGTTCGTCCAAAGATCACCATGGCCTGCGTTGAATGTAAAGAACGTAATTACATTACAAAGAAGAACCGCCGTAACGATCCAGACCGTATGGAACTCAAGAAGTTCTGTCCTCGTTGCAAGCTTTCAACACTTCACCGCGAAACTCGCTAATGCTCAATCCCGATTCGGTCGGGCGCACCTTCAACGGTGCAGAGACAATTACTGTTTCACAATCGCAAATTAATTCTTTTGCATCCGTGCTGGGCGAAACAAAGACTGATGTTGCGCCACCAACTTTTTCAATTCGCATCACACTCGATCAGATGCAGAAAATATTGTCTGGATCTGAAGTAAATCTAGATTGGTCTCGATTAATTCACGGTGACCAGAAATTTGAAATCAACCGGCCGATAAAAGCTGGAGATTCACTTACATGTTCTTCAACTATTGAAAGCTATCGAGTCGCCGCAGGAAATGAAATCGTTACGGTACGCGGAGATCTATTTAGCGGTAGCGAACTCGTTGTTTCGACATGGTCAACTTTAGTGGTGCGCGCATGATTGAAGTCGGCACAGTATTGCCAGAGAGAGTCTTCGAAATAGACCGCGAATTACTCGTTGCGTATGCCAACGCATCAGGTGATCAAAATCCAATTCATCAAAATGAAGAGTTTGCACAATCCGTTGGATTACCTAATGTCATTGCCCATGGAATGCTGACAATGGCACTTGTTGGAAAGTATGTAACTGATTGGGCTGGTGGCTCAGCCTCTGTCAAAGAATTTGGCGCTCGCTTCGTAAAGCCTGTCATTGTTCCTGCTGGAGAAAAAGTCGACCTAACAGTAAGTGCAACTGTTGCTGAAATAAGGGGAGATCGAATCTCGCTGACAATCTCCGCAACATCTGCCGGTGTAAAAGTTCTTGGAATGGCTAAAGCGGTAGTTCTTAAATGAATGTTCCAGATTCAATTCGTCAATTAGCTCAAGAGCGTTTAGATGCACGCGCAGCTCGAGACTTTGCAAAGGCCGACGCGCTGCGCCAAGAGATATTGCAAGCAGGGTATGAAGTACTCGATATTGCTGATGGTTTTGATTTTCGAATCAAAGCTCCGTATATAACGTATCCATTTCCACGCGATATTCGCCCAATTGATACTAGTGATGGCATAAGCGTTGCAATGATTATTGATGGTTTTACCGATGATGCAGTTGAAACTGTAAAAAGCATTAAGGCACATACAATATGTGGAATTGTACTTTTATGTATTGGTGATGCCGGAAAATTAGTAGATGAGATGGATGAGCACACGTATCTCATTGCACTCAATGCTGGTGCTAGTTGGGGCGAAGCGGCAAATGCGCTACTCAATAAAATAAATAGTAAGTACCTCATTCTTATGGATCCATCGACTCGATTCACTGGTGATGCAATTGCACCTGTAATTGCTGAATTAGAAAAGGGCGAATATGCCGCAGTTGGTTGGCGCGGGGGACTTATAAATATTGATGATGAATGGCGCAGCGTTGATGACAAAGGTGATGGCGAAGTCGATGTTCTCTTCAGTTATTTCATGGGACTCAACCGTGCATATGTTCTTGAGGCTGGTGGGTTTAATGCGCGTGCTATTTATTATCGCAATGCCGATATCGAATTTAGTTTGAAATTGCGTCACGCAGGTGGTCGCTTATTGCAGATGGCACTTCCATTGGAACAAGGTCGCCATCATGGTTATCACGATGCCGACCCTGAATATCGCGAGGTTCAGTCAAAGAAGAATTACGACCGTATCCTCGAACGCTTCAGAGGTAAAAGCGCAATTTTGTCTCCACGTCGGTAACCTTTATTCATGGCCGATCTCTCCGACTACACCAGCTTGCGCGTTGGTGGACCTGCAAAGAAATTTGTAGAAGTCTCTAGCGAGGCCGAAATCATTGCTGCAATTGAAGCAGCGGGGGATTCACCTATTTTGATTATGGGTGGTGGAACAAACATTTTGGTCAGCGATAACGGTTTTGAAGGAACTGTTATTCATATTTCAAATAATTCACTCAAGAGTGAAGTTGATGCATGTAGCGGTGCAACGCTAACCATTGGTGCTGGTGAGAATTGGGATCAATTTGTCGAAATGACTATAGAGCGCGGCTTTGCTGGACTTGAAAGTTTAAGTGGAATTCCAGGAACTATTGGTGCTACACCAATTCAAAATATCGGTGCATATGGTCATGAAGTTGCTGAATATATTACGCGCGTGCGCACCTACGATCGCGTTGCTAAAGGATTGAAAACTTTTACAAATTCTGAATGTGAATTCTCATATCGCAACTCTCATTTCAAAGAACACCCAGGCCGATACGTAGTGCTTGATGTTCAATTTCAATTACGTATTGGCGAAATGACAACACCGATCATGTATGCAGAACTTGCAGCAAAACTTGGTATTGCAGTGGGAGATAAAGCATCTGTTGTTGCAACTCGCGCTGCAGTGTTAGAACTACGGGCCAAAAAAGGAATGTTGCTCTCTACAACTGATCATGATTCATGGTCTGCGGGTTCATTTTTTACTAACCCAATTGTTACGAAGGAGATTGCTGATGCACTTCCTGCTGATGCACCTCGTTGGCCAACCGGCGATGGCAAAGTAAAAACATCTGCTGGGTGGTTGATTGAACATTCAGGAATTCATAAAGGTGATGAAATTGGTGGAGCGCGTATTTCTACAAAGCACGTACTAGCGTTGACTAATTCTGGAAGTGCAACAGCATCAGAAATCGCAGCACTTGCAAAACGGGCACGCGATCACGTGCAGGAAAAGTTTGGAATTACTCTTGTTGCAGAAGTAAATCTGATTGGCCTCGAGATTTAGCCTTCAGTGAGAAGTGCTTTGATACGCCCGATTCCTTCAACAATATCTGCATCACTTGTTGCATAAGAGAATCTCAAATAACCAGAGGGCCCAAATGCTTCACCGGGAACTGCTGCAACTTCAACTTCTTCCAAAATAAGTGTTGCAAGTTCTGCCGAAGTCTTTGGAGTCTTCCCGCGAATTGTTTTACCAAGTACACCTTTAACTGATGGATATACATAAAAAGCACCAGTAGGGGTTGGGCATTCAAAGCCAGGTATTTCGTTGAGTAAGCCAACAATAAGTTTGCGACGACGGTTGAACGCCTCACCCATTGCATGTACAGCCGAGAGGTCACCAGTAAGGGCTGCAATTGCAGCGCGCTGTGCAACGTTATTCACATTTGATGAAAGGTGTGATTGCAGATTTGTTGCGGCCTTGATGACATCTTTTGGCCCAATCATCCAGCCCACACGCCAGCCAGTCATTGCATATGTCTTAGCAACACCGTTGATGATGATGCACGTATCGGCAAGTTCTGGAACTAACACAGGCATGGATGGGGCAGTAGCGCCGTCATAGAGTAAGTGCTCATAAATCTCGTCAGAAATTACCCAAATATTATTTTTTACTGCCCATTCCCCAATGGCTTTAACTTGTGCTGGAGAATAAACAGAACCTGTTGGGTTAGATGGTGAACAAAAAAGCAGCGCTTTGGTCTTTGGTGTACGCGCGGCTTCAAGTTGTTCAACACTTACTAAATAATTTTGCGATTCATCTGCAAAAACTTCAACAGATTTTCCACCAGCTAGTTGTACGCACTCGGGATATGTCGTCCAATATGGTGATGGAAGAAGTACTTCATCTCCTGGATCAATAATGGTGGCAAATGCTTGATAAACAGCTTGCTTTCCACCATTTGTTACAAGGATTTGATCTGCTGTAATTTCATAATTTGAATCGCGTTTTGTTTTTGCAACGATTGCCTCGCGTATTTCAGGTAAACCGGCCGCTGGTGTGTATCGATGATTTGCAACAACCTTGGTTGCCGCAGCAGCGGCGTCAACAATGTAATCAGGTGTTGGAAAATCTGGCTCGCCTGCACCGAATCCAATGACGGGACGGCCTGCAGCTTTGAGCGCTTTCGCTTTTGCATCAACGGCTAACGTGGCTGACTCTGCGATTGCTGAAATACGTGCGGAAACTCTGCTCATAGGTGAAGTCTGCCCTATGTGCCGGCAAATTTGAGCGCGAGTTTTACCTTCCCCCCATTCACCCTCTACACTTCGACGCTCACGAGGATTTGATTATTCCTATGGTTTTGTCCTGCCCTCGTGTTTAGGGCAGTAGCTCAATTGGCTAGAGTTGCCGTCTCCAAAGCGGCCGGTTGGGGGTTCGAGTCCCTCCTGCCCTGCAAGAAGTTTTACTCACGAAGAAGATGTAGCGAAAGGATTGACGATGACAGAGTCAACAGAGCAAGTTGCCGAGAAGCTCGGTCTATTTGCGCGCGTCGGTCTTTTTTATCGTCAAGTTTTAAATGAACTTCGTAAAGTTGTATGGCCAACTCGTAATCAGTTGACCACATATACCGCCGTTGTTTTGGTCTTCGTTACTTTCATCATCGCTGTTGTCTCATTGCTCGATCTTGTACTCACAAAGATCGTTTTCTGGGTCTTTGGATAAGAAGGGACAATCATGAGCGACGAACTATCAATGGATGCGCCAAAGCCAGATGCTTTTGAAGCCCAGCTTGCTGCCAATGCCACAGAAGTTGCAACAGAGGCTGTAGTCGAAGAAGTTATCGAAGAGGTTTCGGTAGTTTCTACTGACGATCTAGCGCTGGCTTCCGATGAAGATGGCGATATCGAATCAGAAGAGAATGATCCCAATGCAGAATTTCGTCGCACACTGCGTACAGCACTTGGCGATTGGTATGTAGTCCACTCATATGCGGGATACGAGAAGAAAGTAAAGGGTAACCTTCACAACCGTATTGCTTCATTGAATATGGAAGATTTTATTTATCAGATTGAAGTTCCTGAAGAAGAAGTAATGGAGATTAAGAACGGTGTTCGCAAGCAAGTAAAGCGCAACATCTATCCAGGCTATGTTCTTGTTCGCATGGATCTCACTGACGAATCATGGTCTGCAGTTCGTAATACTCCGGGTGTAACTGGCTTCGTAGGCAACGCACACCACCCAAGTCCACTTAGCATGGATGAAGTAGAAAAGATTTTGGCTCCACGTCCTGTCAAGAAATCAGATAAGCCAGATATTCGCGTTGTTGATTTCACAGTTGGTGAATCAGTAACAGTGATGGATGGCCCTTTCGCAACGCTTCCAGCATCGATTTCAGAGATCATGCCAGAGCAAGCAAAGCTCAAGGTTCTCGTTTCAATCTTCGGACGCGAAACACCAGTTGAACTTTCATTCGCACAAGTACAAAAGATCTAACTCAGAGATTTATAAACAGGAATAGAAAAGGAATAGAAAAATGGCACCAAAGAAGAAGGCAACCGGATTCATCAAGTTGCAGATCCAAGCTGGAGCAGCAACGCCTGCACCACCAGTAGGTCCTGCGCTCGGTCAACATGGTGTCAACATCATGGAATTCGTCAAGGCATACAACGCTGCGACTGAATCACAAAAGGGCCAGATCATTCCTGTAGAGATCACTGTCTATGAAGATCGCTCATTTACTTTCATCACTAAGACACCTCCTGCATCACGTTTGATCTTGAAGGCTGCTGGCGTTGAAAAGGGTTCAGCAGTTCCTCACAAGACAAAGGTTGCCAACATCACGATGGCACAGGTCCAAGAGATTGCAAAGACAAAGATGGCAGACCTCAATGCAAATGACATTGATGCAGCTAGCTTGATCATTGCAGGCACTGCTCGCTCAATGGGAATCACGGTTTCCAACTAAATAAAATTCTTTTTCTCACCCCGAGAAAAAGATGTGGGAGAACCGCGCTGGTTCGCTAACCACAACCCTTACAAGAAAAGGAACGAAATGAAGCGCTCAAAGAAATATGTTGCTGCGGCAGCTAAGGTTGAAAAAGATCACCTATACACACCATTGCAAGCAGTAACACTTGCAAAAGAGACAACAACAACTAAGTACGACTCAACTGTTGAAGTTGCGTTGCTACTTGGCGTAGATCCAAAGAAAGCTGATCAAGCAATTCGCTCAACAGTTAACTTGCCACACGGCACAGGAAAGACTGCACGCGTTTTGGTATTCGCAAATGGTGAGCGCGCTGAAGAAGCACGCGCAGCTGGTGCGGATATTGTCGGCGGAGACGAACTCATTGATGAAGTTTCAAAGGGACGTCTTGATTACGATGCAGTTGTTTCAACACCAGATTTGATGGGAAAAGTTGGTCGTCTCGGTAAGGTTCTAGGACCTCGCGGATTGATGCCAAACCCAAAGACAGGCACAGTGACAACTGATGTTGCTAAGGCCGTCAATGACATCAAGGGTGGAAAGATTGAATTCCGCGTTGATAAGAATTCAAACCTCCACTTCATCATCGGCAAGGCATCATTTACTGCAGATCAGCTTGCAGAAAACTATGCAGCTGCACTCGATGAAATTCACCGTGCAAAGCCAAACTCTTCAAAGGGTCGCTACATTCAAAAAGCAGTTGTCTCAACAACGATGGGGCCTGGAATCATGGTTGATCCAAACCTCATTCGCGAGCCATCGGCTAACTAGTTTTAAATAAAACCCCTCTTCGGGAATCTGCTCCTTCGGCGGGCTTGGACTTGCTCGTTAAAGTCCTGCGCTCCACTGAAGGAGCAGATTCACTTAATGGCGGATTCTTTTAGTCAAAACCTTAATTTGGAGTTTTTAGGGCTTGCCCCTTAGCCTTACGCCATAACCAAAGACCGCAGGTCTGAATCAATCGCAAGATTTATTCGATAAATGAGGAAATCTCAGCCCGCGTAGGTGTTCACGTAAATCCGTGCGCGTCTACGCGTTACGGATTTTTTTATTTCCTGAAGTCACTAAGTAACAGGAAAGGTGAACCGTATGGCTCGCCCAGATAAAGCAGCAGCAGTTGCAGAACTGACGGAAGATTTCCGCACAGCAAATGCAACTGTGCTCACCGAATATCGCGGACTTTCCGTGACTTCGATGAAGCAACTTCGCCGTGCACTTGGTTCAACAACTAAGTACTCAGTCGTGAAGAACACTCTTACAAAAATTGCAGCAAAAGATGCCGGCGTAGATCTCTCACCAGAACTACTTCAAGGTCCATCAGCAGTTGCATTCATCAAGGGTGATCCAATCAATGCAGCAAAGAGCTTGCGTGATTTCGCTAAGGAAAATCCATTCTTGATTATCAAGGGTGGAATTTACGAAGGCAAAGCAATCACAACAGCAGAGCTCATGGAACTCGCAAATCTTGAATCACGCGAAGTTCTATTGGCCAAGCTTGCTGGCGCTATGAAAGGATCACTTGCTAAGGCAGCTCGTGTCTTTGATGCACTTCGCATCAAGATGGAAGCCGGAGCACCAGTCGTTGCAGAAGCACCGGCAGCACCAGTAGAAGCTGCAGTAGTAGAAGAAGCAGCCGCTGTTGAAACAGAAGTTGTTGCAGAAGCAACACCAGTTGTAGAAGAAGTAACCCCAGAATCAGAAGAGAAGGAATAACGAATATGGCAAAGCTCAATACAGAAGACCTATTGGCACAGTTCAAAGAAATGACATTGGTCGAGCTCTCAGAGTTCGTTAAGTCATTCGAAACTGAATTCGATGTAACAGCAGCAGCACCAGTTGCAGCTGCAGCAGCAGGCGGTGGCGCAGGTGGCGCAGCAGCAGCTGATGCACAAGATGAATTCACAGTCATCCTTGAGGATGCTGGCTCACAGAAGATTGCTGTGATCAAGGAAGTTCGTGCGCTCAACTCAGCACTTGGCTTGAAAGAAGCTAAGGATCTCGTTGATGCAACACCAGCTACTTTGCTCGAGAAGGCAAACAAGGAGACAGCAGATAAGGCAAAGGCAGCTCTTGAAGCAGCTGGCGCTAAGGTCACAATCAAGTAATTTCCACAAAAAAGGGCCCCGACTTCGGTTGGGGCCCTTTTTTTATGATACAAGCGCCCAGTTGGACAGGGCGGGGGGTTGAGCGCTACCCTTCACGTTCGCACAAATATCTTATGGTCAATGCATATAGCGGCTGAGACCTAATAGTTGTGTGTTCCCGCAATATTGTCTGGAAGGACATCTCTTGGCCGCGTTGAAAAAAAGTTCAGTAGCCCCACGTCGTATTTCATTCGCAAAGATTCGCGAACCTCTCGAAGTTCCAAACCTTCTAGCTCTCCAAGTTGAGAGTGTTGATTGGCTATTGGGCAACGAAGCATGGCGCACGCGTATCGCTCAATCTGATTCCACCAATCGCGGTGAAATCCCTACAACTTCTGGTCTAGAAGAAATCTTTGAAGAGATTTCTCCGATCGAAGATTTCCAGGGATCAATGAGTCTCTCATTCCGTGATCACCGATTTGAACCACCTAAGTACTCAATTGAAGAGTGCAAAGAGCGCGACATGACTTACTCGCGACCATTATTCGTGACTGCAGAATTCACCAACAACATCACTGGTGAAATTAAGTCACAGACAGTTTTCATGGGCGACTTCCCAGTGATGACAGCTCGCGGAACTTTCGTTATCAACGGAACAGAGCGCGTAGTTGTTTCACAGCTAGTTCGCTCACCTGGTGTTTATTTCGAACGCACAATCGAGAAGACTTCAGATAAAGATGTTTACACTGCAAAGGTCATTCCAAGCCGCGGCGCTTGGTTGGAATTTGAAGTTGATAAGAAGGATCTTGTTGGTGTTCGTATCGACCGCAAGCGTAAGCAATCAGTAACTGTTTTCTTGAAGGCACTCGGTTGGTCAGAAGATCAAATTCTTGAAGAGTTTGGTGAGTTCGAATCAATTCGTGCAACTCTTGAAAAAGATACAGTCAAGACTCAAGATGAAGCGCTTCTCGATATCTATCGCAAGCTACGTCCAGGTGAGCCTCCAACAAAGGAAGCTGCGCAAAATCTTATTGAGAATCTTTATTTCAATGCAAAGCGTTATGACTTGGCTAAGGTCGGTCGCTTTAAAGTAAATAAGAAGCTCGGTCTTGACCTAGAACTCAAGCAATCACTTCTAACTATTTCTGACATTGTTGCAACGTTGCGCTATTTGGTAACGCTTCACCAAGGTCAAGGTGCTGCCGATCTATTGATGGAATATGGTCGCGAAGTACGTGTAGAAAAGGACGATATCGATCACTTCGGTAACCGTCGTCTACGCACAGTTGGTGAATTGATTCAGAATCAGGTTCGCATCGGCTTGTCACGTATGGAGCGCGTTGTTCGCGAACGTATGACGACACAAGATGTTGAAGCGATTACTCCTCAAACACTGATCAACATTCGTCCAGTAGTTGCATCAATCAAGGAGTTCTTCGGAACTTCTCAGTTGTCGCAGTTCATGGACCAAACAAATCCATTGTCAGGTCTTACACACAAGCGTCGTCTTTCAGCGCTTGGACCTGGCGGTCTCTCACGTGATCGTGCAGGCTTTGAAGTTCGTGACGTTCACCCATCTCACTACGGACGCATGTGTCCAATTGAAACTCCTGAAGGACCAAACATTGGTCTCATTGGTTCACTTGCAACATATGGTCGCGTAACTGCTTTCGGATTTATTGAAACTCCTTATCGCAAAGTTGAGAAAGGCCGCGTCACTGACAAGGTTGATTACCTCACTGCTGATGAAGAAGATGAGCACGTTATTGCTCAGGCAAATGCACCACTGACTGATGACAATCACTTCGCAGAAGCACGCGTACTCGTACGTCGTCGCGGTGGAGAAGTTGAATATATTCATGCTGAAGAAGTTGATTACATGGATGTTTCTCCACGTCAGATGGTTTCTGTTGCAACAGCCATGATTCCATTCCTCGAGCACGACGATGCTAACCGTGCACTTATGGGTTCTAACATGATGCGTCAGTCTGTTCCATTGATGCGTGCAGAAGCTCCACTTATCGGCACCGGTATGGAATTCCGCGCAGCAGTTGATGCAGGCGATGTTGTTACAGCATCACACGCTGGTGTTGTTACTGAAGTTACTGCAGATGAAGTCAAAGTTATGGCTGATGACAGTAGCTATCAGACATACTCACTTCACAAGTTCACACGTTCTAACCAAGGAACTTCATATAACCAAAAGGTTATTGTCTCTGAAGGACAGCGCGTTGAAGTTGGTTCAGTAATTGCTGACGGTCCATGTACCGATAACGGTGAAATGGCACTTGGTAAGAACTTACTCGTGGCATTTATGTCATGGGAAGGTCACAACTACGAAGATGCGATTATTCTTTCGCAGCGTCTAGTTCAAGACGATGTTCTTACATCAATTCACATTGAAGAATACGAAGTTGATGCACGCGATACCAAACTTGGTGCCGAAGAAATCACTCGCGATATTCCTAACGTCTCTGAAGAAGTACTTGCAGATCTAGATGAGCGCGGAATCATTCGCGTTGGCGCCGATGTTGTACCTGGCGATATCTTGGTTGGAAAAGTAACTCCTAAGGGAGAAACTGAACTCACACCTGAAGAGCGTTTGCTCCGTGCAATCTTTGGTGAGAAGGCTCGCGAAGTTCGCGATACATCACTGAAAGTTCCACACGGTGAGTCAGGAAAAGTTATTGGCGTAAAGATCTTTGAATCTGAAGAAGGCTTTGAACTTGCAGCTGGCGTTAACCAATTGGTTCGCGTGTATGTTGCGCAGAAGCGCAAGATTCAAGATGGTGACAAGCTTGCTGGTCGCCACGGTAACAAGGGTGTTATTTCAAAGATTCTTCCAGTGGAAGATATGCCATTCCTTGAAGATGGAACTCCTGTCGATGTAATTCTCAATCCGCTCGGTGTACCTGGTCGTATGAACGTAGGACAGGTCCTTGAAATGCACCTCGGTTGGGTTGCAAAGACTGGTTGGGATATTTCTGGTGTCGATGAGGCTTGGCAGAAGCACCTCAAAGATATTGGTGCACAAAAAGGTGAGCCAGGCACAAAACTTGCAACACCTGTTTTCGACGGCGCACTTGAATCTGAAATCGCTGGATTACTTTCAAGCACATTGCCTAACCGCGATGGAAATCAACTTATTGGTAAGAGCGGAAAGGCGCGACTATTTGATGGTCGTTCCGGAGAGCCTTATCCAACTCCAATTTCAGTTGGATACATGTACATCTTGAAGCTGCACCACTTGGTGGACGACAAGATTCACGCACGTTCAACTGGTCCTTACTCAATGATCACGCAACAACCACTGGGTGGAAAAGCTCAGTTCGGTGGTCAGCGATTTGGTGAGATGGAAGTGTGGGCACTTGAAGCTTATGGTGCTGCATACACACTCCAAGAATTGCTCACAATCAAATCTGATGACGTGCTTGGTCGTGTAAAAGTTTACGAAGCAATTGTTAAGGGCGAAAACATTCCAGAACCAGGTATCCCTGAATCATTCAAGGTACTTATCAAGGAAATGCAATCGCTTTGCTTGAATGTTGAAGTGCTCTCTTCAGAAGGTGTCGCAATTGAAATGCGCGATACAGATGAAGAAGTATTCCGTGCAGCCGAAGAGCTAGGTATCAACTTGTCACGAGTTGAGCCAAGTAGCGTTGAAGAAATCTAAGGGGGAAAATAACTATGTTAGATGTTAACTTCTTTGATGAATTGCGTATCGGCCTTGCATCGGCTGAAAACATTCGCGATTGGTCATTTGGCGAAGTAAAGAAGCCAGAGACAATCAACTACCGAACACTCAAGCCAGAGAAGGACGGACTCTTCGACGAGAAGATCTTCGGACCAACTCGTGACTGGGAATGTTATTGCGGTAAGTACAAGCGCGTTCGATTTAAGGGAATCATTTGCGAACGTTGCGGTGTTGAAGTAACACGCGCAAAGGTTCGTCGTGAACGTATGGGTCACATCGAGCTTGCAGCTCCTGTAACTCACATCTGGTACTTCAAGGGCGTTCCAAGCCGTTTGGGTTATCTACTTGATCTTGCACCTAAGGATCTTGAAAAAGTTATTTACTTCGCTGCATACATGATCACAGAAGTTGATGCAGAAGCACGCGAAGAAGATATGCCACAACTTGAAAAGAAGTTGGCTAACGATCGCAAGAAGATCGAAACACGTCGCGACAACGACCTCGATGTTCGCCTCAAGAAGCAAGAGTCAGATCTTGCAGAACTTGAAGCAGAAGATGCGAAGGCTGATGTAAAGCGCAAAGTTCGTGAATCTGCAGAGCGTGAACTCAAGACAATTCGTGATCGTTCAGAGCGCGAACTCACACGTTTGGAAGATGTATGGACTCGCTTTAAGAACCTAAAGGTTCAAGATCTTGAAGGCGACGAGAACCTCTATCGCGAAATGCGTGATCGTTACGGCATGTACTTCAAGGGTGACATGGGTGCTGCTGCAATCAAGCGCCGCCTAGAAACTTTTGATCTAGAAGCTGAATTCAAGATCCTCAATGATCTTTCTGAAAACGGAAAGGGTGCAAAGAAGACTCGCGCTATTAAGCGTCTCAAGGTCGTCAATGCATTCATGACAACGAGTAATCACCCAGCATCAATGGTTCTAGATTGCGTACCTGTTATTCCGCCAGATCTTCGTCCAATGGTTCAACTCGATGGCGGACGTTTCGCGACATCAGATCTCAACGATCTATATCGCCGCGTTATCAACCGTAACAATCGTTTGAAGCGTCTTGCAGATCTTGGTGCGCCGGAGATCATCGTTAACAATGAAAAGCGTATGTTGCAAGAAGCAGTAGACGCACTATTTGATAACGGTCGTCGTGGTCGTCCAGTAACTGGTCCAGGTAACCGTGCACTCAAGTCACTCTCTGACATGCTCAAGGGTAAGCAAGGACGTTTCCGTCAGAACTTGCTCGGAAAGCGCGTTGATTACTCTGGTCGTTCAGTAATTGTTGTTGGACCACAGTTGAAGTTGCACCAGTGCGGTCTTCCAAAGCAGATGGCACTTGAACTCTTCAAGCCATTCGTAATGAAGCGTCTTGTAGATCTCAATCACGCACAGAATATTAAATCTGCAAAGCGTATGGTTGAGCGCGCACGTCCAGTTGTATGGGATGTTCTCGAAGAAGTTATCGCCGAGCATCCAGTACTTCTTAACCGCGCACCTACCCTTCACCGTCTAGGTATCCAAGCTTTCGAACCACAATTGGTTGAAGGTAAAGCAATTCAGATTCACCCACTCGTATGTACAGCCTTCAATGCTGACTTCGACGGTGACCAGATGGCAGTTCACTTGCCGCTATCTGCTGAAGCGCAAGCAGAAGCACGTATTTTGATGTTGTCATCAAATAACATCTTGTCGCCATCTAGTGGTCGACCAATTACTACTCCTACTCAGGACATGGTTCTTGGTTTGTACTCACTTACATGTGCACGCGATGGAGAGAATGGCGAAGGCCGCGCATTTGGATCTATTCCAGAAGCGATCATGGCTTATGACCAACGCTCACTTGCATTGCAAGCAAAGATTAAGATTCGTATCGATAAGTCTGGAAAGACCCTTGATACAACACTTGGTCGCGCATTATTCAATGAAGCACTTCCAGCAACATTTGAATTCGTTGATAAAGATGTAACTAAGAAAGAACTTGGTTCCATCATCAATACTTTGGCCGAAACATATGCAAAGGTTGAAGTTGCCGAAACACTTGATCTCCTTAAGGAACTCGGTTTCTATTGGGCAACTCGTGCCGGTGCAACAATTGGTATCGAAGACTTCAATGTTGCTCCAGATAAAGAAGCAATTCTTGCTAAGTACGAACCAGCAACAGAAAAGATCGCAACCCAATACGAAAAGGGCTTGATCACAGATGATGAGCGTCGTCAAGAACTCATTGAAATGTGGAACAAGGCAGTACTTGAAGTTCGTGCTTCTATGGAGAAGAGCTTCAAGCACACTAACCCTGTATGGATGATGGTTACATCTGGTGCACGCGGTAACTGGATGCAAATTCAGCAGATTGGTGCAATGCGTGGTCTTGTAGCAAACCCAAAGGGTGAAATTATTACTAGCCCAATTAAGTCGAACTTCCGCGAAGGCTTGTCAGTACTTGAGTACTTCATGTCTACACACGGTGCTCGTAAGGGTCTTGCAGATACAGCACTTCGTACAGCAGATGCTGGTTACCTAACACGACGTCTCTGCGACGTCGCACAAGATGTAATTATTCGTGAAGAAGATTGCGGTACTGATCGCGGTCTAACTCTCACAATTGCAATTCGTGGACAAGCAGGAAATCTTGTTAAGGATGAGCATGTCGAAACTTCTGTTTACGGCCGTACATTGGCTGAAGATATTGAAGTCAATGGCAGTGTTCTTGCAGCGGCAGGTGTGGATCTTGGTGACAGTGTCATTGATATTCTCGTTGCAGCTGGAATCGATGAAGTAAAGATTCGTTCAGTTCTAACTTGCGATAGCAAGGTCGGACAGTGCGCAGCTTGCTACGGTCGATCCCTTGGTGCAGGACAACTTGTTGCAGTCGGTGAAGCAGTTGGAATCATTGCAGCACAATCAATCGGTGAGCCAGGTACACAGCTAACAATGCGTACTTTCCACACTGGTGGTGCTGTTGATGCTGACAAGGAAGTTGACCTTACAGTTCATGGTCTTCCACGTATTGTTGAACTCTTCGAAGCACGTACACCTAAGGGTGTTGCGCCAATCGCAGAAACAGCAGGCGTTGTTTCATTCCGCGAAGATGCAAAGGGTCGCAAGATCGTCGTAACACCAGAAGATGGTGGCGAAGAAGTTGCATACCCAATCACTCGTCGTAAGAAACTTCTTGTAGAAGAAGGTTCACGCGTTGAAGTAGGACAGAAGATGGTTGAAGGATCAATTGATCCAAAGCAAGTTCTTCGTATCCTCGGACCTCGTGCAACACAAGTTCACTTGGTAAATGAAATTCAAGCTGTGTATCGCTCACAAGGTGTAAGCATTCACGATAAGCACATCGAAGTAATCGTTCGTCAAATGCTCAAGCGCATCACTGTGCTTGAAGCAGGAGATACAGAAATGCTTCCAGGTGAACTCGTAGAACGTGGTCGCTTTGAAAATGAGAACCGTCGCACAGTGACAAATGGAGCAAAGGCTGCATCAGGTCGCCCAGAACTTTTGGGAATTACCAAAGCATCACTTGCAACCGAGTCATGGCTATCAGCTGCTTCATTCCAGGAAACAACTCGCGTACTTACAGATGCGGCATTATCTGAAAAGCGCGATCCACTTCTTGGTCTCAAGGAGAACGTCATCATCGGTAAGTTAATTCCTGCCGGTACTGGTCTTGCTCGTTACCGCAACATTCGTGTTGAGCCAACAGAGGAAGCAAAGGCAGCTGTTTACGCCGCCTATGACGAATATGACTTCACTCCATTTGATCAACAAGGTTCGGGAGAAGCAGTTCGCCTCGATGAGGTTGAAGTTCCTCGCTAAAAGTTCTACACATATAGAAAAGGCTCCCTTCGGGGAGCCTTTTTTGTTGGATTCTTAGCAATCTACTCATGCGGGTGCGACACGCCCGGGCGCTAAAAAATGGGGATATTGGCCCGTCTCTGGGGGGCACTGGAGTAAAAGGCCGTTTTGACTCTCGCACCTGCTTAGCGTTACCCTTCCCGTCTGCTCTTTTTTAGAGCTTCTGTGCCACTACCTTGCTATTTATTTAGTGAAGTAACTGCGCGAAGGGTGCAACACACCCGACCGCGTGGGTCGGTACATGAGCGTAAATAATTGCAGTAACGAAATAATTAGGGAGAAGCATGCCAACGATTCAACAGCTCGTTCGACGTGGTCGCGCAGAAAAGACTACGAAGACAAGCACACCTGCGCTAAAGGGTTCACCTCAGCGACGCGGTGTATGTACACGTGTGTATACAACAACACCTAAGAAGCCAAACTCTGCGCTTCGTAAAGTTGCACGTGTTCGTCTCACTAGCGGAATGGAAATTACTGCATACATTCCAGGTGAAGGTCATAACTTGCAAGAGCACTCAATTGTTCTTGTTCGTGGTGGTCGCGTTAAAGATCTCCCAGGTGTTCGTTACAAAATTATTCGCGGATCTCTTGATACTCAAGGTGTTAAGAACCGTAAGCAATCACGTTCCCGCTACGGTACTAAGAGAGAGAAGAAGGCTTCCTAATGCCACGTAAAGGCCCAGCAGTTAAATCTCCAGTTATTGCAGATCCTGTTTATAACTCACCAGTTGTTACTTCACTTATTAATAAAGTTTTGCTTCACGGCAAGCGTTCAACAGCAGAGAGCATTGTCTACGATGCACTTGAAGGTTGCCGCGAAAAGACACAGATTGATCCAGTAATTACATTGAAGCGCGCACTCGACAACATCAAGCCTGCTGTTGAAGTTCGTTCACGTCGTGTTGGTGGAGCTACATACCAAGTACCAGTTGAAGTAAAGCCTGGTCGTTCAACAACACTTGCACTTCGCTGGTTAATCGAGTTCTCACGTGCACGTCGCGAGAAGTCAATGGCAGAGCGTTTACAGAATGAATTAATCGATGCCAGCAATGGTCTTGGCGCAGCTGTAAAGCGTCGCGAAGATACTCACAAAATGGCTGAAGCTAACAAGGCTTTCGCTCACTACCGCTGGTAATTACTAACTAACCCAAATTTTTTATCGAGATCTAGGAAGAGGATAAAGTGGCAACAGATACTGCTATTGATCTAGCTACGGTTCGCAACATTGGAATCATGGCTCACATCGACGCGGGCAAAACTACAACCACTGAGCGCATCCTTTTCTACACCGGTATCAACTACAAGATCGGTGAAGTGCACGAAGGTGCAGCGACAATGGACTGGATGGAGCAGGAGCAAGAGCGCGGTATCACTATTACTTCTGCTGCTACTACTTGTATGTGGGACAAGCACCTCATCAACATTATTGATACACCAGGTCACGTGGACTTCACTGTTGAAGTAGAGCGTTCACTTCGTGTTCTCGACGGCGCCGTTGCAGTATTCGATGGTGTTGCAGGTGTAGAGCCACAATCAGAGACAGTATGGCGTCAAGCAGATCGTTATTCAGTTCCTCGTATTTGTTTTATTAATAAGTTAGACCGCACCGGTGCAAACTTTGATATGTGCGTTGGCATGATCAAGAGCCGCCTCAACGCAGTTGCACTTGTTCTACAAATTCCAATTGGTAATGAAGCAGCTTTCCTCGGAGTAGTTGACCTCATTGCAATGAAGGCGCTGACATGGCGCGGAGAAACACAAAAGGGTGAAGATTACACAATCGAAGAGATTCCAGCTGACTTAGTTGATAAGTGCAAGCAAGCTCGTCACGAAATGATTGAAACACTTGCTGAAAATGATGACGCTGTTATGGAGAAGTACCTCGAAGGCGTAGAACTTTCAGAGGCTGAAATTATTGCCGGAATCCGTCGCGCAACACTTGCTGCAAAGCTCACTCCAGTACTAACTGGTTCAGCTTTCAAGAACAAGGGTGTTCAACCAATGCTAGATGCAGTAGTTCGCTACTTGCCTAGCCCACTCGATGTTGAGTCAATCATTGGTCACGATATGAATAACGCAGAAGTTGAAGTTATTCGCCATCCAGATAGCAAAGAGCCATTTTCAGCACTTGCATTCAAAATCATGACAGATCCACACCTTGGAAAGCTCACATTTATTCGCGTGTATTCAGGTGTTCTAGAAACAGGATCAACAATTCTTAACTCGACAAAAGATCGCAAAGAGCGCATCGGCAAGATCTACCAGATGCACGCTAACAAGCGCGAAGAGCGTGACAATGTTGGCGCTGGAATGATCGTTGCTGTTATGGGTCTCAAAGACACAACTACAGGTGAGACTCTCTGTGATCCTGCAAAGCCAGTAATTCTTGAATCAATGGACTTCCCAGCACCAGTTATCTCTGTTGCTATTGAGCCAAAGACGAAGGGCGATCAAGAAAAACTTGGCGTTGCTATTCAACGTCTCTCTGAAGAAGATCCAACATTCCACGTAAAGACTGATGAAGAAACCGGTCAGACAATCATCGCTGGTATGGGTGAACTTCACCTCGAAATTCTTGTAGACCGTATGCGTCGCGAATTCAAAGTGGAGGCAAATGTTGGTAAGCCACAAGTTGCTTACCGCGAAACACTTCGTAAAGCAGTTACGCGTCACGATTACACACACAAAAAGCAGACTGGTGGTTCAGGACAGTTCGCAAAGATTCAGATTGCAATCGAGCCACTTCCAACTGGTGAAGTTGAAGGCGGTTACGAATTCGTAAACAAAGTCACTGGAGGTCGCGTTCCACGCGAGTACATCCCTTCAGTTGATCAAGGAGCGCAAGAAGGTATGACCTCTGGTCCGCTTGCTGGTTATCCACTTACTGATGTACGAGTAACTCTTCTTGATGGCGCGTATCACGATGTCGACTCATCGGAACTCGCATTCAAGATTGCTGGTCTCGCAGCGTTCAAGGAAGCAGCGAAACTTGCTGATCCTGCAATTCTGGAACCAGTGATGCGCGTCGAAGTTATTACCCCTGAAGACTTCATGGGTGATGTCATCGGCGACATCAACAGTCGTCGTGGCCAAATCCAGGCCATGGATGAGCGGTCAGGTGCCCGCGTTGTTAGGGCGCTAGTTCCATTGTCAGAGATGTTCGGCTATGTCGGAGATCTTCGCTCTAGAACTCAAGGTCGCGCGAGCTACAGCATGGAATTCGATTCGTATGCCGAAGTACCAGGCAACGTTGCGAAGGAAATCATTGCAAAAGTTCGTGGCGAATAACCCTACAAAAAGCACAATCCCTAATAACCAAGCACTAGTACAAACGAAAGAGGAAGCAAAATGGCAAAGGCCAAGTTCGAGCGCACCAAGCCGCACGTAAATATCGGCACCATCGGTCACATTGACCATGGCAAGACGACTCTTACTGCAGCAATTTCAAAGGTACTTCATGACAAGTACCCAACACTCAATGCAGCTACTGCATTCGCCGATATTGATAAGGCACCAGAAGAGCGTCAACGCGGTATCACAATCTCTATCGCTCACATCGAGTACCAGACAGAGAAGCGTCACTACGCACACGTTGACTGCCCAGGTCACGCTGACTACATCAAGAACATGATCACTGGAGCTGCACAGATGGATGGAGCAATCCTCGTCGTTGCAGCAACTGATGGTCCAATGCCACAGACAAAGGAGCACGTTCTCCTTGCTCGTCAAGTAGGCGTTCCATCAATCGTTGTTGCACTTAATAAGTCAGACATGGTTGACGATGAAGAAATTCTTGAACTCGTTGAAATGGAAGTTCGCGAACTTCTATCTAAGTACGAGTTCCCAGGAGATGACACACCAATCGTTCGTATCTCAGCACTCAAGGCTCTCGAAGGAGATGCTGCTTGGGCAGAGAAGATTGTTGAACTCATGGATGCAGTGGATGCATTTATCCCACAGCCAGAGCGCGAAATCGACAAGCCATTCCTTATGCCAGTAGAAGACGTTTTCACAATCACAGGTCGTGGAACTGTTATCACTGGTCGTATCGAGCGCGGCGTTGTAAAGGTTAACGAAGAAGTAGAAATCGTTGGAATCCGTGCAGATGCACAGAAGACAACTGTTACTGGAGTTGAAATGTTCCGTAAGTTGCTCGACGAAGGTCAAGCAGGCGAGAACGTTGGACTTCTTCTTCGTGGTCTAAAGCGTGAAGATGTTGAGCGTGGACAGGTTGTCTGCAAGCCAGGATCAATCACACCTCACACAGAGTTCGATGCATCTGCATACATCCTTTCAAAGGATGAAGGCGGTCGTCACACTCCATTCTTCAACAACTACCGTCCACAGTTCTACTTCCGTACAACTGACGTAACAGGTGTTGTAACACTTCCAGCAGGAACAGAAATGGTTATGCCTGGCGATAACACTGAAATGGCTGTACAGCTAATTCAACCAATCGCAATGGAAGAAGGACTTCGCTTCGCAATCCGTGAGGGTGGCCGCACAGTAGGTGCAGGTCGCGTTACAAAGATTAAGAAGTAATACAGAAGTAATTGTTGTTGGGCCCGGTGGCCTAAAAGCCACCGGGTCAAACATCAAGTAGTACCGCAGTAAAGAATTGAAAACTAAAAACGAAAGATTAGTAAAGAGGAGAAGGACATGGCGGGACAGAAGATCCGCATTCGACTCAAGGCCTACGACCATGAGGTGATTGACTCTTCAGCGAAGAAAATCGTTGAAACAGTTGAGCGCACAGGTGCAACGGTCGCGGGTCCAGTGCCGCTACCAACAGAGAAGAACACGTACTGTGTTATTCGCTCTCCTCACAAATATAAGGACAGCCGCGAGCACTTCGAGATGCGCACACATAAGCGCCTCATCGACATCATCGACCCAACACCTAAAACTGTTGATTCATTGATGCGTCTCGATTTGCCAGCTGGCGTCGACATCGAGATTAAGCTCTAAGGAAAGGACGAGAAAAATGGCATACACAACACAATCTGCTGGATCGTCCATCAAGGGCGTTCTCGGTAAGAAGCTTGGCATGACCCAAGTTTTTGATGCTCACAACAAAATGATTCCGGTCACTGTTGTTGAAGCTGGTCCATGCGTCGTAACGCAGATTCGTACTCTTGAAGTAGATGGTTACTCAGCTGTACAACTCGCATTCGGTGCAATTGACCCAAAGAAAATTACAAAGCCACTTGCTGGCCATTTCGCAAAAGCTGGAGTGACACCACGTCGCTCTGTTGCAGAACTTCGCACACTTGATACTTCTTCTTACACAGTAGGACAAGAAATCGGTGCAACAGTTTTCACAGCTGGCGAATTAGTTGATGCAACTGGAACAAGCACAGGAAAAGGAACAGCTGGTGTTATGAAGCGCCACGGTTTCGGTGGACTTAGCTCATCTCACGGTGTAGATCGTAAGCACCGTATGCCAGGTTCTATCGGTGCATGCTCAACACCAGGTCGCGTTTTCAAGGGAATGCGTATGGCTGGTGTTATGGGTAGCGATCGCGTAACAACACAGAACCTCACAGTTCATGCAGTTGATGCAGATCGCAACTTACTTCTCATCAAGGGTTCAGTTCCTGGTCCCGATGGCGCACTTGTATTTATCCGCTCAGCAGCAAAGAAAGCAATTTACGAAACTGCTGGATCAGCAAAGGTAGGTGCATAACATGGCCCTAGTCGTTGAAGTAAAAAATGCAGAAGGAAAGAAAGTTGGAAGCGTTGATCTTCCATCTGAAATCTTTGATGCACAAACAAATATTCCTTTAATCCACCAAGTTGTAACAGCACAACTTGCAGCTGCTCGCCAAGGTACACAGAAGTCAAAAAACCGTGGCGAAGTAAGTGGTGGCGGTAAGAAGCCTTTCAAGCAAAAGGGAACAGGTCGTGCTCGTCAGGGTTCTTCACGTTCACCTAACCAGAAGGGTGGCGGTACAGCACATGCTGTTCGCCCTCGTAAATATTTCCAACGCACTCCTAAAAAGATGATTGCAGCAGCACTGACTGGTGTTCTCTCTGATCGTCAACGTAACGAGCGCATTCACGTAATTGATTCTGTTTCAGCAGCTCCTTCAACAAAGGCAGCTATTGCAGCAGTTCGTCAATTCTCAACTCGCAAGAACCTTCTTGTAGTTGTATCTCGCAAGGAAGATATTGCATGGCGTTCACTTCGCAACGCTGATGATCTTCACTTGTTAGTTCCAGACCAGCTCAATGCGTATGACATCCTCAAGAGCGATGACGTTGTCTTCTCAGAAGCAGCGATCAACGATTTCCTCAAGGGTGGATCAAAAGCTGGTAAGGGCGCTAAGTCCGTTGCACGCGAAAGTGAGGTATCAGCATGAAGGATTACCGCGATATTTTAGTTGCGCCTGTTGTCTCTGAAAAGAGTTACGGATTGCTTGACGAGAATAAGTACACATTCATTGTTACACCTGATGCAAATAAGACCGAGATTAAAATCGCGGTTGAAAAAGTTTTCGGCGTCAAGGTGATCAGCGTTAACACTATGAACCGTCAAGGTAAGAATAAGAAGACCCGTTTCGGTGATGGAAAACGTAAAGACACTAAGCGCGCAATTGTTCAAGTAGCAGCTGGCGACCGTATCGACATCTTCGGAGGCCCTGTCTCCTAATCGGGACAAGGGACTTTCGAGAAAAGGATCATCATGGCACTTCGTAAAATAAAGCCAACGACCCCAGGTCAGCGCGGCTCCAGCGTTCCAGATTTCGCTGAGATCACTCGCTCAACTCCTGAAAAATCATTGGTTCGTCCAATTCACTCAAAGGGTGGACGTAACTCAGCCGGTCGCATCACTGTTCGTCACCAAGGTGGCGGTCACAAGCGCGCATTCCGTCTTATCGATTTCACTCGTAACGATAAAGATGGCGTTCCAGCAAAGGTCGCACATATTGAATACGACCCAAACCGCACAGCACGTATTGCACTTCTTCACTATGCAGATGGAGAGAAGCGCTACATCATCGCTCCAAATAAATTAGAGCAAGGTGCAACCGTTGAGAATGGTCCAAAGGCAGATATCAAGCCAGGCAATAACTTGCCGCTTCGTAATATTCCAGTAGGTACAGTCGTACACGCAATTGAACTTCGTCCAGGTGGAGGAGCAAAAATTGCTCGTTCTGCAGGTGCATCAGTTCAACTCGTTGCAAAAGAAGGTGCATTTGCACAACTTCGTATGCCATCTGGTGAAATTCGCAATGTCGATGTTCGTTGCCGTGCAACTGTTGGTGAAGTTGGAAATGCAGAACAATCCAACCGTAACTTCGGTAAAGCAGGACGTATGCGTTGGCTTGGAAAGCGCCCTTCAGTTCGAGGCGTTGTTATGAACCCAGTAGATCACCCACACGGTGGTGGTGAAGGTAAGACTTCTGGTGGACGTCACCCAGTGACTCCATGGGGTCAACCTGAAGGCCGCACACGTAAGAAGAAAGCATCAGATTCAATGATCGTTCGTCGTCGCAAGTCGAATAAGAAGCGGTAGGAGCCCTTATGCCACGTAGTCTCAAGAAGGGCCCATTCGTTGATGGCCACCTCGTAAAAAAGGTTGATGCCCAAAACGATGCCAATACAAAGAATGTGATCAAGACCTGGTCACGTCGTTCGATGATCATTCCTTCAATGATCGGACACACAATTGCAGTACATGATGGCCGTAAGCACATTCCGGTTTTCATTACTGATGCAATGATCGGGCACAAGCTCGGCGAATTCTCACCAACACGTACCTTCCGTGGTCACGTCAAGGGTGAAGATCGGAGAGCAACTCGTGCCTAACACAAATGATGCGCTAGTCGCACGCGCAGTATTGCGCGATATCCGCCACACGCCACAGAAAGCTCGACGCGTTGTCGATCTCATCCGTGGAGTACGCGCTGACGAAGCACTATCAATTTTAAAGTTCGCACCACAATCTGCAGGACAAGATGTGTTCACACTTCTTAACTCTGCTGTTGCAAATGCAAAGCAACAGAATCCAGCAATTCGTGATGCATCAGAACTTTGGGTTGTTGAAGCACTTGTTGATGAGGGACGCACAATGAAGCGCTTTCGTCCACGTGCACAAGGTCGCGGTTTCCGTATTTTGAAGCGCAGCAGTCATATCACTGTTGCTGTTTCAGATCAGAAAGCAAATAAGGTTTCAAACCGTAATCTTCACAAAAAAGTAAAAATAGAGAAGGTAACAACTGAGAAGGGAGCGACCAAGTAATGGGTCAAAAAGTAAACCCACACGGCTTCCGTCTTGGCATCACAACTGAATTCAAGTCACGTTGGTATGCAGACAAGTTGTACAAGGATTATGTAAAAGAGGATGTAGAAATCCGTCGACTTATGTCGAAGGGTATGGAGCGCGCAGGAGTATCTCGAATTGAAATCGAGCGCACCCGCGATCGCGTACGTATCGATCTACATACCGCTCGTCCAGGAATTGTTATCGGACGTCGTGGACAAGAAGCAGATGTTCTTCGTCAACGCCTCGAGAAGCTCACTGGAAAGCAAGTACAGCTCAATATTCTTGAAGTAAAAAATCCTGAAATTGATGCGCAATTAGTTGCACAAGGAATCGCAGAACAGCTTGCTGCTCGTGTTTCATTCCGTCGCGCAATGCGTAAGTCAATGCAGACAGCTCTCAAGGCTGGTGCAAAAGGTATTCGTGTTCAGTGCGGCGGTCGTCTCGGTGGTGCAGAAATGTCACGTTCTGAGTTCTACCGTGAAGGACGCGTTCCATTGCACACACTTCGTGCAGATATTGATTATGGCTTCTACGAAGCACATACAACTTTTGGTCGTCTAGGCGTAAAGGTCTGGATCTACAAGGGTGAAATCATTGGTTCACGTGCAGATCGTGCAGCTACTGCACTTGCTGAAGCTCGCGCACCTAAGCCAGAGCGACGCGGGCCACGTGCTCCACGCGCTCCACGCGGTGAAGTAACAACAACGCAAGGAACTGCAACTGCAGTTATCGATGCACCAGTTGTTGCAACACCAACAGAAGGAGGCGAGGCGTAAACCATGTTGATTCCACGCAAAGTAAAGCACCGCAAGCAGCACCACCCTTCGCGCAAAGGCGCAACAAAAGGTGGAGCAACAGTTGCATTTGGTGACTTTGGAATCCAAGCACTTGAACCTGCTTATGTAACTAACCGTCAGATTGAAGCAGCACGTATTGCTATGACTCGTTACATCAAGCGTGGTGGAAAAGTTTGGATCAATATTTATCCAGATCGTCCAATCACAAAGAAGCCTGCTGAAACTCGTATGGGTTCCGGTAAGGGTTCACCTGAGTGGTGGATTGCAAACGTAAAGCCTGGTCGCGTTATGTTCGAAATTTCGGGCGTAACAGAGGCAATTGCTAACGAAGCAATGCGTCTTGCTATTCACAAACTTCCAATGAAGTGTCGTGTTGTTCGTCGTGAGGAGGCATAAGTGGCTACTGCAACTAATGAAGAGCTACGCCAATTGTCAGCAGAAGAATTGACTAACAAGTTGCGTGAAGCGAAGGAAGAACTTTTCAACCTTCGATTCCAAGCAGCAACAGGTCAACTCGAAAGCCATGGCCGACTCGGTGCTGTCCGTAAAGAGATTGCACGTATTTACACAATTGTTCGTGAACGTGAATTAGGAATTGGAGGAGCTGCCTAATGACTAATTCAAATGTTGAGGATCGCGGATTCCGCAAGACTCGTGAAGGCATTGTTGTAAGTGACAAGATGGATAAGACCATCACTGTTGAAGTTTCAGATCGTGTTAAGCACGGTATGTACTCCAAGGTGTTGTCTCGTTCACGCAAACTAAAGGCTCATGACGAGACTAATAGTGCTGGTGCAGGAGATCGCGTTTTGATTATGGAAACACGACCACTATCTGCAACAAAGCGCTGGCGCCTCGTTCAGATCATCGAGAAAGCTAAGTAGGAGGAAGAAATGATTCAACAAGAGTCGCGCCTTCGCGTGGCGGATAACACTGGAGCTAAAGAGCTTCTGTGTATTCGCGTGCTAGGTGGCTCCTCCCGTCGTTATGCCGGTATCGGAGACATCATCGTATGTTCAGTCAAGGATGCAATTCCTGGCGGACAGGTCAAGAAGGGTGAAGTCGTAAAGGCTGTCATCGTTCGCACCGTAAAGGAGCGTCGTCGTCCAGATGGCTCTTACATTAAGTTTGACGAAAATGCTGCAGTGATCTTGAAAGCTGATGGCGAACCACGTGGAACCCGTATCTTCGGACCAGTTGCACGCGAACTTCGCGATAAGAAGTTTATGAAGATCATCTCGTTAGCTCCGGAGGTGCTCTAAAAAATGGCAAAGATTAAAAAAGATGACACTGTTCTTGTTATCGCTGGAAAAGATAAAGGCGTAACTGGAAAAGTTCTTGATGTTCTTGGTAGCAGAATTCTCATTGAAGGTGTGAACCGCGTAAAGCGTCACACTAAGGAGACAACTGGAGACCGTGGCGTAAAAGTTGGCGGAATCATTACTGTTGAAGCATCAGTCCATATTTCAAATGTAATGCTCGTTGATGGAGATGGAACTGCTTCTCGTATTGGCGTTCGCAAAGATGATGAAGGCAAAAATGTTCGTATTTCACGCCGCACAGGAAAGGACATCTAATGTCTACTTCAACAGACGTCCGTCTCAAGGCTAGATACCGCAGCGAAATTTCGCCTGCGCTCAAGAGCCAATTTGGATATAAAAACGTCATGCAGATTCCAACCCTGACCAAGATTGTGGTCAATATGGGTGTTGGTGAAGCAGCTCGTGATTCCAAGTTGATTGAAGGCGCAGTGCGTGACCTAACAATTATCACTGGTCAAAAACCACAGGTAACTAAGTCACGTAAATCAATCGCACAGTTCAAGTTGCGTGAAGGCCAACCAATTGGTGCACACGTAACAATGCGCGGAGATCGTATGTGGGAATTTGCAGATCGCTTGCTTTCAATCTCACTTCCACGTATTCGTGACTTCCGCGGTCTATCACCAAAGCAATTTGATGGAAAAGGAAATTACACATTCGGTCTAACCGAACAAGTTGTATTCCCAGAAATCGAACAGGACAAGATCGATCGTCCACGCGGTATGGATATCACAATCGTTACAACAGCTCAGAACGATGACGAAGGTCGCGCACTTTTGAAGATGCTCGGTTTTCCATTCAAGGAGGCATAAGCGATGGCAAAAACATCACTCAAGGTAAAAGCAGCACGTAAGCCAAAGTTTAAAGTACGCGGCTATACACGTTGCCAGCGATGTGGTCGCCCACATTCTGTTTACCAAAAATTCGGCATCTGCCGTATTTGTTTCCGTGAAATGGCACACCGTGGTGAACTTCCTGGCATCACAAAGGCAAGCTGGTAATAGTTTTTTTCTGACCAAACTACAACGAGATAGGTCCACACAAGGTGTGTGGAAACCAGTTCGAGAGAGGCCACGAGGCCACGTATGACAATGACAGATCCGATCGCAGACATGCTTACTCGTCTGCGCAACGCGAACTCTGCTTACCATGATTCGGTATCAATGCCGTCTTCATCGGTTAAGGTGCGAATCGCAACCATCCTTCAACAGGAGG
>Ga0136642_1000237_pt1 | contig 33076 bp, 46 predicted proteins | sample LowCatLa1302831Y_FD_115313 | JGI IMG/M metagenome (GOLD analysis project Ga0136642, IMG submission 115313) | Freshwater microbial communities from Lower Cathedral Lake, Yosemite National Park, California, USA - 13028-31Y | ecosystem: Environmental > Aquatic > Freshwater > Lake ... | reverse complement strand
CGATAAACCTATACCAAAAGTTAGAGTCATTAATGTGGAACGCAAATTTGCGACTCAAATCAGTGATGTGTGGACAGATATGAAGATTCATCTGGAAAGAAAAATAAAGTCTGAAGTTAAAGCTACCAAGAACCGTACGAACCAGAGCCCCCAGGCTGCCGATTCCTCTGTCCCAGTAAATACTGCATCCTCTCAAAATCACTCTTAAACTTGTAAGTATTTCCAGTTACAGTTGCATTTTTTGCTAAATCGTAAGCTTTTTTATATTCATAGACCGCATTTGCGGCATTCTGGGCACCAGGATTATCAAAAACAAAAATAGTACTGACACGTACTTTACAGCCTTCTGAGCTCATTCTATCCTACACTTTTTTTTTAGTTCGGTGGCACTGAAGTCCAACTCTGGTTTGGATACACCTGTGAATGTAGAAATTGTCCTTGCTTATATTGTGTCATTTCTGCAGAATTCACATATTGATAATAAAAGAGTGATTTGTTGCCAGCATGCCGTAATGTGCTTATATTACTGTTATAACTTTGAACCGTATTATAAGTGTTCCAAGCATCTTTATAGATACGAAATTGTATAGGTGACATACCTCTGAAACCGCTCAAATCAAAACAACTGTAGACGCCTGATTCAAAAGGCACTGTATTCACACTCATTCTAATAAGGAACAAGCCAAAAACCATTAGATTTAATAATGCGCTGTTTATTACTTCCACCCACGATAAAGTTAAAATGCAGAAGAATCTTATCATCGAGTGTTTTCCAATGACTTTTACCTAAGAATAAGCCATTCGGAAATAGACTGCGATCAAGAGTCTTGTAGGGAACAGAATAAAGTGGAACTGTTTTCTGTATATACTCTTGATCATTATTACATGTTTTCCAGAGTGTATCATTAAAGCCTACCATCGACAAGAGTTTTTCTCTCGTTGTTTCATGATTATAAAAAGCGATGACGCCGGTACAGATATTTGTACACCCTCCTTGATAATTTCTACATGTATACTCTCCTTCTGTGTGTTCGTCGCATTGAAAACATAGATAATTCTCTGGAGACAGGATAGTCTGTAAGTAGGGCATAGGATCTTTAAAAAGAACAATGTCGGAATCAAGATACAAACAGTGTGTATACTCCTTTTTCTCCAAGATCCATCTATACACACTAAGTTTTTCTCTAGTTACACGATTGAAATCGCCTGATCCATAGGAGGACACTTTCGTTGTATCACCGCGTAACTGTAAATCTACAGAAGGCAAAAGTACAGAGGGAATATTCGCAATTGTCTGAAAAAAGCGATGCGACTCTTTGTCCAAACATACAATTAAGAGTTGCCAGGGCACATCAATGCGTTTACAATGTAACCACAGATTCCAAGTCATGAATTTATATCCATTACTTGTTACCGTAAAGACGACTGTGCTCATTTCTTATGTATTATTTTAATAAGGCGCCCATTCTGACGAATCAATACTTATAAAAGTATCAGCTGAATGCTGTATCTTACTACTTATGTAAAGAAGCTTACCAAAATCACTCGACAGTGGCGCAATTAAATTAGGTATAGATTGTAAAATTTGAAGCTCTGTAAGTAATGTGATAGGAGAAGTGGGTGTACTTAAAAGATTAAAATTCCAGGTTGTATTGGCTCCGTCAAGTATAGAATCGTAGACCGAATTGTTGATATTAACAACAAAAATAGAAAGATCTTTCTTTTTGAGTTGGTTTTGAAAATGAGTAATAGCATTTAAATAAACCGCTGCAGATGTTCTACCAATTACACAAATTCCTATATCAAATCGAACACGCTCAAAGGACTCTTTTTGAATAAGTTCAGAAATTTCCATTTCGATAGGAGTCTGATAACGCAGTACAGATTGTGCGTTTCTTCTTATCATATCGAGTCGCATGGATTCAATAACACCTGATTTACATACAAGAGAATACTCAAGTTTTGGAGTGTTCTTTGGAGCCTCTTTTAAATATTTAATCATACTTTCTTCTTTTAATAAATTCTTCAAAAAAGGATCGTATATAAAAAGAAGTTCAACATTTTGTTTACAATAAAGATAAGTGTAAAATACTTGTAATAGATTTGTAATTGTGTTATTATAGGGAAGCGGTTGAAAATACTTAGATACAGATACCTCTTGTTTCTTCATAGGAAAACCACGTGTAGAATTAGACCACGAACTCATATTATAAGCGCCTCATTCGTTTTTTCTTAATTTAGCGTAGGTATCATTCGGAGCGTTGAGACTTGAAATCACGCTCCTTTAGCTTCAGCCGAAGTTCATGGCTACTCTTTCGTGTCTTCTTCTCATCAACCTTCTTTCTGAGTTCTTCAATAACTTCATTTACATCTTGGAGAATTCGCTCATCTGAATCGCAGATAATACTGAGTGCCGCAATAAGAATGAGTTCAGCTGTAAAAGCAGGAGACCATGCGTCATCAAGAATATCCATACAAACAGCACCGCTATCTGAGACGCTAATATGATCAACTGGCACTAGGAAACGAAGCTTAGGTGGCTGAAATGGATATAGTAAAGTAAAGGAGATCTCTACAGGAAATTCTTCTCCTGCAAAGCGCGTGCCTTGCTGACCCAGGAGAGTCGCATGCCAACTGAGAAGATTTTCGTCGCAAATCTCTACATTAGTAATTATACTGTTGTCGTACTTATTGCGAGTGAATTCACGTTGAAGCCTACGAAGTGCCATGTTTCTAGACGGTAGATGAGGAATTTTCATTTCAATTTTTTTTTGGAAAAATTGGCTCCCTATGCACATCATGGAGCATTCACTCCTAATGTGTGACAGTTGTAAAAATGTATTGAAAGGTTATAAGATAAAACATGATAAGGCAGCTTGTCCACTCTTACAGTTGAGTTATTGTGGCATTTGTGCAAAGAGAGGACATTTTACCGTTGATTGCCCCGATGAGGCTGTTTTAGAATTTCGTGTAGCAACTTATATTGAACAGTTAATTCCACCGTCACTTTTAGATACATATAAGATTAAGTCGCAGACTCCACTTGATAATCACGTAATTTCTAGAGAATTACATGAACCTGTCCTAGAAGTTTCAAGGAAAGCAGAAGCTGTACGAAGCATTCTCTTTGCTTACAGTCGTCCGTGTAAGACAAATGGAAAGGAAGCGGCTGAAGAGAATGAAGCACAACTTGAAAAGTTAGCTCATGAACTCAAAAGAAAACTTGTCTATAAAGTAGATGAGCAAGCGTGTAAGAAGAAGCGTACGTTCAAAGTCAAAGAATAGACGCAATAGAACACGCAAACAGAGAGGTGGTAAACTACCTATTCCTCGCGGTTCTATTGCAGTTATGAGCCTAGATCCGAAGAATCTATATTCAGTTCCACTGCCGGTCTCAAAGGAAATGGCAGAAGAAATCTTGGACATGTAGAACTATAAAAATTGATTTTTTGTGTAACAACTTTGTAGGTACACAAAATGCCAAATCAAAAAGGAGGCAAAAATTATAAGAAGTCAAAACACGTCTCTGCAGGAGTGAAGCCAACAATGATTGACCGGCAGCCCGACCAGATGTACGGTCGTGTTATTCGGAACCTTGGTCACTGTCGTATGCTTGTCTTTTGTAATGACAACCGAGTGCGCCAGTGTCACATCAGGGGTGCAATGCGCAAGAAGACATGGCTGGCACTAGGTGATATGGTCTTAATTTCGAGGCGCGAGTTCGAGAAGCTGCCAGAAATCGGTTCAACTGATCTTGAAAATGGTGACATTGTTGCGAAGTATGATCATGATCTGCTTTCTACACTAAGAAAGCTACCGGATATTAACAAGAAACTCTTCATGCAACTGGAAGTCATGGACGGAAAGGTTCTAGAAGAGATTGGTAGAAAGAAGGAAAGTGAAATTCCAGATCCAGATGACCACGATGATGACGACGGTATTTTATTTGACGACGATGATGTAAAGAAAGATGAGGTTGTTACAGAGATCGTAATTGATGATATCTAATGCGCGATTTACACTGAAACAAACAAATACGCAAATAAATAGAAAGGATGGCAAATGACACCAACAACACCACGGTACAAGAAAACAGTTTTATGTTAATGGTTGGAGGAGCAGTACCGTCTCCTACATATCAATATGCTCCTGCAGATTTTTTAGATGCGGAAGAAACACGACCGACAGAATTATTACTAGATCCAACAGGATTTGGAATCTCTACGCCTTATACAACTGTTACAATGAATAGTTTGTCCAAACATCTACAAGAAGTTAAAGACACCCAGCAAAATCCAGCTGTACTTCAAAATAGTTGGAAACGAAAGTTGCGCGAGTTCTTATTAACAAAACATGAAGATCTTTTTTCATTTCTTACAAAGAATGTTCCCGAAACATCACCGCTTTCTCGCGTCGATGCATTTATGAAGAAATTTGGTCGCCCTGATTTTCAGTCATCTGCAACGAGGGAAAAAATCATTGATATGTCTCAAGAAGGGCAATCTTACATGAAATCTCTTGATGATGATTTGAAGGCTCTGGGTAGCTCATCCTACTTGGAAATTATACATCAAACAAAGTACATTATGGACAAATATAAGCAGACAGGTGAAGATATTATACGCGTTGAGGCAACTCTTAGAACAAAATTAGATATTTTGGACAAGGCTCAGCAGAAACTCTTAGGAATTATGGAATTGAAGCAGAATACAGAGTTTTTTCCTCTTTTAGAATCAATAAAAGTTTATTTGAATTCTATTTATGAAGATAATAAAGTTGAACAAAGCTATAACGAGCTTGTTCAGCTGTATAAAAAACTCTTTTTTCTGCGCGAATCCATGCAGTTTTTCTGGATGTTTGAATCGGCTCAGAGAGAACCGCTTTGCGCGATCTGTTTTCAAGATCCTGTACAATACGCCTTGTCGCCGTGCGGTCATACCTTCTGTAATAATTGTTGTAAAAAACAGATGATGCAGTGTTATATATGTAGAAATAGTGTTAGAGAACGAATCAAGCTTTATTTTAGTTAAATAAGGCGAATTTTATAGGAGCCAGGCTTTAGAAACTGCTCATGAAGTCTAAGTGCTGCTTTATGATCTAATTCATACACACGAATAGCCTTGTCAATGATTTTTTTAGCGTAGGATAGCCATAAACAATGTAAAATATATCGTCCTTCCTCCTCTCTTTCGTCATCATTATTATCGTCCATTATATAGTAAATAATATAAGTTTTAGCTGGTCAAATTTTACATAGTCGTGTAAAATTTGAATGGAAAATACACCCAATTATATATAGAAAGTTGACGATGTCAGTACAAGCTCAAAATCAAGTACAAGTAACATTTGATGGTACACCCACTGTCTCTGCCGCTGCAGTAAACCCGGTGGAGGCGGCGAATGAACTCCAGCAACTCTCTGCTGTCATCAAGGGATGGAAGGAGCTTCATACGGAGACGTCGAGTATCAAGGAGCAATTGAGAGAGAAGACAAAGCGGCTGAAGGCTATGGAGGAGATGATTCTCCGGATCATGAAAAAGAACAATATTGGTGCGCTTGATCTAGCTGCCACAGGTGGACGTCTCATTTACCGAAAGACGAACTCAAAGGGTTCTCTCGCGCCTAAGGCTCTTCAGGTGCTTATTACAGAGCATCTGAAGTCAGATCAGAAGGCTGCAGAGATTATGAAGTATATTACGGAACACCGTGAGACAAAAACACGGGACTCTCTTCTCTATGAAAAAGAAGTAGACTAAAGTAGAATGGCACTACTTAACTCTGCTTGTAAGGCTGCAGTAGAAGGGTTTGTTTCACAGGATGGCGCTGACCCAGCGAAGAAGCGTCAGGTGTACACTGATTTTTTAGCTGTACTTTTGGCACTTATCTTGTCGCTCTTAATCTTATCTTTTGTTGGCAAGCTCTTGTGGAACAGTGTTCTTGTAGATCTGTTTACATTCTTGAAGCCGGCGCGCTCGTTCACGCAGATCCTTGGTTTGATGATCTTCGTATCTCTGATCAACCCGTAAATTACATAACTTCTTCAATCACTTTCATACCTTTTTTGTATGTAAACGATTGTCCTGTTGTATTGCCTGTATCGCTCGTTTCACCCGTTAGTAGTGAAAAAATGATGTCTTTATTAACTCTTTTTGTGCGGGCATAGACAATAAGTAGAGCTCGTCTCTTAATCCGAAGAGGAAACTTAGAAAACCATTCTCGTCTACCTTCTAGATCCTCTGGAAACAAGACATTTGACATTATTGCAACAGCACGAGATCATTTAATGATATGAAGAATCTCGATCTTTGGGTCTCTTTCTAGGTCTCTTAAAGCTTCTATTGACCACGGAGTTGTCATCTAATACTCAGAATATAAATTTAGTAATAGCCCTTATACGGTCTAAGTTCCTGAAGAGAAGGCGGCTCGACGCCACTGAGTTCACGACCAACAGGCTGACCTCCAATTGTGGGTGTGCCGGCTAAACAGACAGAGCGAGCAACATCACTGACATCTTTTACAAGGGCGTTTAGGAGAGCTTCAGCCGAACTGAGTTGTGATTCATTCAGGTTCATGGATGTACAAAGTCTGAGTATAAGAGTTTGAGCACGCCGAGACCATTTATCAAGGATGATATCTAGATCGCGGACTGGAATTGTCTTTGCAAAACAACGGGAAGTTGTCTCTGCAATTGGTTCAATATCCATAGAGGTTGCGTAGGCTTGGTATCTTGTTGCCTCAACTACGTTTGCAGTTCCTATGAGATCTTTCTTGAAACATGCCATCTTGCTTAGGAGTAGCCGTAGTTCGGCTAAGTCTTCTGGACCTTCTGCAGTTGTAGAGAGTTTCTCGTTAAACATACTGTAGAGTTGCGCAGCCTCAGAGGATGTCCGAAGACAATCGGGGGCTCCAGCTCCAACGGCTACACCGCCAAAAAAACCTTCACTGCCACTTACGTCGGAAAATCCAGAGACTTTGGGCATTGTCTTATTTCCATAAAAGTACATAATAACACCAACAATGACTGCAATTGCAACGAGTGCTACGCCTATAGTCGGTCCATAGGATTGTAGAGTTTTCATAACGCTTCCTGATTCTACTGTGCTTTCTGCCATCTATTAATGGTGGACTAAAAAATAAATAATTTTTTATTGATTTTAACAAGGATCTTCATTTACAGGATCTGTGCTTACCGCTACATCTTCATAGTTGTCTGTTACTGTTGCAGCATGTGTAGCCAGCAAGAATTCATTACAGAGATCCCTCTTCTTGTCTGCCTTCTCAAGCATGAAACGGTCCACGTTGAGGCTATCAAGCTCTTCCTCCTTAAGAGTAATGTGATGTACATAAACCTGCTCTGTCTGTCCAATGCGGACTGCGCGACCAACAGCCTGATCCATAAGAGCTGCCGTCCACCAAGGACCCATAAACGCAATACGATCGAAGTGCTGCAGATTCAGACCCACACCGCCAGCTTGGAGCTGAACGAGCATGACCTCTTGTTCACCTACAAGAAGCGGTTCCTTAGACTTCTCTACAATGATTGTGCGCAATGACTCTGCCACATCACCGCTGTAGATAGAAACACGCTTGATAGACTTAATCTGCTGAAGAGATTCTTGGAGCAGCTCCATCTCGGCATGGAAGTGACAGAATACAAGCCACCGATGAGACTTCTCTTCCTCCTTGGTAATAAGCTTCTTCAGAAAGATAAACTTTGTACTATCATCTGTCCAATCGGGACGCGAGTAATTCTTGAAGAACTTCTTGCGAGCCGCAATATAAACCTGCGGGTGAATGCTAATCTGCCGCAAGCGAATGATTAGTTTGAAGAGGTGCTGCATCTTGAGCTCACCGTCTTCTTCCAGAGCTCTCCATTGCCGCGCAATAGAACCCTGAATTCCGCGGTAGAACTCTGCCTCGTCGTCGGTAGCAAAATCAAGACTGTGCTTCTTGATAATCGGCGCATTCGGAAGATCGGTGCGTCCCTCACGGATATCATCCATCTTGCGTGCCAGAACCTTGTTCCTGATGAGCGGCGCCAAGCTAGAGAGACCCCAGCCAGGAATCTTCTTCATCTTGAGAAGCATGAAGAGGTGGCGCGCATCATCAATGCCGTTGACAATAGGAGTCGCAGTCAGAAACCAGCGAGAAAGGGCATGAACCTTCGCGCACATCTCCCAGCCCTTGTTCTTGTTCCTGAGCCGGTGCGCCTCATCGAAGACGGCACGACCCCAGACGCCATTTTCAAGCTCGTTGGGAAAGAGAAGAGTCGGTCTGGAGATCAGCTTTTCGTAGTTGCTCAGATAGAGGCAATCACGTCCAGCATCCTCCTTCTTGAATCCACCCACAGTCTCCCAGCCGCAATAGGACTTAGCTGCCCTCTTGACGCAGAAACCTGCCTGCTGTGCCTTCTCTTCCCATTGCGACAGTGTTGCGAGTGGTGCCAAGAGTAGAGTGTGCTTTCTGGGATGCATCTTCATCACTCCCAGAACCTCAATTGTCTTACCTAAGCCCATCTCATCACAGAGAATTCCGCCAGAACCTTCTTCATCATCCTCTCTCTCGCACATCCATTGAATACCAGATTGCTGGTGCTCTTGATATGTGAAATCCTTCCAGAGTGGAATTGCCATTGTGTCACCGAATCATCTGGTGCGCACCGCTTCAATTTTACACGTCTATCTTGATACCCCAGAAGGGCACAACGTCTTTCGCGGCAGGTAAACCTTGCCCCCAAGTCCCAGGAAAAAACGCAGGGTAAGATTCCTTATTGGGGCAGCGCACATAGGCAAAATATGCGCCCCACCAACTGAATGTGCTGTTCGCTGTGATGGCACCGCCCCAGCACTGGCTCATAAGTGCTAAAGACTCCAATTCGTCGGACTCCTCGCAGACTTGAAAGTCAATATCAGATGATAGACATGCAGTTTTAAAAGATTCTTTACATAGGTTTGGTTCATCCGAAAAGAAGAGTATTTTTGATTTAGGTGGCACACGTTCAAGACATTTTACATAATAAGAATTCAGGTTGACTTGGTGATGCGGAAGTACTTTATAGTCGCCCAAGCGTGCATGAAGAAACCATGTTTGTTTTTTTTGTTCTGTTGTTTTAACTAAATATTTTTCTTGAAGAGTTGCCCAGCGTTCATTATCAAGAGCTTCTGATAGAAGTGCATGGACGCCATTTTTTGGAAAATAGAGAGGACTTTGTCTCCATCCGCCAACTATAAAAGGAGTGTCAGAAGGCGGTTCATCGTCAAATTGGAAATAGGTAAAGACACCCTTTTTGGGTTCATCTATTTCTGCCCATTCATCTACACTTTCTACGATAGGAACTGTAGGAAACATCTTAAAAATTGTATCGAATGGTCCATGATTTGTAGGACCACAACGGGGAAGAAAGAAGACAGCATCACGATTCCATTTCTCTGCTAAACCAAGAGCTGCTGCAAATTCGAATAAGCGATTGCCAATTCCTCCTGTAAGGTGTGCTGATATCCACATATATTACCATAGTATTTTCCTTAAGGTGAAAATTGATTCACTTAGTGAACTTTGACTTTGTACCCCGAAAGCGCCCAAAATGTATAGACTTAACCGAAATAAGGAGAGAGAAAGAGAAAGAGAAAGAGAAAAAGTCACTGTAAGCTTTCCCTCAGCATTTAGCTCGTATAATCCTCCAGAGGACAAAGTGTATGGAGCGATTTGTATTAGTCCAGAGAACAAAGTTCTACTGGTGAGAGGACGAGCGAGTCAGAAGTGGTCCTTTCCAAAGGGACACAAAGAGAGGAATGAACCGAGCTTTCACTGCGCAATGAGAGAGCTCTATGAGGAAACCGGTATCAATATTTCCAACGATACAAACTCCTGTGAGCTTCCGTACAAGAAGTTCAAGGTAGGTGGATACTACGTCTTGGATTTGGATACAGAAATTGTACCAGTACCGAGGGATACGAGAGAGATTGTTGATGCTAAATGGATGTCTCAGGAAGATATCCAAGAATGTATTATTGCAGAGACAGCAAATGTAGATGTGCGTCAATTCAGTACATATTTGATGACAAAGTCGATCTCTTCACAGTCATCGGAGGAGGAGCAGACACCACCAATCATGTAATAAACAGAACAAAAAAATTATTTTTATTTTGTTGTGTTTTTTGTTTTTTTGTTTACTCGCTGAGATCACGGTGATACTCGATACGCTGAAGAAGCTCATTTACATCAGCCTCGAAACCAATAGACGGATTCTGGATAGAGCTGTGCTTGAGCATCAGAGTATAGATGTGATACGGAATCGCCTTCACAAAGATCTGCTCGCCAACGAGAGCAACCTCATTGTGAGAGTCGATGTAGCGAAGAAAGTTCAGAAGAACACGAGGATGATGAAGAGTACCTCGCGCAATTGTGGGAACAAGAAATCCCCACTCTTCATCTTCCTGCATCTGAAGGAAAGCCTCACGTGAAATCTCGGCGCCATTCTCATCAAAGAAGAGGTGCTGCCTGGACTTCCTGTAGCAGATGGGACAGAGATACTCATCCTGCTCACCATCGAAGCAATCAAGACCACCGTTCTCAATCATCTTGTTCCTGCACGCCTCGCATGAGCTGAGCTCGCAGTTACCGCAATAAAAGACCTCTTCATCCTCCCTCAGGGAAAGACAGATATCACACTCCATGAGAGTTGTGTCATTGTTCGACTCGAAAGAGAGAGTGCGGTCCTTAGAATGCGGCTCAATAATAGGTACAGTCTCAGCAGATGAGATCGTTGACATGTCATCGTTGAACTGATTGTTACCCATGAAGCAGTAGCAACCAGAACCGCGACACGTGGCGTGATCTGACTTCGGTGTAACGCACGTATACTGAAAGGTGGAAGACATTTTGTTGTTTTTTGGGACAAAAAATAAATAAGTGTTTTTTGTTTTCAATTTTAGTTCAGCTGGTCCACTCAGGGTTCTCGATAAGATACATCGCCGCGTCCTGTGTAATTTCATCGCAGCCACCCGCGGTGTCCTCAAAGTCATCGAAGTCTCGTGTATGCTCATAGTGGAAAGAACCCTTGCGATGAAGGTACTTGATGAGAAGCAGAGTGAACTCCTGTCGTACTAGACTGCCCTTCTTTCCGAGGCGCGTCTTAGCTACAACAGCAAAGTCAGCTCCATGATCCTCCACGTCACAGAGATACTCAGCACACTCATCAAGAATGCCCTGGACGTTCTCTACCAACCCTCGCTCGATCGCCATCTTCCAATGGAGCTTGAAAGCCCTGCGATTTTCAATAGCAATTGCCCGCGCCATCATGACTTCCTTTGTCGTGGGGCGCGTGTGAGGCGGCTCCTCGAGATCTCGCAACTGCGTCTCAGCTACAGCAAGAGCCTCGCGATAAAATGCCACCGTGAGGCGCAACTCATCAATCGTGGGTGTGCTCATCTAGTATTGTTTTCGTCTCTGATTTATTTACAGGCTTACACGGATTCAATTTTTCGGGGGAACAATTGGACTATAAGAAGCTCCTCTGAATAAAGCAGCTTCTTCTGCAAAAGAAGATTCAGCTGTACCATAGATATGAGAACAATTTGCGAGTGTAAGAAATTCAAGAAAATCTTTATCTTTTACAGAATTATTTTCAAATGGTATTTCAACGGGATTTTTCAAGAAAGTTCTAAGGTGTTTTGCGTAGTCTTTTTTATCTGAAAATAGAACAACAGGCTCTTCAAACTTTTGTAAGAATGGAATTAGATCTTTTTCCTCTACAATACAGTGACTAAAGTATATTCTGAAATCTTCTCCATCGCGAATCGAAATACCTATTGTATTTTTTGTAAGAGATGGTAATTGTTTTACAAATGATTCTCTTGGAATAAAAAATTTCTTGTATGTCTCTGTGTAGTCTTGATTTGAAATAGGGAACGGTATTTTTGCAGTTTCTATACAGATAGAAGTATCTTTAAAAAGTGTATTCGCAGATAACAGATTTATATCTGTAAACTTTAGTTTCTTGTAAGCATAGTTCTCATATTGAAACCAGCCAACAGAATTGTTCCATGTATTGTAATATATTGATAAAGATTTATCTGTATATCTAGTAATCTTAGGTTCAAAGAAATGTTCAAATCCAAGATCATGTATTTCTTGAATATGTTGAAAATGAGACGAATGATGCTTAGCAGTATTATAGTCTCCGCCGTCCCAGAGATGTTCTATTGTTAGACCTAATTCTTCTGCAAGTATTACTCCACCACAGAGAGATCGAATACGATTTCCAAATCCACCGCAAGGTGATAGGACAAGAGTCATTTACACTATCTAGTATTCTTCCCTTTAAATGTAATCCAAAAACAAAAAATTTGTCTTTTATTTACTGGCACTTGTAGCAGAGATCGCGCCTATCTGATGAGCTGATAAGGTCATAGAAGAAGTCGCACTTTGAGCAACGACCTGTGCGCTCTCGCCAATCTACAGGAGATGGCGGTCCATACGCCGCCTCCTCGCAATCAGCGCAGAGTGGGTCAGAGCCACGATAGCAGGGGAAGTGCCCGTTCTCAGGCACGATACTGCAGTCTGCACAGTGCTTTGTCTGTAGCTCGGGCTCTGTAATTGGAGCATAGAAGGCGCAGGGTATGCAGCTCTCCTTGCCTCTCTTCTCACAGGTGTGAAGCCCCTCTCTTGCCTCTCGCCACTCCCTAGCACATGAGCAAAGGTAGCAGCGACCACCATAGACTGTGCACTCGGCACCACAGTCTGCCTCGCAGCAGAAGTAAGTGTGTGTGTTAGTAGAAGACATTATGTTGCTTTCTGGAACACTGAGTATCTTATAGTGACACCCATCAATTTTACAGTAAAAAATTGTTGTCTTTTATTTTATTTTTGTTTGTCTTTTTTTCTGATTGCTTACTCGACCTCATTGCCGTCATCGTCAATCTCGCCTGCCTCCCACGCCTGGTAATCAAGAGCCGCCTGCTTGATCTCCTCGAGATCCTCTTCATTGTACTCTGCGCCGTCAGTGAAGAGAGAGACGAGATGGTTGCGGCAGGTCTCGCACAGAGTATCACCGTGCGTCTCGTTGCAACAATCCTCATCATCACAGAAGAAGCTGTGCTTGTTGACGGTGGACTTTGTGCCCCAGATGAAGGGAAGCACCTGGAAGAACATGATAGCAGAAGACATGTTGTATTGCTTTGGGAACACTGATAAGTTAGGTGTTATTATACTTCAATTTTACATAAATGACAGAAGGAAACGGCAATAAAAAATTTTGTCTTTTGTTTTGTTTTTCTTGTTTTATTTCTGCTTCTTTACTCGCTGTCCTCATCAAGGTCAGCGAATGCGTTGCGCGCGCGCTTCTTCTGCTGCATTGGCTTCTGTGCAGGCTTCTGCTGCTGTACTGGCTGCTGCGACTGCCTCTGCTGCCTCTGGACCTGAGGACGTGGAGAGGGCGCAGGGAAAGACCTGTACTCCTGCACTACAGGCACGGGCAGAGCCGCCTGCTGGGCGACCATCTTGTCAAAGAGGCTGACGCCAGGGGCGTTCTGCACCGCGTTGCGCTCGTCTTCGCGGTACATGATGTCACCCCAACGCCCCTCGTCATCCATCAGCTGGCGGCAGATAGGATCTGCCCGCAAGACGGTGTTGAAGGCATTGAGCGCGATCTGGTACTGGTAGTCAGACATTCTGTCTGGTTGCTAGTATATTGTCAGTTGGCTTTGCTTCTAGAGAGTAGTTGCTGTTGCTTGCTGTTCAGGGACACTGAACACTTAGGTCCCCGCACACTTCAATTTTACATAAACGACAGACGGAAACGACAGCAAAAAAAATTTTGTCTTTTGTTTTGTTTTTTTTGTATTTTTGTCTCGTTTTCTTCTTGTTCTTTACTCAACCGGCGGCTCAGGCACGCGCGCGTCGATGATCTTCTTGAGCTCGTCATAGCGACCCGCCCAGACACCAAAGCCCTTGTCTGAGCTCATCTTGTACACGTGCTGGAGTCCGTTCTTCCAGTACTTCACGTCCTTGTGCTCCCACTCTGCGAACGCCTCCTCATCATCCGCAGATGCCTCCACAACCTCCGCGCCGGCGGGCGCAGCGGGCAGAGGCGCCTCGTCGAAGGGATTCGGCGCAGCAACGGGCGCCAAGAGGTTCGCAGCCTTGGTCGCGGCGCGCTTGATAGCGGCTGCAGCCTTGGTCTCCTCGCTCTGCGGCTTGCGCTTCTTGACGTCAGCCACGGGCTCGGGCTTGGGCGCAGACGATGCAGAGGAGACAGAGGCAACGCTGCCCTTCTTCCTGCGCGGGTCTGCCTCCACCTTAGCGCGGTACGCCTCGTACTTCGCCTGCTTCTCCGGGTCATCTGCGCGAGAGCGGCGACCGTGCTCCGCGAGCGCATCAGAGAAGCGAGGGCGCGCCTCAACCTCGCCGTTCTTGACGGCAAGCGCGAGAGCCTTGTCATCCAGAGACGCGAAGTCAGGGTTCGCCAGAGCCCACGCCGCCTTGAGCTCCTCGAAGACGGCGGCGCGCTCCTCGTTCATCTTGACGATGAGCGGGGAGAGGACGCGCTTTGTCTCTGTGGAGGCGGCGGGCTTGCTCTTGACTGCGACTGCCGGCAGACCTGCAAAAGCGCGGAGTGCCGAGAGCTGCTTCTCGATGACGGCGATAGCCTTGACGGCGTCGGCGGCGGAGATAGCCATGTTGTTTGAATGTGCGAGAGCGAGTTGTTAACTGTGCTTTGCTGTTCAGGGACAATGAACAATCAGGTTGTCCACCTATTCAATTTTACTCTGAAATTGAATGCGGCGCATTCCCCACGGTTGACTGACGTAGCCGCGCAAATCAATTTCAATATAAAATTGAATATGGCGCGAGAGGGTCAGCGGCAGTCAGCCCATGAGGGGGTACGCAGAGCATTCAATTTGTATGTAAAATTGGAATACGCGGCTACGTCAGTCGACATGTCTGTAGGCGCACTAATCAATTTTGACATAAAATTGAATTGCGCGGCTACCTCAGTCAACGGTATCGGCGGGGCATGATAATGGGAGTCATGCCTTATGCCAATCCTGCGCAAGCGGGCGCCAGTATTGATCTGGCACTATCCCAGACCTGAAGAGGTCAAGAGCAAATTTTTTCATGCCACTACGCCAGTCATCATGCTAGCACTCTTAATGTCGTGTAAAATTGATTGAGGCGCCGCCCTGTTTTTTCAGTGTCCCTGAAGCAAGCAACATGCAAGCTACACACAATATGTCGACCCAGCTCTTCACCGAGGTGCGCGCCAAGACGCCGCTCCCGTATGCGCAGCGTAAGTCTCTGCTCTCGCTCTGGCGCCCCCGCATCGCCAAGGCGATCGCCCGCTCTATGTACCCTGACTTCCGTGGTACGTACGAGCAGCACCTGTGGCTTCTGACGCTCAAGGCGGCAGAGGGTGAGGGTAACAATAGCTCTGGTACTTACACCACGTACGCGCAGGAGGCTAAGGACAAGGGCGTGCTCTTTCTCCAGCCAGTTAAGCGCATTGAGGACACCAGGCTCTGCGGTCCCTCGCACTACCTGTACTACATCCTCAAGTGGGAGAGGGAGCAGGTTAACGCGCTTCTGTCTCCTGAGATGCGCCGCTCTTCCCGTCTGCTCAAGAAGTATCTCATTGATGCAGTGATTGCCTTCGATGCCTATAGGGATCTCTGCTATGAGGCGAAGCCAGGGATCAAGGGGAAGCAGGAGCGCAGGCGTGCTCTGAACACATCTGTTAATAAGCAAATGATGCTTGGATCTGCTCTGGTGTATTTCCAGCATCTCGCTTATGGCTGGAAGCACCTCACGACAGCCGTGGGCGGTTCTCGAGAGATTCTGGAGATGGATACCAGCATCCAGGCGCGCCGCTAAACAACAAGAAAAAAACAACAAAAAACAAAATAAAAGACAAAAAACCTTTTTTACTGTCGCTCTTAATATCATGTAAAATTGATCAGCACACTGCCGTATTTTTTCAGTGTCCCCAAAGCAACTGATATCATGTCTACCTTTGCAAACAACAACGACATCGTCTTCGCGGCGGCGCGCCGCTCTCTCCGCGTATCGGTGAGCGGCTTGGAGTTCGTCCAGCAGTTCTCACAGAGCGAGCACTGGGAGGAGGCGCAGATGCGAGCCAAGATGGCGCAGATGCGAGCCGAGATGGAGCAGATGCGTGTCGAGATGGCACTGATGCGTGCCGAGAACGAGAAGCTCAAGCTCAGCGCCGTGAAGGCAGAGCGTGATCTCGCACTCTACGCCGCAGACCTGACGGAGGTACTTGATGAGCGCAAGGAGGAGTATCCCTCTCTTGACACCCTTATGGAGCCGTTTGAGTATGAGGGTACAGAGTACTGTAAGAACGGACTTCACTAGGTCTTCAAGAGGAACGGCTACTTCTTGGATTATGTGGGGCTCTATGATCCGAGCACCCGCAAGATCGGTACGACTGTCCCTGACATGTGCTTCGAGTAAAGAGAAGAAAACAAACAAAAACAAATAAAAAATCAAAACAAAAGAAAAAATTTTTTACTGTAAAATTGAGTCGCGCTCCAGTCTAAGAACAATTGCCCCCAACAACAATACAAGATGCCCACTATCGTCTGGTTCACTGGTCCTGTAAGTGCCTCTGTCCGTCATGAGGTAGAGATGACAGCAGAAGAGGCTGAGCTCTACTACATGGGTCTTCTCTCACTTGAGACCTTTGTACAAGAGACCAAGATGCGCTCATCCCCCTCACCCTCAAACTCTGTCTCTGTCAATTAAGGAAAACAAGAACAAAACTCAAATAACAAGAACAAAAACCTTTTTTATTGTCGGTTCGGCTGAATTGAAAAAAATCATGTAAAATTGAAAGCTGGCGCGCCCTAAATTTCCAGTGTCCCCCAAACATCTCAAACAAGCTAAAATGACTGACTCCCAGAGCACCAGCATGACGCCCGCCGACGCCCAGAAGGCGATCCTGGCGATTGAGAAGCAGCTGTCTATCCTCCGCCTCTTCGCGGGCATGTCCGCCGAGCTCCCTCTCAAGAAGGGGCGCGGTAAGGGCAAGGGTAAGGCTGAGAGCCCTGACGGCGAGCCCAAGAAGAAGCGCGAGCTGACTCCTCTCATTGCAGCAATGAACGAGGAGCGCAAGCAGATCTTCGAGGAGCTCAAGGCGTCTTGGGCTGAGAAGAATGCCGACTTCACGTCTCTTGACGCCAAGGCACTCTCCGCTGCCGTCAAGAACGGTGAGGTTGAGGCTAAGCCGCGCTTCTCTGATGCGCTCAAGGAGCACTCTAAGCGTCAGCGCGAGGGTGATCCTGAGAAGCAGGCGAAGTACGAGGCTTATCGCGCCAAGACGGATGAGAAGCAGGCTGCAAAGAAGAGTGGCGCGAACTCTGTTGCGAGTGCCTCTGACTCAGGCTCTGTCAACGAGTCTGGCGCTGTTCCCGCGACTAGTGAGGTCAAGAAGGAGCGCAAGAATCCGTGGGCTGATCTTACGGAGGAGCAGAAGGCTGAGCGCGTGGCAAAGATGACTGCGGGCAAGCTGGCTAAGAAGGCTGCTGCTGCCTCTGTCGCTGCGCCAGTCGCTGCCTCTGTCCCAGTCGCTGCCCCTGTCTCTACTGCCTCGAATGCAGCTGCCGCCCCTGCAGTGGCAGAGAAGCGCCCCGTCAAGGTTGCGCCTAAGGCGGCTGTCTCTGTCTCTGCTCCTGCGCATGTGGCAGCAGTTGAGGTCGTGGAGGCATCTGCAGATGACGAGGAGGCTTTCCAGCCCTTCGAGTTCAAGGGCACCAAGTACTGGAAGAATGGACTCCAGTATGTCTACAAGAAGACCAGCGACGGTGGCTTCGGTGATTACCTTGGGCGCTACGATGTGCCCAAGCGCAAGATCGACACGACTGTCCCCGAGCCGCCTGTTGAGGACTAGAGTGTGATTGAATAAAGAATAAAAACAAAACAAAAGACAAAATAAGAAAAAACAAAAACAAAAGAAAAAATATTTTTTTTGCTACTGTAAAATTGATTAACGACAGCAATTACTATAGAAATGCCCCCAAAACAACAGTCAAGATGTCTTCTGATAAGTACTACATCAGCGGTTGCCCCGAGCTCGGTCTCTTCGCCATAAGTCCTTCACCTCCTGTTCAAATGAGCACAATCAATGTGGTTCGTCAGCCAGAGCCAGAGCCACTACCGCCTGTTATGACCTTCAATACTTCTTTGTTCGCCTCATACAACCCCAGCGCGAAGCCCATCAACGGTGTCTTCAAGCCGCATCCTAATGACTGGTTCTGGCCCGCTTGCCGCGCCAAAAAGATCGTCAAGGCGATTAACCCAGAGACCAAGCGCTTGTCTTATGACCAGAACATTCGTTACCTTGCTACTAAGGCTAACATGGAACCTGAGGAACTACGCAAGACAAATCCCCTTGTGATCGGTACCAAGCTAGGGTTGACCTACAAGACTCTCGCTACTATGATCGATCGCGATGACTTTCTAAAGCTCTCTTATGGATGGGGATGGTGCGGTGACGGAGTTAAAGGATGGGGTTATTAGACAATGAAACAAGAGAAAAGACAAAACAAAAAACATAAAATCACAATTTTTTTCACTAAAATTGAACGCCGCTGCCGTCATACAATGACTGTCCTCCAAAAACAGCCAAGATGTCTCACACGCACATCCATACGCACGTGAACACGCACTTCTGCGAGTGCGGTAGCACTCACATCTCTGCTCACGCTCACGCTCTCGTCATTGATAACGGTAACGTCTCGTCTCTTCCCTCGACTTCTGAGATGATTCTGCCAATGAAGAAGGAGCCTCCTGTCGCGCAGCGCACACGTTCCAAGATGCAGCGCATTACTTGGGAGAATACGCCCTGGCACGTTGATGACCGCGACATCGTTGATCTCCTCGCCTTCTTGCTGCTTAGTGACGATCCGTGGGAGCGTTCTCTGATTCCTGCGGTGGAGAAGGACGCAATTGAGCGTGCTGCCAAGCGCTCTAAGAAGGCAGCCTTCTAAACTAACCCTCTCTATCCCGCCCCTTAAAGACAAACTAACCAAAAATACCACATTTTTTATTGAATAAAATTGAATAGACTGGCTCGGTAAAATAATCTACCACCAAAAACAAACAAGATGTCTATTCCCTATATTTCTAGCGATCACACTTACATGGAGCAGGTTCCCCGCCTTGGTGAGGAGACTGTGGCGCCGCCTTCCTCTCCTGTTCCTGTTGCGACAGCAAACGCCGGTCCTCGCCTCATCACAGCTGAAGAGCTTGTCGCAGAGCGAGATGCACTGTGGAAGACTGGTAGCTTTCCTCATGGATCTGGTCGCGGCTGGTCGAGTTACTTCTGGGTCTCCTGTGGCTGCCCGCCTTGTAGCCACTACTACGATCCGACTGGAGAAGAGACAGCAAAGTTCCTGAATGCGGAGTATCCCAGCTTCTTCAATGGACAATCAGAGAAGCTGAGCTTTGACTTCTGTAATCTTGCTAAGGAGTCCTACCTCGCCCACATGGGTCCTGGATTCTACATTGGCAACGCCAAGAAGGCAGCGACTCTGGAGGACGTCGTCCTTGTAATCACGCCTCCTCTACCTCTGAAGCCGAAGCGCATTCTGCGCATTTCCGAGAACTATGATTGGGATGAGTTTATCCTCTCTGAGGACAAGAGCTTCTGGCGCCGTCAGGGCTACACGAAGGGACGTAGCGTCTGGTACAAGGAGGGTGATAGCGATCTCAATATTCCTTTCCTCGCGCTCGGCAAGCGTCTTACAGAAATCTATGGCGCCGTCTAAGTAAGAACAAAAGTAACAAAACAACAAAAAAATTGAACAAAAACTAATTTTTTAGTGATTGTACAATTTACAATGGAATATCCACACTTTTCATTTCCAGAGTTAAGTCCAGAGGAAAAGGCGTATATTGACTCCATTTTACATCCGAAGGTCAAAGGAAATGCCGACGGAAACTGTGTAGTCAGTGCCGCAAAAATGCAGGAGCTTCATACTCTTATGGGTACTCTTTCATCTGACTTGGATCGGATGAACAAACTTATACAAAAGATGTTATTTGACGCTGCCTATGGAAAGGACTACAGTGGGTTCGATGTCGTTGAGCAGTCTCGTGTATCAGCTAAGGCAAAGAGGAATCTATATGACATCAAGATGAAGTTTGAGGATGCGCTTGGAATGAATTATACGCAGCCCCTTAATGATTGTAGAAAGGCACAAGATAACCGCGAACAGTTTGTACATGATAGCAAAGAGGTACTTGTTGTAGCGAGGGCAAAGCTTGTAGAGCTAGCAGCTCAGCCACTAGCACCCATTTCGATAAAGCATGCACAAAAAGAGGAAGAGGAAGATCTCTATGCCTAGATTTTACATAAAATTGAAGCTTCACTTAGACCAACTAAGTGTACCCAAACGCAACCATGTCGACAACAAACCCAGTCTTCAAGAAGCTGATGCGAGCGTTCAAGCGAGAACTCAGGCATGAACTCTTACAGCCGATCGTTCCTCTTGATGACGAGGACATTGTAGACTTCCGCGCTCTTCTTAAAGAAGTGAAGGGACCGATCCAAGAGCATCGTGTTCAGCCACTCCTACGTGAATTTATTGATTTATTGGAGAAGATTCAAGGAGATATCGACGATGAGCTAGAACAGAATGACTCTGACTACAGGTACATTGCTTCTATTGAGCAAGAGTGGGATCGCATTGATCGCCTTTTAAATAAGGTAGAGGACTTGTATGGCACGCTCGCAACGATGACACCTCCTGTAACTCCTTCATAAACACATGATAACAACCAAATAAAAATTGACATTATTTTTACTGTCATTAAAGTCATCAAATGTCGTTTTGTACAGCATTTACAAAACAACGAAAGCCATGTAGAGGCTATGCTCTCAATAACAACAGTCGCTGTCATAAGCATAAGGATCAAAGCCGAGAACTCTGGAAAAAGAACTTCTTATTCCATTACCAATTAAACTATAATTGGTACTGTACAAAACAGTACAAGAATCATATCATAGATGCTGTAGAAAGAGAAAAGTCAGTCTTTACAGAAGAAGATTTTACAACAAACAGAAGCAGAATATACTTTGATCTTTACATATTGCTTGTTGAATATGACAAATTGGATGTTGAACTTATTTACAAACGCCTTCCTCATTTATTAATCTACATTTGGAGGCAGCATACATACATATTTATAATGACAGAACACTCGAACCAAGCACTGTCAATGTTAGTGAGGAAAGGAGGTCCAAGAATGATATCTACAATTATAGATTGGTTAAATACGAAGGTTCTTCGTTTACGAGATAATCCTCCAGGGTCTATGGAGTCAGTTGTAAATAGTTTCTTTCTCTCGCTAACACAAATTCCATCTATCAAAGATCTTGTATTTTATGACATAGAAAAGGTTTGTATCAATGCAAAAACGGATTCTCTTATAAAATCGTCATTCGAATCGCAGTTTCTAACAGGATTTCGTACAATACGTAAGCAAGTTAAGCAAGAAATGAAGATGACGAAAGCGCCTATAAAGGAACAGTTAGTTGCGGAAGTCTTTCATCCAATGTATTTACAAAAGTATTTTGACATGGGTTATGAGCTTGACTATATATTAGACGGGATATGGTAGTAAAATTGATCCTTTTTTCTAGTAAAAAATAGTAGACAAAATGATTGTTACGACGTACAGGGAAGATATTAAGACATGGCTTAGTCAGTTTGCAGCGACAGGCTTATTTGTCTTTTGTTGGATGATTTTATTCAAGATGATGTTTTAGATTAGTCTAATTCATGCCCCTTTACATGCTTTGATGCGTAACAATCAGGGGAATAATGTCCCTTACGACCGCAGCGATAGCAAGAACCCTTTTTTTTAGAGTCGTCACTATCCTCGTCTTCTTCATTTTCATCATCATCGCATTCTTTACAAGAACGTTCGTGTACAGAACATCCATACTTTGTGCTAAATGTTCTCTCGCAATACCCGCATCCCCATTCGTCAACTGTAATAACAGGGCTCTTCTTCTTAACTTCCTTCCTAATTGTAATGGGACACTGTCCAGCAAAATGTCCAGCCAGATTACACTTATAACAGATATCGGCATTACCCTGAAACTCTCGTTGAAGAACAGAGATTACATCGGCAGGAAGAATCATCTGTGTATAAGAGCCACCTCTTACATGTTCAATTCCTTTTTTTTTCATGTAGTCCTTGGTAATATTATTTTCGTCATGATCTCCGTTAAGAGCTCTGCATGTCTCTAGTTTTACCGGCGTATACTTCTTTGTCCAAGCCGACCCTTGTCCGCTTTTATGCTCCTCAAATCGTTTCATTACATCTTTTGTCTTACCGATGTAATATTTTCCCTTTTCACATGCAATCACGTAAAGCTGTTCCATTTGGTTGTGATAGTTGTCAATAATTCTCTAAGTCAATTAAGCTTAAATTTTATTAAACACTGTAAAACTTGAAATTTTTCGCCCGCCCAAATAGATCACACATATGTCACAACTACCAAAATACATAGCTGTCTTGAGACCAACTTCAGAAAACGTCCCTTCCTATCAAATACTTGAGTGTTTTCATGGACTTAACCATTACGAAGTAGAAAATGCCTCTTGGGTAAATAAAGCCACGTCGCTTGTAAGATTTAGTCTCCCTATAAATGAAAATACTCTGACAGAAATCTCTGAAATAAAAATTCGGAATTCAGAGGAACCTGTCAGATTCTGGAAAAGCAACCATTACTTTGAATACAATAGTGAAATCATAACTGTAGTAAATTTTGACAGTAAAGAGTTCCTTCCTCTCCGTTATTATCCAGTAAAACCAGTAAACGATACAGATCAGGAACTTCAACGTATGTATGAAGTCTACAGGCGTGTTTTCGCATCACAGCAAGAACTTATACGATCCAAGAAATATCTAACAAGGGAACAAAAAAAGACGACCACTCTTCCCAAATATATTACAGATCTTATTATACAGGATCATATACAAAAGAAAGAATCATGTCCTATTACAATGACTGAATTTACAGAGCCAAAAAATATGACTGTAACAGCTTGTTATCACTGTTTTGATCTCGAAGCACTGAATAAATGGCAAGGCACGAACGATAAATGTCCAGTCTGTAGAGCAACTTTGTAAAATTGAACGAAAATAATAACGTAAATTTTTTACACCTTTACGTTACTTTAGAATGAGTAGTCTCTCTTTTATTGAGTCTGACACACAGAAAGATCAGGAGAATAGCCTTGCAGACGAGTGGTACTCTATTTCTTTCTGGGAGTGGCGCACCAGATTACTTGAGAGTCGGCGTCATCGCCTTGTACGAAAGGCAGCATGGACTGCCAAGGATTGTATGGAGATTGACGAGATTAATGATGATTTGAAGGAAGCATCTGATATGATCAACCAGCTCCAGAATGCCTAAACGAAAATCACCAACTAAAGGTAAGAGATGGAGATTACATTTCAACTACCTCGTGACTTTACAGTACCTACTTTTTTTTCAAACCAAACTCCGGAAAAGATAGCTCACGCCTTACGGCTTGGTGCAGATGCTGTTGAACAACTCTACACCAATGTATCATCTATTGTACGAGAGGAAACGCATGAACAAACTGTAAAGGAATTCCAGGGAAAATATCAGAAGGAAAAGCTAAGATTAGAGGAACTTCTCAAAGTTAAGAACGAGCAACTCTCTCAACTTGAACTCTCAAATGCAGAATGGCAGAAGAATCTTCAAAAACGCTCTGAGCAATTGGCTGCGCCGATTCTTCAAGCAAAAGATCATGAGATTGAGAGTCTTCGTACACAAGTCAGAATGATTCAGGAATTTGGTAACAAGGTAGATCGTCTAGGAGAGACCATAAACAAGACAAGCAATAACTCCTCTCTCAAGGGGAAGCGTGGTGAAATTATTGTCGAGGAAATTCTGAAGAGAACTCTGGATTGCGAGGTTCAGCCGAGGAGCAAGGAGGCTTATTCTGGAGATATGCATTTAATCAGAGGAAAGGGTAAACATAAATATCTTGTTGATTCAAAGGATTATGGACGCGCCATTAATCAAGGAGAAATAGATAAGCTTCATCGCGATCTTCGTCAGAACGCCGACGCAGTTGGCGCAATCATGATTTCTCTGAATAGTGGAATCACGGGGCATATACGTTCTGGAGATTTGGACATTGAATTTAATGAGAACGGTAAGCCAATTCTTTACATAGGTCATCTTCTGCGTAAAGATGAAATGGATATGTTTTTTATTTCTCTTCGTCCCTTCTTTGAAGTCATGGAGAAAATGCTTGATCAGAAGGGCATGATAACAACGGGTGTAAAGGAGGAGTCTCTTCAGCATCGTGCATCCCTTGTATCGTCAATTATTCGCTCACACTTAAAGTCGATGGTAGAGATGAGAAACACATTTACAAATAATAAGAAGAAGATTGATTCAATCTATGTTGAGCAAATGGCAATGGTTCATCAACTTGAGGCACAGATTAAGGGTCTCTTGGCAATCTCCTTGGGTGATGAGGAGCAGGTTAGAAACGCTTCTCAGGATGTAGACAGTCCGCTTCCAGGATTTATTTTTAAGAAGGCGATGAGAGCAGATATGGATGAAAAGGAGCAGAAATTTTTGGCGTGGTTAGAAAAGACTTTTAAGTTTCAAGAGTCAGAAGAACTTGAATTGAAGATCTTCATAGAGAAGGCAGCTCTAGGAGGATTTTCAGAGAAGGAGACGCGCACAATGAGAGAGCGTATTTTTACAGAGGAGGCGTGGAAGAGTGGTGGACGTAAAATCCATGGACTCTGTTTACTTGGGGCATGATGTTTCAGGATCAGGATAAATAGTTCTACCAATGTCGCATTGGCTATAAGTATCAGAGTCAACTAATCCCATGTAGATTGTTATACGTCCAGCATTCTTGCGCATATCATTTATATATTTAAATGATCTGTAGCAATAAGAACCCATCGCATTAAAAAGTATAAGAGGCATCTTTCTAGAAACAATCAGGTCAAGGATTTCATTTATTTTATCTGAACCTGGTGCTAAAGGAAAGAAAGTTTCTATATACTTTTTAGTCACTATTTTTTGAAAGAGTATATTTAAGATTCCTCCTTTTATTGATTCATCTGGTTCTTTATTAAACGGATACGAAAAAGTATTATAATGTTTAGCATCTTCTGGGCTAATGGCAAGTAAATCTATGTTCGAATCACCTATGTCTGCTTGAAGACTTCTTGGTACAGGACCAATCAATGTTCTTACAGCAGTTTTACTATCTAAATTTAATAATGTTGTATCTACATCTTTCGAATTATAAGGAAACTCAATAAAAAGAGTACCCTTTTCTCCTTTACTACCAACTTGTATTGCGGCGAGGCTATCATTTGATCCGACCTTCAAAAGAAGTATATTTTCCTCAGGCACTGCACGTAAAGCATCGAGTAAGGCAGTATAACTTTCATCAGAAATCGTATTTGTTTCTCTGGGTTCAGGTATACTTGGTTTTATTCCTTGTAAGCGATATTTCGCACACGCGTCTGTTTTATTTCCACCGCCTCTTCTTAGTCGCCTCGTGTTTCTTCTCTTTCTATTTGTTCTTCTCGTGGATCGTTTCACCATTCTTCTTAAGCCAGAGAATAAGTGCAATTCTCTCACCAGTATAAATTCCAGTGGTCGAGTGGGGATGAGAACCACGGTGAAGGATACAATTTCCCACAACTGTCTTGAATTGTGTAACAGTAAATCTATTCTCAATCTTCTGCCTCATTTTATCAAGGTTCTTCAGGCAGAAATAATTTCCATATTCAGTTGTGTTCGTAAATGAAAGTTCACTTCCAGAAAGATTTGAGGCATGAAGAGTAATATTGACTGTAATGTCAGAGTCATCTACATGAAGAGAAAGACCCTTTTCACCTTCTCCAGATGCTGAGTAAATGATTGCGTGAGCCGTATAAAGGCTATAGCCCTGAGGCTGATCAAAATCAAAGAGCATATTGATGGTCGGCGTGAGATCATTCAAGATACGATTATAAATGATATCGCCTAGAATATTTGTAGCATCAACTGTGTGCTTCTGCATAGATCCATCGTGTGGAAATCTGTATCGATTATCAAGAATGGTCTTTGTCATACTCTGGCATTCAGTCTCCGAAAGAAATGGGAATTGAAAGACATTAATGAGCGCGGTCTTTTCGCTGGTTTCAAGAATAGAATCCATGGTATCACTCAAAAACAATGTGAGATTGAAATCAAATTTACAAAAATTGAATATAATAAGCACGTAAAGTCTATGTATCAAATACTTGAAGCAAGATGAGTTCAAACAATCTTACCATGGTCGGCGAGAAGGGCAGTAATGTCTACACGGCAGAAGGAGTTGGCTCTGCCCTCGTTGCGCTGAACACACTGCTGGTGCGTGGCGTCACGAAGGAGACAGTCAACAAGCAGATGAAGGAGGTGTGTACAATGATCCATGGCGATATCTGGGGTGAGCCTGCTGGGCATCTGGCGTATGAGGATCTCTGGGTCCTCCTCTTTCAGAACAGGGACGTACGTGGCGGAAAGGGGGAGCGTGCCTCCACCGCGCTCATGTGGGAGTACATGCTCGAGCACCACAAGGAGGATGCACTCAAGATGCTACCCTTGTTGACAGAGTATGGCTCGTGGCACGACCTCTTTCATCTCACGACGTGCGTCCCTGCAGTCGTGCCCGTTGTCCTCGAGCTTGTTGAGAAGCAGCTCGCGAAGGACATGGATGACGCTGCACAGGGGAAGCCGATCTCTCTTCTGGCAAAGTGGATCCCACGCGAGGATCGTCAGTCTGAGCTGGCGAAGCTGATTGCGAAGCGTCTCTTCCCTTACGAGGTTCGCCCTAGCTCGCGCATGAAGATGTATCGCCAGAAGATCAGTGCGCTCAACCGTGCCCTGAAGACGACGGAGATTGCCATGTGCTCTCACGACTGGGCGTCAATTGAGCCGGCGCGCGTGCCTGGGCGTTGCCTCCAGAAGCACATGAAGGCTTTGTTGAACGAGCCTGGGAATAAGAAGAACATGGTTCGCGTCAGGCGCGCTAACAATCTTCGTCACCCTGAGGACGAGGACCGCATGGAGTGCCGCGCGCACTTCCAGCAGTTCTTCAAGGATGCCAAGGAGGGTAAGGTCACAGTGAATGCGGCGAAAGTCGTCTACCCGCATGAGCTTATCAAGAAGATGGTGAGCAGCATGAAGGAGACCTACACCCACAGGGATGGCGTGACTGTAGACACAGATCACCTTTCGGTTGACGAGAAGAATGGTCTGCTGGCACAGTGGGCAGCTCTCGTCAAGGATGCGCGTGAGGCTGGAGGTCTGGGTCGCAGTCTGGCGATGTGCGACTTCAGTGGCTCCATGCTGTCGTCAGGAAAGAACGGTGACACGCCCTACTGGGTCAGCATGGCTATGGGTCTTCTGATCTCCGAGGTTACGACCGAGGAGTTCAAGGACATGTTCTTGACATTTGACAGCAACCCGACGCTACACCGCCTTGCGAAGGGGGATGTCTTCGAGAAGCTTGCGTCAATCGGTCACGTGGGAAAGGGTCTGAGCACGGACTTCCAGAAGGCGATGGATCTTGTCCTGAGCAATATGAAGGCGACGCGCTGTAAGCCTGGTCAAGAGCCCGATAACCTCATCGTCATGACTGACATGAACTGGGATCAGGCATGCGCCTCTGATCAACGCAGTCGCTACACTGACCATAGCTACAGGCATGTTGTCAAGACGGCACCGTGGCAGACGCACATCGAGATGATCCGTGAGGCGTTCAAGCGCGCGGGCGAAGACATGTGGGGTGTTCCGTTTGTGCCGCCGCGTATTGTTGTCTGGAACGTGGCGTCAACCTCGAGTGACTTCCATGCCACAGTAGATACAGAGGGGGTTGTGATGCTCAGTGGCTGGAGCCCGTCTCTGTTCAAGAATCTCCTCAAGGGCGATATCAGGAGCATGACTCCGATGGAGATGCTGCGGATCATCTTGGATGAAGAGCGCTACAAGCCGGTTCGCGAGAAGCTTGCGGAGCTCGACTAAAACCTGCCCGCGCCAAAAATTGAATCCGCCCGCCGCCCAAAGTTCAGTGTCCCAAATGGGATAAAGGGTGCTCACAGCATCTGATAGATATAAATCTTTCAGCACCCTGTACTTCTTGATTTGTTGAGTTATTAAAGGCTACACACAGCAACTCTTCATTATAATTGAAGTAGCCTGCCCAATAACCCACAAAACAAGATGATTACTAAATAATAAAAGTGTATACAGCAATTACTACTAATAATAGTCAGAGCACCTTGTACATTATTTGGTATCACAGAGAAAAATAGGTCGCGGGGTGGATTACTTATCTTAACTGTTTAAGCAATTCACCATATTCAATCCTGCGAAGGTCTCACACAGCAACAATTCCTTTAACTAAAAGAGACCTGAATGCATAGGATTATTACGGTAAGCTCCAGGATTTATTAGAAGTAGACAGAAAGCCTACATACAGCACATACTACTATACACGCTGCAGCTTAACAAAAACAAAAGTTTTTGGGAGAGACGTCTCTTTTTTGCGTGTATTACGCCATAATTATAGATAATTAAATATAAATAATGAACCCAGAAGAAGATAATCGTTTTCTGGTTTCGCTATATGCTGAAGAAACAAATAAATGTCTAGAGATGCCAGATTGTGGAGAGAACAATCCTTATCATCTATTTTTTTACATGTTACCGCGCCTCCGTTTTATTGATAACTGGCATACTGTAGAATACTATTATTCTAACCATCAGAACACATATATAGGTGAAGCTGCACTTGCTGCCCTTCCAAGTAGATTTGTAAGAAAAACTAAGAAGCAAGAAGGAATTGAATATATAGAACTGCCTCCAGTTGTGTGTGGGTTAGATTGTGTATTTGATCCATGGGTATATGACTATGTTCGCAATCTATACATAGATTACTGTAAAGATACAGTACAACAAAGGGGAAAATATACATATATTTCAAGAAAGAAGACACAGTTTCAAACACGAATGATATTAAATGAAGATAATTATCTGAAAGAAATACGTGCAATTGGATTTAGTGTATATTGTATGGAAGACTTAACATTTATAGAACAGATACGTTTATTTAAGAGTTCAGAGATTATTACGGGACCGCATGGTGCAGCGTTTAGTTTTAGTATATTCTGTGAACCCAAGACAATCATATGTGAAATACTAAAAAGCATGCCTAACAAAGCTCACTTTTATGATATAGCACTACATTATGATCTTACATTCATTCGATATGCAGACGTAACAGAATGGAATGAAAAGAATCAGAATATGAAAATAAATATAGAGAACTACATATCAACATTAAAAAATATCATAGAGATAAAGAGAAGAAAAAAATTAAATGATAATATACTTAAGGTGAAATAGACGCAATTTCATATTTGATTATAGTTATTAAGAAAGTAATCCAAATCATTAGGCACACCAAGTCCCCACAATTTTTTACATTCGAAGTACCGTATCTTCTTTGAATCTTGAATTGCTTCATTATAGACGGGACAAACATAAAATTCATTATTAACACGAATATTTTTTTTAATCATTTGTTCTGTGTAAAGTATCAAGTCTGAAGCACGTTTCCAGCCATAAATTCCAGTTGTAGCATTAGGACCAAGCCAGATTTTTTCTGCAACTTTTGTAATGCGTGTATTCTCATCTAATTCAACGAATGACCACTTTGTATCAGAAGGATCAGGCGAGTAGAAAGTAGATATTACGCCATCATAGGTTGGATTTAGTAATGAAGTATAAAAAGAGTCTGCATCCCACTCAAGATATTGATCTGAATTTACGATTACTATGGGTAATTCTGGATTTAGTACATTCTTAGCGAGTAGAACAGTGCATGCGGCGCCCTCAGTAAGAGTTTTTACAGGAACAATTTTATAAGAAGCACCCATTTTATCAAGAAACGACATTGAATTATTTTCAAGATGTTTATCCCTACATAAGAAGATAAATTCAAGCTTATATTTTTTAGAAGATACGTTATCAATTACCCACTGAATCATGTATTTTCCCCTTACATCAATAAAAGGTTTGGGAATAGTATAACCTGCTTTCTGAAAACGTGAACCTTCTCCTGCCATAGGAATTACAACCTGGATTTTAGTGTTTACAATTGGTATAGCAGCTTGTATACTATGTATTTTTTGATGAATTTTCTCAAGCGTAAGATCATTTGCATCTTCAATCTCCAACACGTGAGCACCAGAAGAATAAGCAGCCTTTCTTCCATGTGGGCTATCTTCACATATTAGACACTGATCAGGTAAAAGAGCAAGTTTATTAAAAGAAAGAGAATATATATCGGGAGATGGCTTAGGATTATTTACATCATTATTTGAAAGAGTAAATGAGAAAAACTCAGAGATTTTTACTGTATGTAACATAGTATCAAGAGTTTCTCTGATAGAATTTGTTGCACATACCAATGTATATCCTTCAGACCTAAGTGTTTTGAGTAAATTGATAAGATAAGGTCTTGGTTTAACTGTTTTTTCTATAAGTGTATTTGTTATTCTCTGTTTTTCAGATGATATTCTAGCAGAATCTTCTTTTAAAATTATATTCGTATCAATCATCTTTTCAAGTTTTTGTCTTGTAGAGAGACCATCGTATAGTTCTTCATGTTCTTTCCATGAAAGAGTATGGGGCGGACAAAGTGATTCAAATGCCTGCCGAAATGCCTCAAAATGAAGAGTCCTCGCATCTACAAGCACTCCATCTAAATCAAATATGATTGCTTTTATATTAGTTGACATCCTTGTATAAGATAATATAAATATATATTGATTAATACGATATACCCTTACCGCCACTTCGCGGCGGCGCGATTTTTTGGGGGGATATCACTGACAGTGTATTATAAAATAAAGAACTCATTATTATATTTTTCATCTGAATATTGAAAATCTTCTTTTGTTTTCTTTTGAATAATGATACAGTTCTGAGAAAATGTAATAGACTTTATATTAGATCTTACAGTAGGAGAAAACATATCAATAAGAGTAGTTTGATTTGATTTACTGTCGGTGTTCATATATTTACTATTGATATCATCTACAAGGTGTTTAAAAAGTTCTATACATGATTTTGGGTGCTTATATCCATATTTTGTTGGATAACCATAGAGTTCATTTTTATTCCAATATGATACTTCTATATCTTCAATAATATAGACGCCCCCTGGTTCTAGAAGTTTTTCAAATAAGATATTAAATGTAAGAATTTGATGTTCTGGAATATGCGAGCCGTCATCATTTATAAAAGACAATTTTTCCGGAATTTGTTGTACAACAACTTCAAGTTCATTGAGTTTACTTTGATCACATTTATATATTTTATATCTGTCACCTTCAGATGCAAGATTAATATCAATACCATATATTTTAAGAAATTTAAAGTAGTTTAACCATAACTTTACAGAGTTTTCTCTATCAATTCCAATTTCAAGCATAGCTCCTTGTTTATTGCGAAATTGTTCGAGGTAATGAGGGTAAAACCGATGATATCCATGTGTTGTAACTTTATCTGTTTTACATGCAACACCTAGTTGAAAAAATTCAGAGTTAATATTAGACATATATAAATATAGTAAATCATCTGTGTTTAACTGCTTAATTATCTATAATACTTAAAGACAATTACTAACGCCGCTTCGCGGCGGCGCGATTTTTTGGAGGGTATCACGAGAGTGCGTCATAAAATTATTTGAAATCACATTGGAGGTAAATCTCCAATATTGAAACTTGTTTTATTATAATTTTACTCCCGAATGTTAATAACTACATGATCAAGATAAATTACAGGTGGCAATTGAGAAAAGACTTTAATGTTTCACGAGAATAGATATTTGCGTAATAAAAATACATAAATATAGTCTATCTAAATTATATGAAGAAGAGAGTTGCATTATGTCTCAGAGGTGGAGTAGCTAGACAAAAAGCTCGCATCAGGCGCCCTAATGAACTTGATGACTACCCATATGATATTAACGATAATCATCATTATATTAAGAAAGAAGCATGTTATAATTCTATAAAAAAACACATTATTGATAGTAATCCTGAGTATGATTTTGATGTTTTTATTCATTGCTGGGAGTTAGTTTTAGAAAAAGATATGGTTGAATTATATAAACCTAAACTTTATAAGTTTGAAGATAATTTATTATACAAAGAAGAAATACTATCAAAAATAGGAGAACAAACAAAAAAAACGTATGATTATAGTCAATGTAGCCATGCTTTATCTACTAAGAAATCTCTTGAATTAAAAGATGAATATGAAAAGACAAACAACTTTGTATATGATACTGTTATATTATATCGTCCAGATTTACTTCTTTGGAAAGATATTATATTAAACAGATATTTATCAAATAATATCTATGTAAATAAATGGCATAGTTACACTGCCGATTTTCATTTTGTAATGTCATCAGAAAATGCAACAAAGTTAAAGTGGATGTATGATAATATAAATAAATCAAGTCCTTCTTTGATGCATTCAATGTTTTATGAATATATAACAGGCACTATGAAACAAAATTTAATAATGGATGACATAAACGCTGGTCATGATCAAGAAGTATGTAGGCAAATTAAATGGTCTCTATACGTTAATAAATCAATTACACTAGATAAACTATTAGAATATGATTTATCAGAGGAAGATATAAAAGACTATCAGTCACCATATTAAAGCCGCTATCGCGGCTGCAATTATTTTAGGGGTTTAGTATTTATATCATTAATCACGTCATAAAATACTCTGAAATCACATTGAAACAAGTTTCAATATTGGAGATTTATCTCCAATGTGATTTCTACTGAGTTTTCCGAAATATAAATTTATTTCCGGAAAAAGGAAAGTTTCCTCTTCTTTTTTGTAAGAGTATCTATCATAGTTATGACAAGAGATTTATCTTTTGTAAAATGTTTCTTTTTGCCGCTTTTATGACGATAGTCG
>Ga0136642_1000236_pt1 | contig 33152 bp, 30 predicted proteins | sample LowCatLa1302831Y_FD_115313 | JGI IMG/M metagenome (GOLD analysis project Ga0136642, IMG submission 115313) | Freshwater microbial communities from Lower Cathedral Lake, Yosemite National Park, California, USA - 13028-31Y | ecosystem: Environmental > Aquatic > Freshwater > Lake ... | reverse complement strand
GGGGCTGCCTCGCGAGCGATTTCTCCAACAATTTCGATATACACCTTCAGCCTTGGCTCGGTCCCCGAAGGGCGAACCACGATTCGTCCCGCCTCTCCGAGCCCGAGCCACATTCCATTCGTGGCGCTCAGCCCACGAAAACCCTGCGCTAAGTCCGCTACCTCGCTCACCGGTAAGCCGCCGACCGAAAGGGGAGGCTCATGACGCAAATGGTTCATCTTCTGCGCTAACTGATCTTGGGAGTCCTCACCGCTAAATCGAATGCTGAGTTGATCGGTGACGTGGACGCCAAATTCACTCGCTATTTCATCAAGGAGTTTGGCCAGACTCCTACCCGTCGCGGCGAGTGTTTGGTCTAAGTGCGCGATGGCCAGAGCCGCCGACATTCCGTCTTTGTCACCCACGTGATCGTCAACGGCGTAGCCCAAAGCCTCTTCGTAGCCGAAGAGCAGTTCTTCTTCGCCCCCGGCTCGACCAATCCACTTAAACCCAGTCAGCGTAGTCCGACACTCAACCCCCGCTTTGGCCGCCATCTTGGCGAGCAGGGTTGACGACACGATGGTCGTCGCCACCACACCCTCAGTCGATTCGTGCAGTGCGCGATAACCAAGCAGCCATCCAATTTCGTCACCCTTGAGTATTCTCCACTGCGAATCATCGCGAATCGCCACGCCGAGTCGGTCCGCGTCAGGGTCATTCGCAATAATTAGGCGTGATCCCACAACATCGGCATGAGCCATTGAGGCATTCAGTGCGCCCGACTCTTCGGGATTGGGGAACGGGAGCGATGGAAATTCAGGGTCGGGCGAGAATTGCTCGGCGACAATTGAAGCCTGATAACCCGCCATTTCGAAGAGCCTCACCATGTGCTCTCCACCAACGCCGTGAAAGGCGCTATAGGTAATCGGGGTTCCCTCAAAACTTTCGATAGCGAATCGAGTCGCCATAAGCGAGTAGTACGACTCAAGGTCCGACTGGGGGACCTCCTGATAGAGACTCGATGCGCGCTCGCCCGCCGTCACCGGTCCCACTGCATCCATAAAAGCCTCCACGGTCTTGTCATGGGGAGGGATTATTTGCGAACCAGTCCAGTCGTAGAGTTTGTACCCATTGTCTTGTTTGGGATTATGGCTTGCCGTGATCATGATGCCCGCCGCCGCTTCAAGATGACGAACGAGGTAGGGAACAAAGGGCGTTGGTGCCGGAGCTGGTAGCTCCAGCACTCGTACACCAAGGCCAATCAGAGTGGCTACAACCTCCTCGTTGAACTCAGTTGAACCGTGCCGAGTGTCTCGTCCTACAATCACCCCTTTCGCGGGGTCGATGCCTTCGTGCGCCAACCACGCCGCAACCGCCTGGGTAGCTTTGCGGACCGTTAAGCGATTCATGCCCGCTGGGCCACTCATGACCGGTCCACGCAAGCCGGCGGTGCCGAAGGTCAAGGGTGATCCAAAATGTTTTTGCAGTGTCGCCAGGTCTGCTTCGTCAATAAAGCGTTGAATCTCCCTTCGACTCTTCTCGTCAGGGTCCTCAACGAGCCAGGCCCGCGCTGCTTCAATTAAGACTTCACTCACAGGACTGGAATTATTTCCTTCAACAGCGTTCCCAGTGAGGCCGCTGCTTTTTGACCCGCCTCAAGCACTTCGAGGTGGTTAAGCCCTCCCGGCACCACCCCCGCCGCATAGTTCGAAATCAATCCGAGACTAGTTACCTGCGCACCGAGATGGCGTGCTGCGATGGCCTCGAGGACCGTGGACATACCAACCAAGGTGGCGCCCATCGCTGAGGCCATTTTGATCTCCGCTGGCGTTTCGTAGTGCGGGCCGCGAAATCCCGCGTAGACCCCTTCGGGCATCGGGTGTACCGCTTGGATTCGAGCTCGGGTCTCGGCGTCGTACAAATTCGACAGGTCTACAAAACGAGAACCGTATTGCTCAGGGGGCAATTCACCTTCCATAGGTGATGTCGAAGTCAGATTGATGTGATCACGAATAAGCGCAACCGTGCCTGGACCGTGGGCAATGTCAATACCCCCACAGGCATTCGTGAGCACAATTTTCTTGGCTCCCGCCGCAATCAGGGTTCGAATTGGGTGCGCCACTTCATGGGCGGTGTGGCCCTCGTAGAGGTGTACCCGACCAGCCAAGAGCGCCACCCGTAGCCCCGCAAGCTTCACCGAAAGTATTTGGCCTTGATGACCTGCAACCGTTGGCTTAAAAAAACCGATGAGCTCACTAGTGGCGACAACAGAGTCGGGCTCGCCCAGAGCAACTGCGCCCTCTTTCCAACCCGATCCGAGCACTACCGCAACATCGAACTGGTCGACTCCGCTCTTTTGGCGCAATTCATTTGCGGCCTCCGCCGCTAGTTCATAGGCGTTCATCATTGTCCTTTAGTGTGCCAAACAGTTGAAGTTTCGATAAAGGTTCGCATTCTGCGCATCGCAGTCACCTCATCAGTACCATGTCCCTCAAAGACCCGTTTGATAGATCCCGCTGACGCGCTTATGAGTGAAGCTCTCTCTTCCTCAGGAGCATGGCCTACATCGAATCCGTCAATATCTTCGTGTGACGCCATCACTGGCGCGAGCTCTTCAACCTGGCCGGTCAAAATATTGAGTACACCGCCGGGAAAATCTGAGACTGCGCTCATCTCACCCAGTAACACCGCTGGGATTGGTCGTTCGGTGCTGGCGAGCAATACAACGGCATTTCCCGCGGCGACGGGTCCGAAGATTACGTCAATGATTCCCTCAAAGGAGAGAGCCGGATGGGCAATCGCCGCCACCACGCCGCTTGGTACTGGTAAAGAAAAGTTGAAGTAGGGGCCAGCAACGGGATTGGCGCCACCGAACACTTGCGTAATCTTGTCCGTCCATCCGGCGTACCAGACCATGCGGTCAATACCGCGAGAGACGCTCTTGCGAGCTTCCTTGGATTTGACTCCTTCGCACACTTCAACCGCTTCAGCGATTTCATCGTGGCGAGCCTCGGCCATTTCAGCCAGGCGGTAGATGACTTGGCCGCGATTGTAGGCACTCTGGCTCCACCACTTTGCTTGAGCCGCCCGAGCGGCAACTACAGCGTCGCGAAGGTCCTTTCTCGATGCTTGCGCCACATTGGCAATGAAAGTTCCTTCGGCGTCCACCACCTCATAGGTGCGACCCGATTCGGATCGGGGAAAGGCGCCATTCATCAACAACTTGTAGGTCTTTCGAACTTCGAGCCGGTTTTCAGACATTGAGGTACGCCTCCAATCCTTGACGTCCGCCTTCGCGGCCAAAGCCTGATTCCCGCACACCACCAAAGGGGCTGGTGGGATCAAACTTGTTGTAGGTGTTGGCCCAAATCACGCCAGCGCGGAGACGTTCTGCCACCCATAAGGTGCGACTACCTTTTTCACTCCATACGCCACAGGCCAAACCGTAGTTTGTGTTGTTAGCCTTCTGAACCGCTTCTTCGGGGGTCCGGAAGGTGAGTATCGAGAGAACCGGCCCAAAGATTTCTTCACGAGCGATTCGGTGACTCTGCGACACGTTGGTGAATACGGTTGGCGCAAACCAGAAACCCGTACTCGGCAGCACACAGGTCGAGGTCAAGCGAGTCGCCCCTTCCCCTTCACCAGCCGCAGTCAGTTCAGTGATGCGAGCGAGCTGCTCCGCGGAGTTAATCGCTCCAACATCAGTGTTCTTATCCATGGGGTCGCCAACTCGGAGCTGTTCGACTCGACGCATCAGACGACGCAAAACGTCTTCAGCAATGGATTCTTGAACTAAGAGCCGTGAGCCGGCACAGCACACGTGACCCTGATTGAAGAAGATCCCGTCAATAATTCCTTCGACGACTTCATCGATTGGCGCATCCTCGAAAACGATGTTTGCGCCCTTGCCACCTAACTCAAGTGTGAGGTGCTTGCCCGATCCGGCAATGCGTTGCTGAATCATGCGGCCAACGCCCGTTGAGCCGGTGAAGGCGATTTTATTTACGTCGGGGTGCTCTACGAGAGCCGCCCCGGTCGTCCCATCGCCGGTGATGATGTTCACCACACCCTCTGGCAGTTCAGCCTGTTGCAGAATTTCCGCCAAGAGCAGGGCAGTTAAGGGGGTGGTCTCGGCCGGCTTAAGAACACAAGTATTTCCAGCGGCGAGTGCGGGAGCGAGTTTCCAGGCCGCCATCAAGAGCGGGAAGTTCCAGGGAATGATCTGACCAGCGACACCCAACGGCTGCGGGTCCTGACCAAAGCCCGCGTGGGAAAGTTTGTCGGCCCATCCGGCGTAATAGAAAAAGTGGGCGGCGGCCAATGGCACATCGATATCACGAGTTTCCCTAATTGGTTTGCCATTGTCGAGAGTTTCGGTAACGGCGAATTCTCGCGAGCGCTCTTGGATTAAGCGAGCAATACGGTACAGGTACTTTGCTCGCTGTACCCCCGTGGTCTTTGACCAGACCTTCTCGTAGGCTCGTTTGGCCGATTGAACAGCGGAGTCAACATCTTTAGTATCGGCGAGAGCAATCATCGAGAGCGTTTCTTCGGTCGCCGGGTTTATGGTTGAAAATGTCTTGTGATCAGCGGGCGAGGTAAATCGTCCGTTAATAAATAGGCCATATTCCTTTTGGATGTTTGCAACAGCAGCCGACTCGGGGGCGGCGTCATACTGCAGGCCACCCAGCTGTGAATGTAGTGATTCCATGTCAATCTCCACTAAAGCGATCGGGTCTGGCGTAGTTACCAGTTTGTTGTTTACTACGTTGCAGCAAGAGGTCATTTAGGAGAGATGAGGCGCCGAACCGGAAATAATCGGACGTGAGCCAAGTGGCCCCGACGGTTTCGTTGACCACGACGAGATACTTAAGAGCGTCCTTGGTGGTACGAATTCCTCCCGCGACCTTCACTCCAACGACTTCACCATACTCCTCGGCAAAATCTCGTACCGCCTCGAGCATCACTAGCGCCACCGGTAAAGTCGCGTTAACTCCCACTTTTCCGGTGGAGGTCTTAATAAAGTCCGCCCCACCGAGCATCGCAAGCCAACTTGCTCGACGTACATTGTCGTAGGTAACCAGCTCACCAGTTTCCAGAATCACTTTTAGGTGGGCCCTTCCACAGGCTTCTTTCACCGCCACAATCTCTTCGTAGACCTTGAAGAGGTTTCCCGAGAGAAAGGCCCCGCGGTCGATAACCATGTCAATCTCATCAGCCCCCGCTTCCACCGCCTCCGTAGTGTCGAGCAGTTTCACCGCCAGGGAGGCCCGGCCCGAAGGGAAGGCGGTCGCTACCGAAGCGACCTGAACGGAGCTGGTCCCGATAACTCCCCGGGCGGTAGCCACCATGTCGGGATAGACGCATACCGCCGCCACACTGGGCGCCGTGAGGTCGTTGGCGTCGGGCCGCAGGGCCTTGCTGCAGAGTGAAGATACCCTCCCCGCCGTATCGGCTCCTTCGAGGGTCGTTAGGTCCACCATCGAAATTGCGAGGTTAATTGCGGACCTTTTAGTCTCTTTCTTTAACGAGCGAGTAGAGAGTTTGGCGACGCGAGCCTCGGCGCCGACAGCGTCGACCCCAGAGAGCTTCTTTAGTTCGGTCCGTAATCCAGATTCCGTCATGAAGACGGGCAGGTTTTTCCTCACCGGGATTTGAATGCCCGAAGATTCTGGTGTTACCAGTCGAAGCACTGAGGAGGTCACCCCTCTACGCTACCAATCTCTCTTCAGGATCAGTGGGGTAAGGCGTATTTAGGTAGTTCACCCGTTGCGACTCTTTGGGCCAGCGTGGGGGCCGAGCGGTCCTTCTCACTCAAGATTGCCTCGCCCACTAGTGCCCAATTAACCCCAATCTCTGGGTCCAGTGGCGTTATGCCCAGTTCGGCCGCTGGATTAAAGGGGGAGGAAAGTAAGTAGGCGACGCCAGCACTCGGTGACTGGACAGAAAAACCATGGGCGACGCCAGTCGGTAGCACCGCGACTACTCCCTGGTCCGCGCTGAGCGGAATTGTTTCAACGACCCCGTAGGTTGGTGAGCCCTCTCGAACATCCACCACTACATCGAGCACCGAGCCAAAGACGCAGTTAACAATCTTGGCCTGTCCTTCTGGCGCGACAGAGTAATGAAGGCCACGAATTACATTCTGCTGTGAATAGGAAAAATTTGCTTGGCTGATTTCGTGGGCCGCGCCAACCGCCTTAAAGGCGTCGGCGGTAAACCATTCACGAAAGAAACCTCGGTCGTCGGGCCACACTGGTGACTCCAAGAGAAAGAGCCCCTCGATGGAAAGTGGAGTCAGTCCCATTACTTAACCGTCACGAGAGGGCGCCACCAGGACTCATTGTCGTGGTACCACTGGACGGTGGCGGCTAACCCTTCGACGAATGAAACCTGCGGGGAATACCCGAGCTCGCGGTGAATCTTTTGCCAATTCACGCAGTAGCGACGGTCATGGCCTAGTCGATCGGCCACTCGTTCAACGCGAGATTCGTCAGCCCCACAGAGCGACAAAATCTCCTTGGTAATCTCCTGGTTAGTGAGTTCGGTTCCGCCACCGATGTTGTAAATCTCACCAGAACGTCCACCGTCGAGAACCGCCAAAATACCTCGACAGTGATCATCAACGTGAAGCCAGTCACGAATATTCAATCCGTCTCCGTAGAGCGGCACGTTCTTGCCGTCGCGCAAGTTAGTAACAAAGAGCGGGATTAGCTTTTCGGGGAACTGACGAGGGCCATAATTATTTGAGCACCTAGTCACCATGATGTGCATCCCAAAGGTGTGCTGGTAGGCCAGTGCCGCCAGATCCGACCCGGCCTTGGAGGCTGAATAGGGTGAAGAGGGAGCCAGAATGTACTCTTCGGTCCACGCCCCTTCGGCGATTGAACCGTAGACCTCATCGGTTGAGACATGGACGAATCGCTCAACGTGGCCCCGCCGAGCACTTTCGAGTAGCTGCTGCGTGCCGAGCACATTAGTTTCAAAAAAAGTACGCGCTGACTCAATGGACCGGTCCACGTGACTCTCGGCCGCGAAGTGCACGACGGCGTGGGCACCAGCCAGTAAGTCGTCGGTAACAGCGCGGTCATTTATTGAGCCGTGAACAAAGCGCACGCGAGCATCGGCGAGAGCGGTAACCATGTTTTCGGTGCGACCCGAGTAGGTCAGTGCGTCGAGCAAGACAATATCGTCGTAGTTGAGCTCACTCGCTCGCTCGAGCAACATCTCACTGAATCTCGAGCCGATAAATCCCGCGGCTCCTGTTATTACGATGCGCATCGAAAGAATTCCGCCTTTTTGGACAAGCAGGTAGTCACCTATACTAATTCGGTGAAGGGAATCATTCTTGCCGGCGGTAGCGGTACGCGTTTGTACCCTATAACTCGCGCTGTGTCAAAGCAGTTACTGCCCCTCTACGACAAGCCCATGATTTATTACCCACTCAGCACCCTCATGCTGGCGGGAATCCGAGAAATTCTCCTCATCACTACCCCACACGATCAAGCCGCCTTCCAGCGGCTCTTGGGTGATGGCTCGCAGTTCGGCCTGCAGATCTCCTACGTGATTCAGCACGAACCTAACGGACTCGCCCAGGCGCTCATTCTTGGCGAAGAGTTCCTGGCGGGTCAAAAGTGTGCCCTCATCTTGGGCGACAACCTCTTTTATGGCGTAGGACTCGGCACTCACCTCCACGAACACGCCAATCTCGATGGGGCGCTGATCTTCGCCTACCAAGTCGCTGACCCCGAGCGCTACGGCGTCGTCGAATTTGATGAATCGGGGAAGGTGCTCTCAATCGAAGAAAAGCCCTTGCTTCCGAAATCTAATTATGTAGTCCCCGGCATGTACTTCTACGACGAAGAGGCTTCGAAGATTGCTCGCTCGCTCACCCCTAGCGCACGGGGAGAGCTCGAAATCACCGACCTTAATAAGGTGTACCTCGAGAGGGGAAAGCTCCGCGTCGAAGTCCTCCCTCGGACCACCACCTGGCTCGACACCGGAACCTTTGAATCGTTGTACGAGGCGGGCGGACTAATTCGCACCTTGCAGGCTCGCAGTGGCATGCGTATTGGTGACGCCGAGCAAATAGCCCGTGAACAGGGCTGGATTTAATACCTCTCGGTAACCAATTTCTTGTTCTACAGTTGAACAACTAAGGAGCACCCATGTCACTAATAACCTTCAATTCACCCCGTCCCGTTTTGGCCGACCGATTCTCTCGCAGCGCAATCGCCAATATTGCTCTCGTCGTCTTCGCCGCGGCGTTTGTTGGAGTGCTCGCCCAAATTTCAATCCCCCTCGGCTTCACTCCGGTACCACTCACTGGGCAGACCTTCGGGATCATGGTCGCCGGCGCCGCCTTGGGATGGCGCCGAGCCGCCTTGGCAATGTGCCTCTACGTGATCGCCGGCCTCGCTGGTGTTCCCTGGTTCGCCGGTGGAGCGAGTGGGTACGTTGGCCCCAACTTCGGGTACCTCATTGGTTTCGTACTTTCAGCGGCCGCTCTCGGTTGGCTAGCGTCACGTGGCAATGACCGCGCCGTCGCGGGCTCGCTTATTTCGATGGCTCTCGCCGACACCGTGATCTTCGTTTTCGGTGTGGGTTGGTTGGCGAATTACTTGCATGTTTCGCTCGCCACCGCGCTGCACTTGGGTTTTTATCCCTTTGTTTGGGGAGAACTCATCAAGGCGGGCGTGGCTGGACTGACTCTGCCCACCGCCTGGCGTCTAGTTGATCGCGCCACCAAGCACTAGTCGGCCCCAAAAGGCTAATTTGGCTTCGTGAGCGAGAACACTATTCCCGAGGTCGACGTATCGGCCGAAAATCCAATTTCCGACAACTGGGTCTGGGTTGGCCCCCATCGACCTCCGTCGCCTCGAGCGCTCTTTGATCTGATGACCTCCCAGTGGGCGGTCGCCGAACCAGACACCACCGTTCACCCCGCCGCAGTGCACAGCGCTGCCCGGCGCGCGGCGTTGAGTGCGCTATTCCCGGGCGTGACCTTGGTGATACCAACGGGCAACCCTAAGGTACGAGCTAACGACACCGACTACAACTTCCGAGCGGGCTCAGACTTCTTTTATTTAACCGGCTGTCACGAGCCCGACGCCGTTTTGGTAATGACTCCCAATGGAGCGACTCACACTGCAGTGCTCTACGTGGCCGAACGCCGTGACTATCGAACGCACGAGTTCTACACCGACGCTCGCTACGGCGAGTTGTGGGTTGGACCACGCCGCGGAACCAAAGAAGCTGCCATTTATTTCAGCATCGCTACTTCCGATATTGCCAAACTACAAGCGGACATCGAAAACAGCGCGAGCCCCGTGGTTACCTTACGTGGATACGACCTTTCGGTCGATAAGTTGGCTAGCGCCAACGAGCTCGACACTCGCCTGGAGCAGGACCTGAGTGAGCTTCGCTTAGTCAAAGACGCCTTTGAAATCACCCAACTACAAGCCGCTATCGACTTCACTACCAAGGGTTTTGAAGATGTCGTTCGCGCACTTCCCGTGGCGGTGGGCCGTGGGGAGCGAGTCATTGAAGGAATCTTCAATCTTCGCGCTCGCGTTGAGGGCAATGACGTTGGCTACAACACCATCGCGGCAAGCGGGTCGGATGCGACCATTCTTCACTGGATGCGCAACGACGGTGAAGTCCGCATGGGCGATCTTCTCTTGCTCGACGCGGGTGTTGAATGTGACCACTTGTACACCGCCGATGTAACGAGAACTCTGCCAATCAATGGGACCTTCTCGCCCGCGCAGCGCAAGCTCTACGAAATTGTTCTGCGCGCCCAAGAAGCCGGTATTGCCGCCGTAAAGCCTGGCGCCAAATTCTTAGACCCCAATGAGGCCGCGATGCAGGTTTTAGCCGAAGGCCTCTTCGAACTTGGAATCTTGAAGGATGCGCCCGAGGTTTCGCTACGTAAGGACAAGCAGAGCTACCGTCGCTACACCTTGCACGGCGTCAGCCACATGCTCGGTCTCGATGTGCACGACTGCGCCCACGCTCGCGATGACCAGTACTACTTCGGCGAGCTCAAGGAAGGTTTCGTGCTCACCGTCGAACCCGGTCTGTATTTCCAAGCCAATGACCTCACTGTTCCCGAGGAATACCGCGGGATAGGTATTCGCATTGAAGATGACATCCTGGTCACCGCAACGGGAGCCAAGAACCTTTCGGCCGGATTGCCTCGCGATCCAGACGAAATTGAGGCCTGGATGAAGAAGCTCTGGGCGGATGGCGTACCAGCCCTCGGGCTTTAGCCCAGTTTGGCCTGCTCGATTTCTTCCCGACTGATTCCTAAAAAGTAGAGAACTGCGTCTAAGTAGGGAACGGAGAGTGCGGCGTCGGCGTGCTCTTGCACCAAGGGCTTGGCGTTGAACGCAATACCAAGTCCGGCCACTGACAACATATCGATGTCGTTGGCCCCATCTCCTACCGCTACCGTTTGCTCGAGTGGCACTCCCACCTCCAGGGCGAAGTCCTCCAGCGCACGAGCCTTACCGGGTCGGTCGACAATTTCCCCAATCACCTGGCCGGTCAGTACGCCATCGAGTACCTCCAGGTGGTTCGCGCGCAAAAATTTCACGCCAATTTGATCTAAGAGGGGGGCGAGAATATGTTCAAACCCACCGGAGACAACGGCCGGCACGTAGCCCAGGTGAAGCAGGGTTCGGACCAGAGTTTCGGCTCCCGGGGTAAAGCGCACCTTTGCGCGTACTTCGTCTAAGACCGACTCGTCGAGACCTTTAAGCAACGCCACGCGTTCACGGAGTGATTGGGCAAAGTCCAACTCCCCCGCCATCGCCCGCTCGGTAATAGCCTTGACCGCCTCGTCACACCCGCACGCTTCGGCGAGCAAGTCGATGACTTCATCTTGCAACAATGTGGAGTCGGCATCCATCACCACTAGGTGCTTTGATCTGCGGTGAAGACCTTCACGTTGTACCGCGAGGTCAAGTCCCGTCGCTCGTCCGACGGTGCTCATTTCGATTCGTAATTCATCAGGCCGCGGAGATCGAATGACGAGTTCGTAGCAATCGACCGGATGCTTGGCTAGGTGCACAATTCGCTCACAGGTCGATCCAGAACGCGCAATCCCCGCAAAGACTTCGTGCAGCTGCCCAGCGCTGACCGCCGGAGCCAACAGGGTAACGAGGGTGCGACCACCTTTGATTTCGGAAGTGTCGGTAACAAGTTCAACGTTGACCTCAATGCCTTCGCCGACAATGTTGCGCTCGAGCAAGGCCGCCCGTACCTGCTCGGTGGTGAGGGGTTGGGCGGTGGTTATTTCACCACACAAAATTAAGGCGTTGCGAATGGTGATCTGCGCTACGTCACTCAGCACCGCGCCTTGGGGACTGAGTGCGGCGAGCGCCGCAAAGAGCTCGGCCCCCACCCCTACGCGGTCTGGCCCAGAAACGGTAACGAGGTAGGTGAGCTCGGGCATAGACAGATGCTAGGTGAGTCTCAAGAACGCTCGAGGCGGACCAATTCGACATTGGGGTCGGTGCGCGAATCGAACCGCCACAGCGACGGGAGGGCCAAAGCCACTCCACCAATTGTCCCGCTGCAGGCTAAACCTCCAACGGTGAGCGAGAAGCGCAGCGAGGTCCAGGCGGCCATCGCGCCCGCTCGAAATTGCCCTGCCGTTGGCCCCACCGCGTAGGAGATCATCTCAATTCCGGCCATTCTTCCGCGCACCGAGGGAGGAATGGACTCGTTCCACATCGTCATCCTGAAGATTCCACTAATAGAGTCCGCAACGCCCGCAATAAAGAGTCCCAGGAGAACCAGAACGAGAGAGTTGGAATAGCCAAAGAGCGCTATCCCGAGGCCCCAGGTGGCCGCGGCCACCACGACCCAACGTCCGTAGTGGTAGATACGTTTTGTCCAGCTCGAGGTCATGGTACCCAGCACCGCTCCCACGGGAATGGCGCAGTACAGCAGTGACAGCGTGAAGCGATAATGAAAGCGCTCGGCGACGAAGGGCAGCATCACAATGGGAAAAGCCAGAAACATAGCCAGTAAGTCAATGACGTAGGTGCCCACGATGTCAGGTCGACTCTTGGCGTAGGAAATCCCTGCCGAGACGGCCTCGCGCTGGGACTCGCCGTTACTTGCTTCAACCGGCGTCTTCTCCAGTGAACGCAGCAAGAAGAGCGACAGGGTGAATGTCGTCAGATTGGCGGCGTAAACACTCCACGGCCCCAAGGTCACGGCGGCCAGCCCGCCGACGGCCGGACCGGCTATCGAGGGAATCATGTACCGCAAATTCGCCAATTGCGAAGCTGCTTTCTGGTGCTCGTGACGAACCAGATTTTGATTCATCGCCTCGATACTCGGCCGTTGCAAACTGAAGATACTCACCGCCAAGAACTCATTAAGAAATAGCTCCCACGCCTGTGGGTGCGGAAGTACCGCATTAAGTAGTAGGGCCGCCGTAGTTGCCATGGCCGCAAGTTCAGTGGTAATCGCAATACGGCGCCGATTCAGTCGGTCGGCGATTACTCCGCCATAGAGACCGAATACGATGAGTGGCACAACGCCCACCAGCCCCAACGCCCCAACTTGAATTGGCGAGTGAGTTAGTTGCTTGAGTTGGTAGGGAATGGTGACGTAGCTTGCTTGAGAACCCATGGCACTGACAAAACCGGCCACATACAAGCGACGGTACTGTTTTGACTCGCGTAGGGGGGTGAGGTCAACTCCCAGCATTATTCTTCTCCAACCTTCTGCCAAGTCCCCGTCCTAGAGCGAGTTCTCACTACTCGAGCCGGTACGCCCGCCAAAACGACGTGACTGGGGAATTCACCACGCACGACCGCTCCCGCTGCCACCACGGTGTTCTCTCCAATGCGCGCGCCGGGGAGAATGACGACGTTGGTTGCCAACCACGAACCCGAGCCAATCGATACGGCCGCTTCGATGCCCGGCTGCTCGGCAATGGGCATGTTCGGGTTTTCGTAGGTGTGATTTTGATCGGTGATGTACACATTTGGGCCGATGAGAACATCATCACCAATCTCAATATCCCAGTGCCCCACGATGTGCGCACCTCGCCCAACCACCGTTCGAGAACCAATCTTCACTACCGGCGAGTCAATCATCTCTTGTCCCACCGCTATGCCCACCGACAAACACACGTTGGGCCCTATCAATACGCCCTCACCGAGACGAATGTGTTTCGTGTTGTACATAACGCCCTGCGGCGCCATCAGTGCTGAACCCTGTCCGAAGGAATAAAAACCGCGGGCCTCACGGTCCTCGTGCCCAATAATCGCCACCTCATTGAGGTACGCCCGAGTTCGTCGAACCCGAGCGCCTAACCAGTGGCGAAAGCGAAGGCGCACAGTCATCCCTACACAGTAGGTATAAAACAACAAAGGCCCGGCGCATTGCGCCGGGCCTTTGGGTGAAATATCCGCCTATTCGGCGCTGATTGGTGCGTCGATGTCGATTTCGGACTCGTCGGTGGCACCGACTACGTCAGGCGAAAGTTCCTTCGCCATGTGCTCGCGCACTCGACCATCAATCTCGGCCATCATCGAGGGGTTCTCCCGCAGGGTGTTTTTGGCGTTCTCGCGACCCTGGCCCATCTGCTCACCCTCGTAGGTGAACCAGGCGCCAGCCTTCTTCACAAAGCCCATCTCCACCGCCACGTCGAGGACGGAGCCTTCGCGGCTAATGCCTTCACCGTACATGATGTCGAATTCGGCCTGCTTAAAGGGCGCCGCCACCTTGTTCTTAACCACCTTTACGCGGGTGCGGTTACCAACAATGTCTGTACCGTCCTTGATTGACTCGATACGGCGAATGTCAAGACGGACCGACGAGTAGAACTTCAGAGCGCGTCCACCGGGTGTCACCTCGGGCGATCCGTACATCACACCAATCTTTTCGCGCAACTGGTTAATGAAGATTGCCACGGTGTTCGAACGGGAAAGTCCACCGGTCAACTTGCGAAGGGCCTGGCTCATCAAGCGAGCCTGGAGACCAACGTGCGAGTCACCCATGTCACCTTCGATTTCGGCGCGAGGAGTAAGGGCGGCAACGGAGTCGATGACTAGTACGTCAAGTGCGCCGGAACGAATAAGCATGTCCGCAATTTCCAGAGCCTGCTCACCAGTGTCGGGCTGGGAGATCAAGAGGTCATCTACGTTCACCCCAATAGCGCGAGCGTAAACAGGGTCCATCGCGTGTTCAGCGTCGATGTAGGCACACACCCCACCATTGCGCTGGGCTTCGGCCACGACGTGCATCGCCAGGGTTGACTTACCGGAGGACTCAGGACCGTAGAGCTCAACGATTCGACCCTTGGGTAGTCCACCAATTCCGAGCGCCATGTCAAGAGCGAGCGCTCCCGTGGGGATGGCCTCGATGTTGAAATTCAGGTTCTCACCCATGCGCATGATCGAGCCTTTGCCGAACTGCTTTTCAATCTGGCCGAGTGCCGCTTCGAGGGCCTTAGCCTTGTCTTCTGTAGCCATTTGTTTCTCCTTGTTCTGTATGACGGGACAAGTTAGATGCCCCTTGTCACATCGGTCGTGCTCCGCTGGGAATAAAGGTACTACGAACAAGTGTTCGTATGGTGGATTTCTTTCGGAAAATCTCGTGGCGTCAAAACTAGTTTGGATCTTTGAGTTTTCCCTGTAAGTATGGGCAAAACTACCGAATGCGCTTAATCAATAACAATATATATTGTCTCTTACTGCACTTTATTATAATAAAAATTGCTTTTAAATGCAATACTTGGAGAAGCAACCCCCACCCCTTTACTGAAAGTCGACCCATGGCAACCTCAGAGCGCCTTCGAAATTCGTCCCAAGCCCGTCATTCGATTGACTCTCGACTCAGCGAGATGAGAGTTGCCCATACGGCGCTGACTAGTCCTCGCGGAGGATGGATTCACACCATTCGCCTGGCGCTGGGCATGTCAATTGCCGATTTAGCGACCCGGCTTGAAGTGCTCCCTTCAACAGTCAAGAGGTTGGAGCTCAGCGAGGAATCAGGAACAATTAATTTTGAGTCACTCCGGCGAGTAGCTGACGTGCTGGATTGCGAGGTCGTTTACGCGTTGGTGCCACGCAGGAAAATAGGCGAGGTCATTCATGAGCGTGCACTCACCATCGCTACCGAGACCGTTCGGAGAATTCAAGAAACGATGTTGTTAGAACAGCAGGCTCTATCAGCAGACGAGGTCCAAACGATGATCGAGGAAGAAATGAATCACCTTTTGAGATCATCAAAGTTTTGGAAGTATCGAGACTCAAGTGCTTTCTGATGTGTTCGGCCCCGAGCCGGAAGATGCAACACCACTAAGTGATGAGGACTTGTCGGGTCTGATACTAAAGTCAATCGCGACCCGATCCGATCTCAATTGGGCTGAAGCCCAAAACATCCGTAATTGTGTTCGCAAATACTCTGTAATGGAGGATCACTTACTCGATCTCTTTACTGGCAGTTTTAACGCTGGAGATGCTGCCGCAGGGCGTTGAGCGCCCCAATCGCCGCGTAATTGCGCACTCGCTGACGGTCACCGGGAACTCGTAATTGCACGTGAGTGAGCGCGTCTGCGATGGCGATGCCAACGAATACGGTCCCGACGGGCTGGCCATCTTGCTCTTCTGGTCCGGCCACTCCAGTGATGGAAATTGCGACGTCGCTCTTGAGTAACTCGCGCACGCCCATGGCCATGGCTTCGGCGGCTTCGCCACTCACGACTGGACCTACTGGCACATTGAGAACATCGAACTTCACTTCGCTGGCGTAACTCACCACTCCACCGCGGAACCAATTCGAAGCCCCCGACACGTTCACGAGTCGCGAGGCAATGAGTCCGCCGGTCAACGATTCGGCGACGGCGAGAGTCTTTCCGCGTTCCATCAGAAGTTTGGCAATGGCGAACTCCATTGTTTCGTCGTCCACGCCAAAGACAACATCTCCGCAGGTCGAGGCCAAGATCTCTCGGACGCGACTTTCCTCTTCACTGATGAGGGCGCGGGCGTCAGCCTCATCGACCCCGCGCGCCGTGATGCGAATTTTTATTCCTTCAATTCCTGACGCTAGAAAGGCGAGGGTGATTCGAGAGTCATCTTCGAGTTGCACGAACCGGTCGGCGAGCACTTCGGCGAGTCTTGATTCAGCGGCACCCCAGGTACGCAGCACGCGGGACTTGATAACGGCGCGTTCTCCCTTGGCCTGAGCCTTCGCGAGTAGGTCGGGCAAGATGGCGCGCTCGAACATCTCTTGCATCTCGTAGGGAACACCCGGCACGGCGTAAAAGGTGTGTTGACCCACGGGACAAATCAAGCCCGGAGCGGTGCCGCGATTCTGGGCAATGACGGTGGCGCCAACTGGTACTTGGGCTTGCAGGAGGTTATTTTCGGGCATCTGCCGGCCCCGGCCAGTAAACATGGCTCGAATGACATCAACCAATTCGGGCTGTTCAACGAGTTCGACCCCCATGAGCTCGGCGAGGGCCGCGCGGGTGATGTCGTCTTGGGTGGGTCCGAGTCCGCCACAGATGATCACCGCGTCACTGCGCGACATCGCGACCTGAAAGGCGGCAATGATCCGTTCGTGGTTGTCCCCCACGTGCTGGTGAAAGTGCGAGGCGATGCCGTTGGCGGCGAGTTGTTCGCCCAGCCACTGGGAATTGGTGTCAGCGATTTGGCCGAGCAGGAGCTCGGTGCCGATGGCGACTACTTCAACTCGCACGAGCGAAGATCTTCTTTCCCTCTTGGTAGTACTGCCAGCCAGTGAAGAGGGTGAACAGGGCCGCGACCCAAATGGTCACCTCCGCAACGATGAGGTGGTGGCCGAAGAAGGGCAGGACGCAAAAGGCAATAGCCCAATCTTGGATGAAGGTTTTCCACTTCGCAATTTTGCTCGCCGGAATTGAGACCCCTCGGCGGGCGGCCCGAGAGCGGTGAATACTCATCCAGATTTCACGCAAGGTGATGATGATGGAGGGAATAATAAAACCAGTCACGTGCACCCAGATGAGGGCGTAGAGCCCACCGAGCACCAAGATCTTGTCGGCCAGCGGGTCAAGGTAGGCCCCGGCGGTGGTGGTGCCGTGACGGCGGGCCACGATGCCGTCAAAGTAGTCCGAGGCGACGGCGAGAAATCCCACCACGCAGGTCAACCAGTAAATGCGGTGGTGGATGATCATGAAGATAAAGAGGGGTGAGACGAGCAGGCGAAAGGCCGTCATTAAGTTGGCCGGAGTCAGCAGCGCCGTCGGTCCGTAGTTGCGTTCATTGCTCATACCAGTACTGCCTCCAAATCGGTACCGTGGCTGGCGGTAATCAGCCCATTCACCACCGTTCCCACGTTAAGGGAAGGGTCCACCATAACGATGCCATCAATTTCGGGGCATTCGCCGGTGGAGCGGGCGATCCCCGGGGCGTCGACTAGGAGTTTTTGGGTGGTACCCACGAGAGCGTCGCGTCGGCGCGCGGTGATGCGGTCTTGAATCTCACTCACCTCGCGGAGGCGCTCCAGGGCCAACTCACGGGGCACCTGATCGTCGAGCACGCCCGCGTAGGTGCCCTCTTCGGCACTGTAGGGAAAGAACCCAGCCCAGTCGAGTTCGGCGGCCTCGAGAAAAGCAATGAGGTTTCGCTGGTCCTCTTCGGTCTCCCCGGGGTACCCGAGGATGAAGGAGGAACGGAAGGTGGCGTTGGGCTCGCGTTCACGGATTGCCGCAATGCGCTCTAAGAAGCGCTCCCCGTCGCCCCAGCGACGCATCGCTCGCAGTAAGTTGCGCGAGGAGTGCTGTAGCGAGAGGTCGAAGTAGGGAACGCCCGTTTCTAAGATCGTGTCAATCAAGCCACTGGTGAGTCCCGAGGGGTAGAGGTACAAGAGGCGAACACGTTCGGCCATAGTGCTTAGTTCTTTGATGAGTTCGATGAGAGGTTGGGTTCCGCCCTCATCGAGAACTTCAATCGCTTCGCCAATCTTGGCGCGACGTCGGTCGTGCCCCCAACTCGCGAGGTCCTGGGCGATGAGAACGAGCTCTTTCACTCCACCATCAATGAGGGCGCGCGCTTCAGAAATAATCTCTTCGCGCGAGCGTGAACGTTGGTCGCCGCGAAAGGTCGGGATGGCGCAGAAACCACATCGCCGGTCACAACCCTCGGCGATCTTGATGTAGGCCCAGGGCACCGAGACCGCGGGTCGAGGAAGATTCAACAGGTCAAAGTCTGAGCTGGGCTTAGTGCCGAGCGAGACTTTTGTTGCTCGGGGGGTTATCAGCGATTCATTAAAACCGGCGACCAGGTCAACCTCGGGCAACGCCTCTTGCAATTCTTCGCCATATCGTTCGGCCATACACCCGGTCACGACAAGACGAGCGCCCGTGAGCTTGCGTTCGGCCAGCTCGAGTACCGTCTCGATTGATTCGGCTCGAGCCTCCTCAATGAAGGCGCAGGTGTTGGCCACCACTAGGTCGGCCTCTTCGGCGGTCAAGGCGGGTTCGTACCCCTGGGTGACCAAAAGGCCCGCCAGTTTTTCGGAGTCGACGTGATTCTTTGGGCAACCCAGTGTTTCAATCCAGTAGCGCACAATTCTCCTCACGTAACAACACCGAGCGCTGGGCGCTCGGTGTTGATGGCGGAGAGGGAGGGATTTGAACCCTCGGGCCCGATTTCTCAGGCCGCATTCTTAGCAGGAATGTGGTTTAAACCGTACTCACCCACCTCTCCAGGCCTCCCATCCTATTGGCTTTTAGCCACCCCCTCCAACGGGGCGTGGACCCGATTGGGTATTATTCTGGTGACTAAACCATTTGAAAGGTCGCCATGCGCTCACTTCGCCTTATCGTTGCTGGACTTACTTCTTGCACAATTCTCAGTGCCCTGAGTCTGGGGGCCACCTCCGCGGTAGCCGCCACCACGGTCGCTAGTTGCCAGAGCCAGATCGCCAGTTTGGAAAAGACCAGCGGCACCTTAACTATCGCCACCGACAACCCCGGCTACACCCCGTGGTTCGTGAACAACAAGCCCGCTAACGGCAAGGGGTACGAGTCCGCAGTGGGCTACGCCATCGCTAAGACTCTCGGCGTCGCTAAGAAGAACGTCAAGTGGGTCACCGAAGCGTTCGACAGTTCCTACGCGCCCGGGGCGAAGAGCTTTGACTTCGACCTCAACGAAATTTCCTACACCGCTGACCGCGCCAAGGCCGTCGACCTGTCGGTGAGCTACTACGACGTGCGCCAATCAATCGTTGCTCTAAAGGGCAGCGCGATTACCAAGAAGCACTCGGCGGCTCAACTGAAGAGCTACAAGTACGGCGACCAGATTGGTACCACCGGACTCGCCTACATCAACAACCAGATCATGCCGACCACTCCCGCTCGCGTGTACTCGACACTTGACGCCGCGGTGGCTGCATTGCAGAGTCACCAGATTGACGCCATTGTTATCGACACCCCATCGGGTCAGTACATGGCTTCCGCTCAAATCGTGAACAAGAAGGGTAAGTCACTGGCCACTCAGGTTGGCCAGTTCCCCAGCACCGGCGAGCACTACAGCGCGCTCTTGCAAAAGGGTTCCGCCTTGACCGCGTGTGTAAACGCCGCGATTACTCAATTGAACGCCAACGGCACTATTGCGAAGTTGCAAAAGAAGTGGCTGAGCGTCTACACCTCAGTACCTAAAATCAAGCCTTAATCGTGTCGCAACTAGCCGACGCAAGTTCGTCGGAAATTCCGAACCTCCTCCTCCCGCCACGGCGGCGCTGGATGAGTGGGCGTCGGGCCATTGTGGCGAGTGCGCTCTCGAGCATTGCGCTCTTGGGTGGGATTGTGGCTATTTTGTACCTCGCCCCTGGTGGGGCCGTAGTACGAAACGCCTTCTTTGACCCCCATTCGATGTGGCAGGCCTTCGTGGGAGACCCCAGCAAGGGGCTCTCCTCGGTGGCCAAGGGACTACTCACCAACGCCTGGATGTTTATCGCGGCCGAAGCGTTGGTTTTGATCTTTGGATTGCTGCTCGCCTGGGTTCGCTTAAGCCATTCGCCGGTGCTCTTTCCCTTTCGTGTTTTGTCCACGATGTACACCGACATCTTTCGCGGCATTCCCATCCTGCTCGTGATCTTCGTGGTGGGTTTTGGGGTTCCGGCCCTGCAGCTCGGCACCATCTCGAATCAGTCTCCAGCCGTGTACGGCGTGGCAGCCCTGACTATTACGTACAGTGCCTACGTCGCGGAAGTATTTCGCGCTGGAATCTACGCCGTACCCCAGGGACAACTCATGGCCGCACGTTCACTCGGTCTCAACCACCCCACCACGATGCGTCGGGTGATTTTGCCCCAAGCGGTTCGCACCGTCATCCCTCCATTACTGAACGACTTCATCTCCTTGCAAAAAGACACCGCGTTGGTCTCTACCCTGGGAGCTATTGAAGCCACTCGTGCCGCACAAATCTACGCTTCAACCGAATTCAACTTCTCGAGCTACACCGTGGCGTCGCTCCTCTTCCTCGCTCTCACTATTCCACTCACTCGCTTCACCGACCGTCTTATCGCGAAGGACCGCGCAAAGAGATTGGCCAGCGCGTGAGTACGACCGTTCTGAGCATTGAGAACATCACCAAACGATTTGGTGATCAGGAAGTTTTACAGGGAGTATCACTCGAATTGCACTCAAATGAAGTCGTGGCGCTCATTGGTCATTCCGGATCTGGAAAATCGACTCTCTTGCGATGCGCCAATTTGCTCGAGCCGGTGAGCTCGGGAACCATCTCCCTCTTTGGTCAAGCACTGCAAGATCCAAGCATTGATGAAGATGCGGTGCGACGCCACATCGGCATGGTCTTTCAGTCCTTCAATCTCTTTCCCCACTTAAGCGTGCTCGATAATGTCATGCTCGGGCCCGTTTATTCATTAAAAGAGTCCAAGGATTCCGCTCGACAGCGCGCGCTCGAGCTCTTAGAGCGCATCGGTCTGGCCAGCCGCGCCGAGGAGTTCCCCGACCGTCTTTCGGGTGGTCAGCAACAGCGTGTAGCGATTGTGCGCTCTTTGGCCATGCGTCCGGCTCTACTCTTGCTCGATGAGGTCACCAGCGCCCTAGATCCCACCCTCGTCGGTGAGGTGCTCGACCTTTTGCGCGAACTGGCCACGGCGGGCACCACCATGCTGATTGCCACCCACGAAATGGCCTTTGCTAGAGAGGTCGCCCACCAAGTGGCCTTCTTGGATGACGGCATCCTTATCGAAAAGGGCACTCCCGAAAAAATCTTCACGAACCCCGCACAAGAGTCAACGCGAAAATTCCTCGAACGTATCTAGGGCCTAGAAATTGTTAGGCGCCGTGGGGCACAGAATCATTGAAGGGCGACTCAAACCCCATCCCTGACCCCCAACGGCCCAAAACCAGCCAACTCTTAGGCGTAGTCGTTTTTGTTATACCCAAGTTAGGTCACTATTTCACCCTAAACGTCGCGGTCTATGGCCTCCTGGGCCTCGTCGCGTACTGGTTATTGAGTGACCTGTACCGCAAACGGAGGCGAGCGCCTCGATGAAAAAACGTAAACGCTTAGATGATCCGAAGTTGGAAATTGTTCGTAATACCTCCGTCACTCGCCTTGAAGTAGCCCCTCCTTCAGTTATTGAATTAATGCCGAGTTACGAAGTGGTAATCGAGAATTTAGAGATAGGCGAGAGTATCGAGATTAAAATATGGCAAGAGAACTCTGTTGCCGAGCCAATCAGTTTGGGATTTGTCATTGTGGCCAAACCTCGAACTCCGAAGGAACACGATTCCATCACCGAGCTGTGGATTTGATGCGGTGCTTTAACTAGCGCGAAGTCGAAATTCGGGCAAATCAACGAGCAGGTCAAAAAGCTCCTGGTCGCGTTCGTGAGTCAAGTGCCCTCGTACCTCTTCGAGAGGTAACCACCTAAGTTCATCGACTTCTTCGTTCGGCGCAAACTCACCCTTGTTGACGGCCATCAAGTAGTAGGCAACTATTTTTGGCTTACCTTTGCGGTGAGTGTATTGAGTCGTGCCGAGGAAGCGCTCGATGTGGCAATGATGACCGATCTCCTCGAGGACCTCACGCACGGCGGCCTCTTCAAAGGTTTCTCCCTCGTCGAGTTTGCCCTTGGGAAAGGTCCAGTCACCTCGCGCCACGCGATAAATACAGGCCAGCTGAATGTGACCGAGGTCGTCAGTTCGGTAGACCACTCCGCCCGCCGCCCGAATGAGATCGTTAGGGGCATCACTGGAGATGAGTAGCTCATCACTCAAAAGATACACATCCTTACGATAAATGGTGGCGGGGGTGATTTTGTGGATATCCCCTGCACCACGAAATTGCTTCGCTTCCAGAGTACCGACTGTGCACCACCTCGTTGGACATCATCGGCTTAATTGAGGCGTAGAAAACCAGCCGACGGAATAATTAACTACTAATCCACTAGTATTACTACGTGAATCGTTTCTTTGCCTTCCCCAACCCCGTCAACGACGCAGCGGCGCGCACCGTGGCCATAGGTGTGGTGACCATGAGCGTGGTGACCTTCTTTACGGGCTGGACCTTCTTGCTGATCCTTCTCACCTACGGCTTTCTGGCTCGAGTACTGGCGGGGCCGACGATCTCGCCCCTCGGGCAGTTCGCTGTTCGAGTGATGGGGCCTCGAATAAAGCGGTGGGAGAAGTTTGTTCCCGGTCCACCGAAGCGATTTGCTCAAGCCATCGGACTCTGCTTTATGGTGGCGATTGACTTTGTGACGTGGACCAACGGCTTTTCGGTCGCGCGGTGGATATTTCTCCCGCTTCTTGTAGCCGCTTCCCTAGAGGGTTTCGTGGGCTACTGCGTGGGCTGCGCGGTCTTTGGCCAATTAATGAAAATCGGGGTTATTCCTGAATCGGTTTGCGTCGAGTGTTCAAATCTTCCCGCCCGCTTAGCGCGGCTCGCCAAGGAACAAACCGCCGCGTCGAAATAAGAATTTCGTCGAATCGACCAAATCTTTCCTAGGCTGTCTCCATGGCCTGTCGCAAGAATCATCTCCTTATCGCCTCCGCGACCCTCTTGAGTGCTTTGGTCATCCCGGCGGCGGCCACCGCAAGTTTGCCCCGAGTTATCGTCGCCCACGTAACGCCAACCTACGGCGCACCCACCACCGCGCGCACTGGCGCAACCACCTTTGACGTCGTCTTAAAAACTCGCGACGCCTCCTTACGCAGCTACGTAGCGCAGTTGAGTGATCCTCAGTCACCGAATTATCGACACTTCTTGAGCACCGCTCAGTTTGCGCGACGTTTTGGCGCGAGTGCGCGTGCCGTCGTTGCAGTTCGTGACTACCTCACAAAAAACGGATTGAGGGTCACCCACGTAAATAAGGCTGACACCATCATCCAGGTCTCGGGGAGCACCAGCGCAATCTCCCACGCCTTTTCCACCACGCTGCTCACCTATCGCTACCGGGGAGTCACCAACCTCGCCCTTTCGGCGAACGCCTCATTACCACCGGGTGTGGGCGAATTTGTGAAGACCATCGTCGGGCTAAATGGCATCACCTCGCTGCACACTCACTTGGCCTACCCCCAGAGCACCACCCGCGTCAGCGCTCCCAGCACCTGTCCCGCAGCGGGCGTCTCGAATAGTTCCAGCAACACCGTGGGGTCCAATGGCTACAACCTCACCCAGCAGGGTCGCCTCTACGGACTGGGCGCTCAGTGGGCCGCTGGTAACTACGGGACGGGCGAGAAGATTGCGCTCTACGAACTCTCTGGCTACTCCAGTGGTGACGTCGCCGCCTACCAATCCTGTTACGGACTCACCAACTCCATTCAGGCCATCAATGTCGATGGTGGGCCGCAGAACGCTGACAATACGGGGAGCAACGGCACGCTCGAAGCGGTACTCGACATTGAAGAGGCCGCTGGCCTCGCTCCGGGAGCCGCGATCCAGGTCTACCAGAGCACCCAAACAATTGGTTCGGCCCCACTCGACACCTACGCCCAAATCGCAGATGACAACACCTCCCAGATTGTCTCCACCTCGTGGGGGGCGTGTGAGTACGACACCTCGACCCAGCCCTCAGCAGAACAACTGGTCTTTCAACAAATGGCCGTCCAGGGTCAGACAGTTTTCTCGGCGGCCGGCGACAACGGGTCCAGTGACTGCGTTGGCGACGCCCAAATCTCACTTCCCAGTGGAGTAAACCCGACCTACCCTGATTCGGTCTTGGCCGTTGACGACCCGAGCTCGCAACCCCTGGTTACCGCCGTTGGTGGATTGTTTGTGCCGGACATCACCCAGATTCCCACCGTATGGGATGTACCGTGCAGTGGCCCCGGTGACCCCAACCAAAGCGGCCCCTCCGCGTGCCCCACCGCTGGTGGGCGCGACACTCAAGGTGGCGGTGGCGGCCTCAGTACGGTGTGGGACCAGCCCGGGTGGCAACAAGGAGCGGCGTCGACCCTCTCGCCCAGGCCCACCATGCGCATGCTGCCCGACCTGTCGGTGATGGCCGATCCGAATTCTGGCTTCACCGATTACTACAACGGGTCGTGGGGCAGTATCGGTGGCACCTCAATTGGATCTCCCCTCATGGCGGCCCTCGTGGCGGTGGCGGCGAATGCCTGTGGGGTAACAAACTTTGGCAGCATCAACCCGACCCTCTATTCGATGCCATCAAACAGTTTCGTTGACGTTGGATCGGTCAGCCCTAACTCCAACGCGGTGGCCTACGGTCAGACTTCGTATCAGAGTGGCCCAGGCTACGACATGGCCAGTGGATTGGGAGCACCCGCCGCTACTCCCTCTTTCATCACCAATCTCTGCCCCAACAGCCCCCAAGCAAACCACTCGCTCGCGAGTGTTGCGAGCTCCTCAGTTCTCACCACCAGCCTCGGCACCACCCTTTCGGTCACCGCTCGGGATCGAACTGGCACACCCATCCCGGGGGCCACGGTGGGAATTAATTTCGCTTCAACCGCCGCCTCTCCCCTCATCATTAATGGTCTCACCGATCCCGCGCAGCCCTTTGTCGCCACCACTACTAGTTCGGGCGTGGCAACCTTCACTATCAGCTCCACCACCCCCGGCACGGCCACCATTACGCCTCTCATCGGCGCGCAAGTTATTGGATCGCCCCTCACCGTTGTCTTTACCGCTCCGCCAATTACCCTGTACGCGCCCACCGCCCCGTCCATCACCCGACTCACCGGCTTGGTTCGCTCGCTCTCCGTTGTCCTACGCGCCCCGAGTTCTAATGGCGGATCACCTGTCACTCACTACCAGTATTCGATAAACGGACGGGCGTGGGTTACGGTCGGAACCGCCTTGTCATTCACTATCACGAGGCTGACTTCACGCGTTAGATATTCGCTCCGAGTGCGAGCACAAAACCTAGTGGGTTATTCACCGGCTAGTGCCGCCAAGGTAAGTACGACCCGCTAAAAACGGCACCGTAACCTAGAATGGGTCTAGTTCGCCGTAGCAACCGAAAGGCCCCTTTGACTGTTCGTCGCATTGCGCTTTGCGTGGCCTTCGTGACCTCAATGGTCCTTGGCGTGAGTTCCTTGCTACGCGCAACTTCGAACACCGCTCAAGCGGCCTATCCGCTCTATTCCTTTATCAACTCCGGCATCGGTGTGTTGCCCTGGAATGGTCAAACCTCAGCGCAACTAACCAACAACACCTTGATGCTGGGCGCTCCTCACGCAATCACTAACTCCACTGAAGGGGTGGTGGCTTACCTGACCACCAACAAGGAGATTGCGCTTTACACCCTGCCGGCCGCGGGCTCATCTTCTTGGGCGAACTACACCGCTGGTTTTAATGTGCCCACTCCCGCCAACGATCCAGTGCCCTTCTTTGACCCCAACGGCCAGGTGGACATGCTCTACGTCGACGTCGACGGCAATCTTGAACTGATTACTGCGAATGATCCCGTCAGCCCTAGTTGGTCCCACCTACACGCGAATCAACTCTGGCAGCCCAACGTTGTCACCAACTTGAGCGACCTCACCGGACAGCCCGCCCAGGGGATCCCCAGCGTCCTACTCTCTGGCACCAACGCCACCGTTGCGTATAGAACTGCGGCCAACACTGTCCAGGTATTTTCGATGAACTTCGTGACCAATCAACCCGTTCCCGTTCTCACCAATGTTGCCACGCCACTCAGTCCCACTTCAACAACAGCTCCGAGAGTCACCACTACTACGACCAGCACCTCAACTACCAGCACGACCACCAGCACCAGCACCACCACCAGCACGAGCACGACGAGCACGACAATGCCGGCATCGACCCCCACCACCTTTGCTAGTGACCCCATCGTGTTACCCACCAATCCCGTTAGTGTGGCGCTCACGACCTCAGCCAAGCACGCCCTGCTTTTTGTCGCGACTTCTAGCACTCTCACAAATTGGCACGGAGTTGATCTGACTACGACGACCAACGTCAGTGTCTCGGGAAGCCTCGCCAGCACGACAATCAACAACAACCTCGTGCTCGTGGGGATAGCTAACTCGCAAACCGTGCAGTTATTTCAGACGCCGGTAAGTTCTTTTTCTACTAACGCAAACTTCATACCTCCCACCTGGTCGGTGCAAGACATCGAGAACAACACCACGCTGGCCGCCTCCACTAATCACAACGTCGCTCTCAACGGCGTGCCCCTCATGAGCGGGACGTTGGCGGTGAACGCCGTGGGCACCTCACTGTTCATCTCCGGTCAGGCCGCGGGCTGGGGAGATCTTTTTTCCTTCACCGGTGCACAAAACGCCACCCAGTGGTCCGCTACTGACGTTTCCGCCACGGGAGGACAAAACGCGAAGAGCGTGGGACCCGCGGTAGCGGGACTTACCGTTGCTGGCCAGCTGTCGCTCTACGCCGCGGGCGTTGCGATCCCCATTCCCCAGGGCACCGGCGTGTACGCCATCCCCAATTCCAAACTCACCCAAGCCATTACCGACGGTTGGCCAATGATCTCCGACACCGGTGGTTTGGGAACGAAGGCTTCGCCCTGGGTGTCGACCTTGCCCTATTCAACGTGTAGCGCGAGCCAGGTCACCGGATGTACCGATTTTCAGGTCGCCAAAGCCATTTCCGACTCGCATCGTAATGTCGCCTGGATTTCCTTCTGGACGGTATCGGGGCCTATTCCCAACTCCACTCCCGCCGATCCACTAACTAACGCGAATTACTACCACCACGGCTACATGGCGGGTCGTACCGTGGCGGCGCTCATCGATCTCTACCGCGCTCAGGGCGTGGGGGTGAAACCTAATTGGGTTGTCTTCGACCCCGAGGGTTGGCCCGACGCTCACTCGGGACTCGACACCACCACCGGTGGCCCGGCCGCCACCGCCAAGTACGCCGCCTTCTGGCAGAACATGTTGCAGGGTTGGGTTGACGGCCTCGCCGCGGTCGACGCCACCTTGCACCCGGGCGTGTACGCCAACCAGGGTGAATACACCAAGTATCACCTTTCGACTTTGACCATACCGGTCTTCCCGGCCATTGCCTTTGGTGACGGAACCCAAATTGTGGCTCGCAGCACGCTGTCGGCCGCGGTGGCCGTTGGCGCCACCTCGATTCAGATTGGCAGCAGTAACGGATTTCATCCAAACCAGTACGTAGGGTTTATTGACGGTGCCAAAACTGAAACGCTCCAGATAGCGAGTACCTACAACGGCACCAGTTTGACCATCCCCTTGGCCTCACCAGCACAGTTCACTCACGCGGTGTCCAGTATGGTCGCCACCGTTATTCCCCCTTACCGCCTGACTGGAATGGCGGGGGCAAATATTCTTGGCTGGATTGCCTTCAACGCAACCTGCGGAAATGCGGCTTGGCAGAAGTGGGCCCTCAGCACTGAGGCGCAGATTCTTTCTGGTTCGGTGTGGAACGGGCAGTTCAACACCCTGCAGTTCAATCCCGGTCTGTACTGCTCGCCCCCGCACTAAAGCGTTCGCGGCGGATCCGATTTTCCTTGACCGCCCAGCGAAGAATAAAAACCACCAGCGCCACCAGCACAATCAAAAAGATACTGAAAACCAGCAAAAACGAGTTGGTGTGAGCAACGAGGCCTAACTGGTTGGTGAACATGTCTTCATTCTAAGTGGTGTCACACCCTTCGAGCAGAGTGTTCTCATGACTTCCGCACTCGACTCCGTTACCGTTTTGCAGGCCTTGCGGGGAAACCGAGCCGAGCGTCCCGCACCTCGTACCGCCGACGCCGCTCACTTGCGCGCCGCCCTCGAAGATTCCCTCTACGCCATTGTCGGGCCACAACACTTCTTTAATCCCCTGGTTCTGCGCACTCAAGAGTTACGGGAACTACCCCTCGACTTTCCCGCTCCGGATTATTCTCTCGCCCGGGTCCGTGGCATCTTGATGCACCACGCCCTGCGCCTCTTGAGTGTCGGGTACTCCTTTACTAATCCATTCGAAGATCTGACATCAGCTTGGCGTTGCGAGGTGGGAGAAAGTGACCTCCTAGTATTTGTCGACCACCTCGACGCCGAGGACCGCGCGAAGTTCGCCACTGAGATTGCTGCACACACGGCCACTTTGCGCCACGGTCTGGGCACCTTCGGTTCAGGTTGGTCACTTCGTTCCACCGTTCGCGTGGCTAATTTGCTGTGTTCGGGGGCCGTGGCCCTGCGTGACACTATCGATCTTTCTATCGACACCGGTGACGATGGAGACTGCACCACCGTGCTGCTCGACATCACGACCGCACCGTTGGATGAAAACAGTGAAAAGGTTTTGCGATTTCACGCACTCAATCAAACCTTGCGCACCGGAGTCACCCCACTGCGATCGGCGGTTCTATCCACCGCCACCGGCGAGCAGCTCGTCGCTGAGGTGGACGCCGCCCTCCTTACCCAGGCGGTAGCCGATGTGCTCGAGGCGGCCGAGCGAAAGTGCCGAGTGTGACCACCTTCACCACCAGCTTCATTTCACCGGGGGCGCTCAGCAGTTTCATTTCCACCGCACCCACCACGCACAGTGAGATTACGAGTGAGCAGCGCAGTGCCCTCGCCGAGCGGTTCCGCCAAGTTTCCCTTCCCCACCACCGCCGACTGGACGCCTGGATGGTCGAACAGGCCGCGGGCCAGTCGAGTCCCTTTCGTTGGTCGCCCACCACGGCGCGTCGAGTCTTAGGGAACGCCGCTCTGCGCCTTCGATTCACCCAGCACCTCTCCCCCGTCGTCGCCATGGACGAGGTGATTGTTGATCAGCTCACCCGCGCCGCCACTGGGTACTCCCGCCGGGGGTCGTTGAGCTCGTGGCTCAGTGAACTTTCCACGGCGCAACTGGCGTTGGTAACCAGCGACGCCCTGAACTGGTCCCACGCCCTCGAAGAGATCGCGAGGTCCATCGACGAGAACGTCGAGGTGGCCGACTCTGACGCCTATTACGACGTGGCTACCGCCCGAACGACTCTGCGCGGTCGACGCGATTTGATTGTGGCGACGGAGTCCACCTGCACCCTGATTCGAGTGCGATCGGGTGCGCCCGGACGAACGGCCGGAGCGGGTCTTCGAGCGGACCTCACGATTGACGCCTTTTCCCGTCCCGATGGACGAGTAGCCAACCAGATCATTGGTGTGTGGCCCGACGCGGGCTTATTGCTTCGAGTCGAGGGCTCGATGGCGGACTTGCGGGCGGGGGCGAGGGATTTACTCCGAGTGGCGAACCTCCAGCACAGCGCCTACTTCCAACGCGCCCTAGCGAGTTAGCCGCACCCCAATTACCTACTAGCGTGTACGGGTCATGACCTTACGCACAAACATCCGAAATGTTGCCATTATCGCCCACGTTGACCATGGAAAGACCACTCTCGTGGACGCCATGCTCCGACAGACTGGGTCCTTCACCGCTCACGAAGCGGTGACCGACCGGGTCATGGACTCCGGTGACCTCGAACGCGAAAAGGGCATCACCATTCTCGCCAAAAACACCGCCGTTCTCTACAAAGATCTGATTATCAACATCATCGACACCCCTGGTCACGCCGACTTTGGTGGTGAAGTAGAGCGTGGACTCGCCATGGTCGACGCCGTTGTTCTGCTCGTGGACGCCGCCGAAGGCCCACTGCCTCAAACCCGCTTCGTTTTACGCAAGACCCTCGAAAAGCGCCTGCCGGTCGTACTCCTTATTAACAAGGTCGACCGTCCCGACGCCCGTATTGACGAAGTCGTGGCGGAAGTGGAAAATCTCTTTCTTGACCTCGACGCCGATGAGGAGCAGATTTCCTTCCCTATTTTGTACGCGAGTGCGCGCCAGGGTTGGGCCTCAACTGACAAAACGGACACCTCGGGCGACCTCACCCCATTGTTCAAAGTCATCGAAGACTACGTTCCCGCTCCCGAGTACGAAGAGGGCCACGGACTTCAGGCCCTCGTTTGCAACCTCGACGCCTCCCCCTACCTTGGTCGTTTGGCCCTGTGTCGCGTCATCAACGGAACGCTCACCCGCGGTCAGCGCGTGGCGTGGATGCGCCTTGACGGCATCACCGAATTCGCAAAAATCACTGAGCTCTTCATCACCAAAGCCCTTGATCGCCAACCCGCGGAATCAGCCGGTCCTGGCGACATCGTCGCCGTGGCGGGATTCGAACTAATTACGATTGGTGAAACTCTCGCTGATCCTGATAATCCAATTGCCTTGACTCCGCTTACCGTCGACGAGCCGAGCCTCTCAATGACCATTGGTATTAACACCTCACCGCTAAACGGTCAAGAGGGCAAACTCCTCACCGCTCGAGTCTTAAAGGACCGTTTGGATAAGGAGCTGGTTGGAAACGTTGCTCTACGCGTGCTTCCGACCGAGCGCCCTGACGCTTGGGAGGTCCAGGGTCGAGGAGAACTACAACTCGCCGTCTTGATCGAAACTATGCGTCGCGAAGGTTTCGAACTCACCGTTGGAAAACCTCAGGTCGTAACTCGTCAAATTGACGGCAAGTTGCACGAACCGGTCGAGCACGTGACCATTGACTCCCCCGAGGAGTTCGTGGGAAACATCACCACCCTGCTCGCCACCCGCAAGGGCACCATGGTCGACATGATCAACCACGGAACCGGCTGGGTCCGCATGGAGTGGCGCATTCCCGCCCGTGGACTAGTCGGTATTCGTACCGAATTCATGACCGAAACCCGTGGATCGGGAATGATGCACTCGAACTTTGATGGGTACGCCCCCTGGTTTGGCGATATCCGCCTGCGTCAAAACGGAGTGTTGGTTTCGGACCGTCGCGGTGTGACCACTGGAAATGCATTGCTCGACCTAGAAGAGCGCGGCGAACTGTTCGTGGGCGCCGGTGTCGAGGTCTACGAAGGAATGATTGTGGGAGAAAACGCTCGCTCCGAAGAGATGAACGTGAACCCCACTAAGGAAAAGAAGCTCACCAACATGCGTGCTTCGGGATCTGATCACACCGAAAAGGTCACTCCCCCCACCATCTTGTCGCTCGAGCAGGCACTGGAATTCATCGCCGAAGACGAAGCCGTAGAGGTCACCCCGAAGTCGGTCCGACTTCGAAAGGTAATTCTCGACCAGGCCTCACGCGCACGCACTCGTAAAAAGGGTTCGTAAAAAAACCCCCGCCACCATTTCGTCTAGAATTGATGACGGAGGGGTGACAGAGCGGCCGAATGTACCGGTCTTGAAAACCGGCGTGGGCTTGCCCACCGTGGGTTCAAATCCCACCCCCTCCGCCATTTGACTGTACGGGTGGAGCAAATTAAGAAATCAAACTCTTAATTTGACTCACCCATTGGTCAGCTCGAAGTCGAGCCTGCTCGACATCACCGCGGCGTTCTTGGGATTGCTCTCCCGTTACGGGGTACGACCCTAAGAACTTGACTCGGGCTAAATGGGCCTGCAGGTCCATTAGGCAATCGCTCACCACGTCATCACCAATGTGTCCCTCGAATTCAATGACGAAGCAATAGTTCCCTAAACCCTGTTTGGTGGGACGACTCTCCAACCGAGTGAGGTTGATGTCGCGGGCGGCAAAGCGCCCCAAAATACCAAAGAGGGATCCCGGTTTATCAGCGTCTTGAAAGCAAACAATTGAAGTTCGGTCCTGTCCCGTAGGCGGGGCTACGCGACCCTTCTCCACTAAAACGAACTTGGTGGCATTCGCACCATGGTCAGCGATATCGTCAGCAATTGAATCGAGGCCGAAGATCTGCCCGGCTAACAGAGACCCCACGGCCGCCCACTTCTCTGAACTCTCTGAGACCTCGCGAGCGGCCTGAGAGGTGGACCCGGTTTCTACGGTGGCGAGTCCACGGCTCGCTAAATAAGTACGGACCTGACCCAAAGCGTGGACGTAACTACGAACGCTCGTGATTTCATCAACTGTCACCCCGGGCTTCGCTAAGAGGTGAAGCGAGATGGGGAGAATCAATTCGTGGACAATGTAGAGGTCATGGTCGAAGACGAGCCCATCGATGGTCGCGGCCACGGTGCCTTCCAGGGCATTTTCCAACGGGACCAGGGCTTGAGTTATTTCGCCGTCCCGTACCGCCGCTAGGAGGTCGGCCAGACTGCGATAGGCGACTGAATCCTGGGCGCCTAAGGTGAGCGTGGCTTCGTGCGAAAAAGAGCCTTCGGGGCCAAGGAAACCAACGCGCTGCGACATAGGTAAATGCTAGTAGAAGTCCAATTTTGAGTATTTTCTCAGCGCCATGACTATTACGTGCCTACGATAGCAAGGGACCGAATTAGGAGGCACCGATGGCACATCAGCTTTTTTCTTACGACGCCAAATTTGCCCAAGCAATTTTTGATTACTGCGCTGAACGCTTGGCGATGGACCCGGTTCCACTTGATTACGGCAGTCTCCACGAGGTCCCCGATTCAGTGCTCGCTGGGCTCATAACCACCGCTGGTCGTGACCCTAGCGAAGTGCTCGGACTTTTCCGTGACGAACTCGCTCCGGCGGTTGTGTCAATCGATTCCCCCGGCTTTCTCGCCTTCATTCCGAACTCCCCTACCAAGAACTCGCTCCTTTTCGACATGGTCGTGGCCTGCTCGGGTTTAAATGGCACGTCATGGCTCGAGGCCGAAGGGGTCGTCGTCGCCGAAAACCAAGCTCTCGAATTTCTCGCTCAACGTTCTCTGTTGCCCGAGGGGTCGGGTGGGGCATTCGTCTCGGGTGGCTCCGTGGGAAACCTCTCCGCTCTC
>Ga0136642_1000235_pt1 | contig 33224 bp, 53 predicted proteins | sample LowCatLa1302831Y_FD_115313 | JGI IMG/M metagenome (GOLD analysis project Ga0136642, IMG submission 115313) | Freshwater microbial communities from Lower Cathedral Lake, Yosemite National Park, California, USA - 13028-31Y | ecosystem: Environmental > Aquatic > Freshwater > Lake ... | reverse complement strand
TTCTCTTTCTCTTTCTCTAGTTCTTTCTCTTTCTCTAGTTCTTTCTCTTTCTCTTTCTCTAGGATAGCAACATGCTTGCAACTTGCTAGCAAGACGCTATCAACGGTGAAGAAACCGTTATCTAACAATGCCTTGAGACCCTCGATGATGACATCATGAGGCAAAGAGATGCGCCATGACACTTCCTCGAGGGAAGCCTCTATTCGGCCGTCCTGATACTCACTTGCTAGCAACCAGAGGCAAGGTGCTAGCGCCTTGCTAGCAACCGGCAAGCGCACCCAATTGAAGTCTATCAGCAGGCTTCGGTGCAGCTTTATCCAAATTGGAGAGCGGTCTTTATAATGCTGAAGCTGCGCCCAATTAGTCGGCTGAATGATCATTTTCCGCGTGCCTTTCGCACCATTGACGGAGCGCGAGGCGGATGATGGAACTCAGACTGCGGTCTTGTTGAACTGCAATTTCGGTCAGCAATCGGCCGGTTTCGACCGGGATGCGCGCCATGATTCGAACGGTGTCGGGTTCTGCCAACTGAAGTCTCCTTTGGTTTATCAGTCCGCACCGTGCCGACATTTTACGCCTGCGTCAACAAAAAAGGATTGCATTGACCACGCGGGGGGTTTACATAGGTTAAGCCAATCACGGCAAGGACGCACACCATGAATGTGATCCATCAACACGTAGTCTCCGACGGGATATGCACGACAACCTTCCGGGTCGAGCACGAGCAAGAGCGGATTTACGTCTCCAGCACGATCGAGCACGACGGCTATGGCTGTCACACGGCGATAGAATGGCCGCGCTCGGCAATATCTGCGTTAATCGTGGCACTTTCCAAAATTCATAACCCAAGGAGGCAGAAATGACCGCAGAAACGTCTTGCGTATTTCTAAAAAGCCTACCCTCGATGTCCCTGGTCTACATGTCCGATGAAAATAAGTATTTTATCGGAGTTAATACGGGAGCGGTCCACGCCTCTATTGTGCTGGCCGAGGATCAGGCGCGGGAACTAATGACAGAATTGTGGGCGCACTTGCACACTGGGGAGGCTGGCCAGCATGTCTGATCACAAAGAGTTTAGCCCCGAAACCCGCGCAACGAGCTGGTGGTCTACCGACTGCCGCAGGGCCGTCAATGGCGAGGCGGCAGAAGTGGTGATGGAAAAGCAGGGCAAGAGGACGCGCAACCCGACATGGGAACTGCCGAAACGTCAGCAAGAGGCTATGCGTATGGGCCTTTTCCTTCAGCCAAAAATCGCCCGGCTGTTTGAGGATAAGCACGAAATACGCTTGAAGCAGCTTGACGTGGCCCTAAGCCACCCGACCGAGCAATGGCTGAAATCGCACTTTGATTATATTTCGGAGGACAACACCGTTCTGGTGGAGATCAAAAACTACAATGCGGCGGCGGCGGTGCGGTTTAGCGAGGAAGGTGAGACGGTCAGGGTTCCCCCCGCCGATATGGCGCAGTGCATCCATGAGGCCTGCGTGGCCCATGTCAGCATCATCTATCTGGCGGTTTTGTTTGGCGGCCAGCACTTCCGCACATTCCGCATCGCCGTAAGCGACGAAATGAAGCAGGACCATATAAAGTACTACGCGACGCTATGGGCGCATGTTGTCCAGGGCACCCTGCCCGACCCTAAAAGCGGGAACGACGCTCGCCTAATCTGGCCGCAAGACAACGGGGATTATGTGCTGGCGAGTGCCCAATGTGAAAGCCTGGTGCAGCAGGTTAAGCAGATAAAGGCCCAGCGCAAGTTCTTAGAAAACCAAGAGGAGGAAATCGGCACTTACCTGGCACTTTCCATGGGGAATGCCAGCGAAATCAGGACGATTGACGGCAAAACGCTGGTGACTTGGAAAGCCGCTAAATCTACGCAAGCCTTTGATGTCGGAACGTTTAAGGCGCAACTGCCCGATACGTACGATAGGTTTATCATGGAACGCGCCGGCAGTCGCCGGATGCTGATTAAATAGGGGCATGCAATGTCTAATTGGGCAGAGATCTACGTAGCCGAAACGCCTATGTCGTACCGCGCCAAGAGGGCTTTGATGGTGGAGTACGGCGAGGCCGTGATGCTGGGCGAAGTGTCTGAGGAAACCGTAGCGCGGTTGAAAGAACTGCCGGGAATTGGCGCCGCGACGGTGGAGGAAGTGCTTAATTTCGTCGCTTCGGCCATCTCTGGCGAATATGTCGGCGCTGAGACCGTGTTTCAGGCGGCCATGAAGAAGGTGAACCCAGATGAGTAACGCACTGATACCTGTCTCTGAGATGCGTCAAATGGCGTCTGCCGTGGCTAAAAGCGGACTTTTCGGGATTAAAACCGAGGATCAAGCGCTGGCGTTGATGCTTATCGCCCAAGGCGAAGGGCTGCATCCGGCAATCGCGGCACGCGACTACCATGTTATCCAGGGCCGGCCTACGCTCAAAGCCGATGCGATGCTGGCACGCTTCCAGGCTGCCGGCGGCAAGGTCGAGTGGAAAACCTACACCGATCAGCAAGTCACCGGGGTGTTTAGCCATCCCCAGGGCGGTTCGCTCGAACTGACTTGGACGATGAAGCAGGCGCACGCTATCGGGCTTGCCGGCAAAGATAACTGGAACAAATACCCTCGGGCGATGCTGCGCTCGCGTTGCGTCTCCGAAGGCATCCGCACGGTCTATCCGGGCTGCGTTGTCGGCACTTACACGGATGAGGAGGTCGAAAGCTTCTCACCAAGCCCGGTGCCTGCCATTGCAATTGCCGTTGACGAAGAAGAGGAGGAGGACGGGCACCAACTACTAATGCCGAACGGCAAAAAACACGCAATCCACGCGCATATGAACGATTGGGTGGAAGGTTACAACGCGCTGGTGGACCGCATTCAATCGTCCGGCAAGCTGAGCGATGAAAGCAAGCAAGCCACGGTGCAGGAGTTGTTTGCGGCTAACCGGCCTATTTTTGAACTCATGACCAGCGACCAAATCTCACAGGTGAAACAATGAAACTTAATACACCGCCGCAACCCGGCTACGGGATTGCTTTCAAGAACGAGCACAAAAAGCACGAAAAAGCCCCTGATTGGGAGGGGTTGTTGGTTTTGGACGAAGATTATCCCAAGGGCAAGGAACTCAAGATTGGGTTTTGGAACCGGCACGGCGCGAACGGCCTTTTCTTGAGCCTCAAGATTGACAACTTCAAGCCGGGTCCGCGCAAGGAAAACGCAGAAACCTACAAGCCCAAGGAAATTTCCGCTTTTGACGACGACGTACCGTTTTAATGGGAAAGTCCCAACGCACCAAAGGCGCTGTTTATGAACGGGAGATTGTCCGTGTTCTTAGGGACGTTTTTGGTGATGATACCGAGCGCAATCTATCGCAAACACGGGACGGCGGGGGGGACATAGACCTCCCCGGCTACCTCGTGGAATGCAAGAGGCGCGCTGGAATTGCCGTTTATGATTGGCTTGACCAAGCCACCAAGACAGCCAAACCCGGCCAAACGCCGCTGGTGATAGCTCGGGCGGACAGGCGAGAGAATATCATTATTATGCGGTTAGACGACTTCCTGCCGCTACTGAGGGGAACGAACAATGCCAAAGGGACCGACTAAAGCCAAAAAGAAGCAAACGCCGTTTGTGATGCTCGGAACGCCGATGTATGGCGGCATGACGACCGGCTTTTTCATGCAAAGCGTCTGCAAACTACAAGCCGGGTTTTCCTCGCTAGGCTGGTCTTTCATGAGTAGCTTCGTTTTCAACGAAAGCCTCATTACACGCGCCCGGAACGCGATCGCTCACCAGTTTCTAAAGACCGAGGCGAGCCACCTGCTGTTTATCGACGCAGACATCCGCTTTGAAGCAGAACACATTGCCGCAATGGTCCAAGCCGACGTTGACGTTCTGTGTGGGATTTATCCTAAAAAAGAGATCAACTGGAATATGGTGGAGCGGGCAGTAAAATCGGGCGTCCCGGTGGACCAGCTTAAAAAGCACACTGCCAGCTTTGTCTTGAACCTGCTGGAAGACGCCCGTGAGGTGACTGTCGCGCAGAATAAGCCGTTTGAGATTATGGCGGGCGGCACTGGTTGTATGCTTATCAAGCGGGCTGTCTTTGAAAAGATGATCGGGCTGGTGCCGTCTTACACCAACGATGTTGGCGACCTGGCCGGCAACATGGGGGCGGAGAAAATTCATGAGTTCTTCAGCACCAGCATTGACGCTGCCAGCAACCGGCTGCTGAGTGAGGACTATCACTTCTGCTTCAAGTGGCGTGAGGCCGGCGGTAAAATCCATGCAGCACCATGGGTAAAGCTGGCACATATCGGCACCTACATCTTTGAGGGCGGCCTGCTGGAGGAACCCCAGTGATATTCACCACAGATCAATTGGTGGACGGCACTAGGTCGCTTATGGCATCCGTCGATGCCCTCCTAGCCGCCCAACGCCCGCCGAGCAAATACGATGCGCTGCGGAAGGCGGTTGAGAAATTATTTTGCAGTCCACAACAAGATTTCACGCGGCTAATTATGGCGGTTAGCGAAAAACTCAGTGAACTCGAAGCGGAGGAACGGGGATGACGGCAAGCGACATCATGGGCATTATCGGAGCATTCTTTGGTTATTTGTTTTTATATCGGTTCGTTGCCGGCTGGTTTCTGGATAGCCACCCATTTGTTACAATCAACCTGACGATCAACAATAAGGAGCCGAAGTAATGACCCCGATGTCTGACGCCCTTGGCACTCCTTACGCTCGTATGTCGCAGATGCGAGCCGGCCTCCGCATTCGTGTTGACGACGACATGCTGTGCGAAAGCTGGGACGGCAAACGGCAGGAAAAAGCTGGTATCCGAATTGTGCGCGGCGAACCTGGGAATTACTGGTTCCGGTGCTGCGCCGGGCAACACAACCTAGACGGCCAACTTCGCGAAGAAGAAGGCAAAGGTGATTATTTAGTAGGAGTTTACAATGTCTGACCCCGAGCCGCCGAAACGCACCGCTAAGCAGTTTCTTGACAAACTGGAATACGATCTCGCCGCCGCTGCCGACGCCGATTAGGTGGACGAAATCACCGCAATTCGCCGGCAACGGCGGGTAAACGCCACAACACCGCACCGCACGCCACTGCACACCACCGCACGCCACCACACCGCACAGGAACACTCCCCATGAACGCCTCAATCGCCAACGTCACCCTCACCGGCTTTTCCGACATGTTTCAATCCCGCCAGCACACCGAGCCGAAGCTGGCCGGCGAAAACCACGACGATTTCGATATCCGAACCTGGATGCACAAAATGCACGTCGATACGATCGGCAAAACCAAAACCGTCGTTATTCCGCAGATGGCGCTTCACCAGTCCATCATCGCCGGCGCGCAATACAGCAAGCGCCAAATCCCAGGGCAGGGCAAAGCCACATGGACCGCCAAGTTTGCGTCCGGCCTGATCTTTTACGGAAACCTGCCGCTCAACATCGACCCGGAAACCATCAACTGCATTGCGATCAGTGCCAACGCTGATGGCGTGCGTGGATCTGGAAAGCGCGTCACTCGCCGTTTTCCGCGCATCCCGCAAGGCTGGGTAACGAATTTCAACGTGATGATTGTTGATCCGATCATCACCAAGGACGTGTTCGCCGAAATGGTTGACCTCGCCGGTATGTTTATCGGCATCGGCCAAAACCGCCCCGGCAACAAAGGCGGCGGTTTCGGCGGACGCTACAAGATCGACGCGATCAAATGGACGGATAACCGTAAGAACGCGGCGTAGCTGCAACAGCACCGCACGGCACGTCACTTCACAGCACGGCACCCCACAGCACAGCACAGGACACCCCATGCCCTTCATTTCATCAGTCTCCAACGAATCGGACATCGCGGCCCTTGCCGCCGTGCTGGCCAAAACCGCCATTGGCTCGGTGATTGGATACGACACGCTTTCCGCCGCGATTGGTTCGGATGTCCGGCGCCGGCGCTACCTACTGTTTGCCGCGATGCGCCAGCTCAACACCGACAGCGGCGCGATATTTGGAAACGTCGTCCGGGTCGGATACAAGCGCCTGGCAGCCACAGAGACCGGGCTGATCGGCAGCAACGCGCGGCGGAAAATGCGCCACACCGCGCGCAATGCGTCCAAAACGATGGCGAACAGCTTGAACCGCGCTAACGATCTGCCCGCCGATGTGCAGCGCAAGGTTGTTGCTGAGATCGCCACTATGTCGATGATTGCGCATCTGACGAAAGAAACCGTTGTCAAAGCGCAAAGCAACCACGACAAACCGCCGCCGCTTGCGGAAAGCTTGCGCGGTGTGATGGCCCATATCGGCGTTGCCTCGTGACCGCCTTTGCCGGCGACCTCGTAGCGGTCCGGGTGGTGCAGGTGCTCAACGGCAAATACCGCATCCGGTGGATCGACAAGGCCAGCCCGCAATGGGTCTGGCTGCCGGTTGAGGCGTGTGTTAAGATCGAACAGGAGGAGGAACGGACGTGACAAAAGAATGGAAAACCGGCGACCAGGCAATGTCTGACCCCGAGCAGCCCGCGACGTGCCAGCCCTTCGACCCGACCGTTAGCGGGTGGTGGTATCAAGATACGCCACACGGGGAGAGCCCGTATTTTTGGGATATGGTCTATCAAAAATGGCTAGTCGGCGCTAATTACGAAACCATTCAAGATTTAACTTATGACGACCATCGCATCCTTGGCCCCGTCCCAACGTTCACGGAGGTTGAGGCGTTACAGGCGGAGCTTTCCGTCGCCAATTTCAGGCTTGATCTGTTGCGGTTGGAAGTGGTGAACATGGCCGCGCTGCGGGACGGCGATGCCCATGCGTTCCACCAACTTGACGCCCAACTCACTGCCGCCAATGCCGAGATTGCGCGGCTGAAAGAGCGCATCGAGGACGACGAGCATTTGATCGAGGATCGGAATAAAAGTCTCAAAGCCGCACTGGATCATCAGGCAGGTATCGCCAACCCCTATTTCGTGACCGTGAGGCGGGAGGATTTGCGGGAGGTATTGAACGGCATGGCCAAACAGAAAACCACGTATGAAATGTCGCATGCCGATGGAAGGCTCAGAGATTTTGAAGGCGCTTACGACACGTTCGTCGAGAACGCACGGGAGGCCCTGAAGCTATGACCGACGCAGAGCGCGGAATGGATCGAGCGCGCGGCGCAATGGCACGAGGCCAACCCGGCGCCGGCTAGGGCGTTACCCGCCCCAAAAATACCGCCGCCTCCAATGCACGCCGGTTGACCAGCCCTTTGCTTACCTTGCCGGCGACGATATTCCAGTCGGCAAAGTGAGCCGCGGCGCCGGCAGCATCGCCCGCGTTGAGCAGCCTCAACAGCGTTGATTTGCCCAGCGCGTTGACGCCCTCGTTGTAGGAAAACGAATAGAGCGCCGCCTTCTGGTTGTTTGTGACCGGCACCGTCACCAGCGCGTCGACACGGGCGGCAGTTGGCGTCAACTCCGCCATCATCAGATCGTCGGCATCCTGCTGGGTAATCGGCGGGGTGTTGGCTGTCACCCGGTTGCCGGCCAGATCATGGATAGACCCAACGCCAATTGTCCAAGTCCCGCCCGTGTCAGCATACGGGGTCAGAACGCAACCCTCGCATTGCCGAATCAAACGCGCCGCCATAGCAATGGCACTCATAGAGACAAAGGGCGCTGAGCCGCCCCTCCGGGCGATGACGTAGCAAGGGCAGATGCAGCCGACGCGATTGTCTCGTTCTTCGCAGAACTACCCGCCGACGATCCCAGCCAATAGTTCGCCACCTGCGTTGCCATTGCCGCCAGCGTTCCCAGCAGAACATTGGCCAGCGGTTCCGAACCAGCCGGCACCACGCGGGTCAGCACCACCCACAGCATTATTCCAAACGACACTAGGATGATTGCCGACAGTAACGGCGCTCCCCATGCCATTGACGATCCGGCCTTGACCAGACCCAGGCTGTAGGACCGCGCATCGGCCTGAGATTGGGCGGACGCCAACACTTGCGCAGTGATCGCCGCCGTCTGCGATTGCACTTCCTCGGCATGGATTTCTGCCAACCGCTGCGTCAGTTGCGCCGCAAGTTCTGGCTTGCCAGCAAGCGCCGCCATGGCCGTTGCAGTCGAGTCTGACGTGCCAGTTACAACGCCTGTAACCGCAGTGACCGCCGCACCCACCCGCGCAGCAATGGCACCATCACGCGGACCGCCAAGCCAGCTAGCCAGCATGGGGCCGAATTGGGCTATCAGTGGAAGAAGGGCGAGTAACATTATGGGAGAGGCCCTCCGACCGGGTAAGCAGCCCCAACGGGAGCCTGCGTGATAATACTCGTTCCAACCGGCACTGCCTCACCGCCAAGATTCTCGTTGGACGGGCCGTAACAGTTGGCGAGCTGCTGGCCGTTCACCACCGCAGACTTAGTGCAGGAAAAGCTAAACAGGTTGCTCATTGGAGCCGTCTGGCTGGTAACGAAAATCCTGTAAGGCGCAATCGTGTCGTGCTGCCAGTCGGGCGCTTGCGGGATATGCTTGCGGACTTGGTAGAGAGACCAGACTTGGTTCTTGCCGGGCGGGTTGCAGCTTCCCTGCATGTTTCCGCCTGTAACGTCAGCAATCGCCGGGCCGCGTAGCACCGGGCAAACAGCCACTACCTCGGGGAAAGTGTTGCCGTTCACGGTGATTGTCTTGCCCGTCAGCGTAGCGCCGCTGGCCGCGCATAGAGCAAACTCGCCCGTGCACATCTTGAACGATTCAGCCAACGCAAAAGCCGGCAGCAATGCGCCCAGCAATACCAAGTAGTTCATCGAGACATCCTTACTTGCAATTCCATCTTTTAAGGCTAGCTTTGGCACGTTCTGCCGGGCCGTTGGCTTTCTTCACAACGCCTTTCATCCTAGCGCAGAAAGAAGCCTTTCGGCCTGCATCTTTGTCAGTTTTGGGGTGAGGCGCAGGAGCCTTTAGATTGCTGCCTGTGGCGCTGTTGTATTTAGCCCGCCCTTTAGCCGTAAGGCCGGCACCGGATTTTGTGGAAAGTTTCTCGCCACGAGATACAGAAAGAGATGGCATGTCACTTACGCCATGTCTATCGGCGGCGGTTCTTCCTCGGGGGCGGGATTAACAACCAATTCCACATCCGCGACAACGGCTTCAACCACCGCTTGAACGTCGGCGATAACTTCTTCAACGGCCACTTCCGAAAACGAGAGCATCTCGCTCCAAATCCGCACCACTTCAACCATCCTAACCTCCTATTGCGTTGCAATCAGTAGATTCTTTTGCCGGGCTTGGTAGTCGGGCTGTTTTTGGTATCGTTTGGCCCGTTGCGAAAGCTAAACACCGAACGGAACCCGCCCGGCGGCATACCCTCGCCCTGGTGCCAGACTGTGCCCATGCCGTATTTGTCTTGCGGAATCTGCGAGCGCGATGAGACCGACGCCCGTGCGGTATCAGTCTTCAAGAGCTTGTTGCTGCTGTCCTTCACGTTTCTTTTCCTTCCAGAGTGATGGGACGAATATCACCGCCCCGAAAAACGCCGCCATAACAATGCGCTCGTACGTCGGTTCTTTCATAACCCAGCACGACAGCACAAAGGTCATGCAGAGAGACAGGATAGTAAGAACCCGGTCGCTGATGACCTGCAAAGCAATACGCACGATTCGTAGCCAGACGGTGTCCATAGGTGCCCCCTAAGTTAAACGCGAAAACACCGTACATAGTTTATTGCTCCTCGTCACCGCTTAAGAAGCCCGATCCGAAGTCTTCCTCAGAAACTCGCTGCTTAATTTTTTCCAGATGCAACGCACGGTCAATGACCTTGGTCTTGTCAGTCAAGCTTGCCTCCGGGTCTTCCATCACCTGCCGGAGTAGCTTGTTGATAGCGTCTTCCAAGTCAGGATTAAGCCCGCGTTGTTTTTTGGCCATGATTAGTCCCCTATCGATCGCCAAGCATTGATGACGCAGTGTTTCTAGCCGCATAGCCAAACAAAGCCCCGCCGCCCAAAGCTGATGCCGCGCCCGCCGCCGTCCCGCCAACAACCACCCTTGCCTTATTCCTCTTTGCAATGGCTGCCTCAAGTTTATCAACCAACAGCTTCGCTTGTGCAAATTGGTCTAAGGTAAGCTCGTTTTTTAATTTTCCAACCAACTGAGACGCTGCTTCTTGAACCGCCTTGGAGCCAAGGGCTTTGTCCTTAGCCGCAATTTTCCCAGCCGCTTCTATAGCATCAACCCCCGCCTGAAGGGTTTTGCTGCGCCCGCCGATTTCTCCAATTTGGCTAGAAAGAGCTGATACGCTGGCGTCCAAATCCTTTAATTCACTAAGGGCGGTTTCTTTCACTCGTTTAAGAGTAGCGCCTCCAACCTCATGTCGCTCTATCTTTTGGACGTAAGAGCTCAGCTTGCCGCGCAATCCCGGCACCGCATCAATAAAAGTGTTCTTAGAACTGTCCAACCAATCGCGGGCTGCTTCTCCCTTTAGGCCCTTCAACTGGTCAACGGCGTGCTGCTCAGCAAGTGAATTAACCTGCGCCTCCCCCATCAATCTTTGGGCAAAGCCAACCGTATCTTTGTCTCGAAACACATGCTGGCCCAACTGGCTTTCAGGCGCAACGTAAACGCCACCTTCAAGCGAATAGGGAATTTCTTGTTTGCCGGTTAGTTTTTCACCAAACTGGGTTTTCCAAAGGTTGTATTCCTTGGAGGCGGCTGCGTAATCCGGTCGAGCGTAGTTGTCCTTGCCAACCCAAGCCTTCATTGCGTTTTCAAGGCGGTCAGCTATCCCTTTTGTTTCCGCCCGTTGAACGCCAGTGAATGCTTCAATGGCTTTCTTTTGCTGCAAATCACGCAAATGCCGGAGTTCACGTTCAACTAGACTGAAGTCAACCTGACGGCCCGCTTCGGATTTAGGCAACGCACCAAAAGCTTGCAATTGGGCGGCAAGCTCCGGATCAATATTGGGGACTGGCCCTGCGGATTTAGGATAAAGCGCGTCTAGCAATCTTTTGGCGGTAGCCGCTTCGTCGGCGCTGACATTCTTGAGGTCTTTAGAGCCGCCCTGAATGATGTTTTCTAGTTCACCTTCAAGGGCCTTACCTTCGGGGGACAAGCCAAACGGTTGAATAGCCTGCTTTTTGTTAGCGACTTCAAGATATTTACGGAACGGCTTGCCACCCTCTGCGGCTTGAATTGCCTCCGCCCTTGCAAGCGCCGTTTCTGCCAACGGACGCAACTGCCCTTCAACGTGTGTGCCAGCCGCAATTTGATCGCCCGTAGTCGGGCTAGGCAATCCCGTGGCTTTGGCGGCTTGCTGTCTAGCAACAAGGTCTTCGGGATGAACCCTATCTAACTCGCCGGCCACTATTCCTTTTTGTTCCATGGTATCGCGCATGTGTTGCGCAAGGCGCTTTTCTTCGGCTGACAAATCGGAGATTTTACCTTCCGCCAAATCTTTTGCTTTTTCCACTAGTGCAAGCTCAGCCTTAGTGGCTTTCCGCCCAAGTGCTGTAGCTAAGTAATTGGCAATGGCCCCCCCGGCAGCCCCAATTAAAGGAAGCCCTCCCGTTAGTAAGCCGCCAAGAGTGCCGCCGACAAGTGCATCAAGGCCTTTCTCTTTCAAACGCTTGGAATAACTTTCTTGAGTGCTTGGAGACAAAGCGCCATATCCAGCGCCGACAACGGCCCCGGTTTGCGCCCCTTCAATCATTCTTGTGCCCAAAGACAACCCTTGCGTTGTAAGCGAGCGACCTTTGGTAAGAAGCGCAGGAGCCGCCTCTAACCCCCAATAGCCAACACGCGAAGCAACCGGGTCTGCCTTGGAGGCTTCCTTAAAATCGTCTTCCGCCTGTTGGGAAATTCTACGCCCCCAATCGCCGCCCCATTCATTGGGTAAAAGCCCGGCCACTCCACCTACCAAGCCCTTAGCGGCAGCCCCCGCGCCTTTGACAAGAGACTGAGAAGCCTGCGGATCAAAGCCGCCACCTGTCCCGCCAAACATAACAATAGACGGATCATAGTCAGGGGATGCCGGGGCTTTGGCAAACGGGTCGTGATCTACGGGAGTAGGCTTCTGGGCAAACGGGTCGAAATCTACGGGAGTGGGCATCAGGGCACCTCTAAGTATTTGCCTGTACGATTCGGATCAGAAATATACCACTTTCCGTCGAGCGCTTTTTTCGCGCTTGGGTACGCCGCCGGTGGGGAATCCTGCGTTTGCGAACCTGCGCCGCCCGCAGCGCCACCTTTTGGAAAGGCCAGCGCATAGCCTCTCGCGGCACTCCCAGCAACATCGGGGGAAGACGACTGGTCTTTACGCTGAATTGACATCTCTGCCAGCTTGGCGAAATCCAAGTTTGGAATACCGGGAGTCACCGCGGCTGAAGACAATTCTTTAACGTGCTCTCCAAGAAGCTTTATCATGCCGGCTCGGGTGAACTGGCCCTGCGCCATCAGCGCGTTAAACCTGTTCTGGAAAGAAACGGTAAACCCCCTACTCCCCCCAGCCAAAGATTGTTCGTATTTGACAAGATAAGAAGCATACCGCTTGGCAAAAATCAAAGCGTCCTGAGCGCCCTGGTCGCTGCTCAATGCCTTTTTTTCGTCAGCAGATAATTCAGACGACGGCTCCGGTTCTTTCCCATCCCTCACATTAGCGGTCCAAGATGTAATATACCTTTCTAAAAACGACTTAACCTGCCCGCTTCGGCCCATATTTTCCGGCAGTTTGTTAACTTCGTCAATAATAGAAAGCCCCTCACCAATGGCAATTGAAGCAGCTCCAATTTTTTCCGCCGCCACTTTAGTCACGGGAATGCCAAATTGAGAATAAATTACCATTGCGTCCGGACCCTGCTGCCGAACCCAATCACCCTCTTGTTCTTTCCTGAGATTAACGTGCTGCGCACGCGCCGTCTCTAATCTTTTTGCTTCAATTGCTTCGTCGTATTCGTGTTTTTTCTTTAGCAAATCTAGCGAATTTGTATGCTGCTGACCAAGCTGCTGTTGAGCCTGGAGAACGGACAACATCTTGCTGTAGATACCGCTTTTAGCAGCCGCCAAAGTGACTTGATCGTCAAACTGGGTTGCCAGCAAAGCAACGCCCTTCAAAGAGGCATCGACGTTCGTTTGGTTTTTCTTCAGGACCGCGTTGTAGGCGCTCATCCGCATACTCAGCTCGTTCTTAAACTGCTCGTTGGCAGCGTTAAACTTGCTGAGTTCATTTTCGTATAGGTCTTTGCGGCCTTGCGTATAGCCGGTCATCATGCCGGTCATAGCCGACATAGCGTCCATACCATGCGCCTTGCCCTTGCCGCCCATAGCAGTGCCCAGCACGCCCAGCATACCAAACAGCCCGGCAAGGTCCGTTGCTGTCTCTTGGGTCGGGACAAACTTGGGAACTGTCATTTGCTTGACCGGCTCATAAGCCGCATCGTCGGCTTTGGCCTTTTCTTCCAACACCTTTTGCTCACCGGCTAGCGTAGTTTGCCTTTGCGCGGATTGAGCGCGGCCAAGATCAATGTCAGCCCCAAAACCTTGCTGTAATGCGCCGGATACGCTTGTTGGCATGGGCGGCATAGTGGGCGGTGCCGCAGTTTTGCCGGTCAGGTTTAGTGGATTGCTAAAGCCGCCGACCGCAGGGTCCAAAACCCTGGATGTAAGAGTGTCTCCCATTACACTGGTTTCCCTGGAGTTGCTGTGCCAGCCATGGACGGAACCAGCATACGCGCCAGAGTAGAATAATAATTGGCCGTCATGGACTGCAACTGCTGGTTAGCTTGCAATCCGGCCTGAATGCCCTGTGCGGCATAGGTGTCGCCTACTTGGACAAGGCTGAGGCCCAAGGTGTTCTGGTTCTCAAGGAGCTTGCTGTAGAGGGCACCAAGCTGGGTTGCCGCCTGTTGCTGCCCTACGCCGCCCTGGTTTGCTGTTTGCTGTGCGCTTTGAGCCTGCGCCGCTTGGAAAGCCTGACGCGATTGCGGAGAAAGCTCCCCCGCCTGTGCGGCGCGCATCATCTCATTGCCCTGAGCCTGGAAGGGCTGGCCTAGTTTGGCGTATTGCGCTTGGGCATCCGCCGCTTGTTTACGCGCTCCCGCAGACTGTTGCATTCCCATGCCAACGCCAAGACCTCCAAGCCCTAACTTGAGTAGGTTAGACGGGTCTTGCAGTGCCTTGAGTGCTTTATCAAAAGTGCTTTCCGGCGGCGGCGGCTTAGTCTGAGTTGCGGGCTGAGTTGCGGGCTGAGTTGCCTCAGAAGTCGCAAGTGGCTGTGGAGCGCCTACCGTAGTTGGAGCAGCGGTTGGAACCACCGTTGTCGCATTGCTGCCTCCGCCGCCGACTGGCGGTGTAAACTGAGGCACATAATCTTGTGTCGCTTGCGGAAAAGCCTGATTTCCTTGGTACTGAGCGGCGTCGGACGCAGATGTTGGTGCGAGTTGCCGAGGTCCGGGTTCGTAAGTGTCCATCCCTTGAGACGTGCTAGGGGGCACATAAGCAGGCTGTGCAAAAGATTGCGAAAAGGAGTCCGGATCACTCTCAAGCGCAAACTCAGGCAGACCAGTTTCCGGGTTGCTCTTGCCCGATCCACCGCGCTTCTTCAGCAGTTTTGCCTCCGCCGGAGAGATATGCGCAAGGATTGTATCGCCCTTACGGCCACGCGACTTTAGTATCTGAGCCAGACCCTTGAGGTCCAAGTCAGCCATAATGTCGGTTTTCAAAGCCCTTGCCAGACTTGCCATAACTAAGCTCCAGACCCATCTTTTTGCCGCAGGGAGGCGGAGTTCCACACATTACGATTAGACTGGCCAGTATCGGAAGAACCAAAATACGTTCCGCCAGGCTGGTAAGACAAATCTGGCGACAAACTCAAGCCCTGTGCCAAAGCAGCAGTCGATGCCGTAGGAATAGCCCCCGCGCCTGTTGCCGACACGCCGCCACCGGACGGGAATGAACCGCCAGACGGGAATGCCGCGCCAGTAGCCAGGTTACTAGCCAGACTGCCGGCAAACTTGCTTCCCGTAGAATTAGGGGCATCGCCAGAACCCGAGGCATACAAACTGGACGCCAGACCGCTAGCCGCCCCACTCAAGCCACCAAATTCTGCGCCTCTAAGCACGTCCCTACCCGTAGCCCCGGCACCTGCCGCGCCCGATGCTGCCCCAGTAACGCCGCGGGTTAGACCCGAACTCAAAGCTTTGGAGGCTGTGTCACCCAACCCACTCAATTCGGGAGTGATATACCCGCCGACTAAATTTTTAACGCCAGGACCAATAGCCCCGCCAACAAGCCCGCCAACAGCACCTCCGAGAGCGCCCTGCCCGAGGTCACCACCTTGAACGGCAGCGCCAAGAGCGCCCGAACCAGCGCCAATAATCGCGCCTGTGGCAGCGTCGGCAACCATAGTGATTGTCGCCAGAGTTGAAGCAGCAGCCTCAGCTGCAGCAGCCGTCGGCGCCAATATTGCCGCAGCGGCAGCAGCTTCACCGCCTAAAGCTCCGGCAACAACGCCGCCAATCTCCGCCGCTACACCAGCCGCTTCAGCCAAAAAAGCAATAACGGGAACAAGTACGGGCATTATACAGTCACCTCAACCTTGTAGGCCGGGCGCATACCGCCCTTAACCATCTGTTGCGACTGGGTTATTTTTGCCTGCAACCCGCTCATTTCCGCAATCCGCAAAAACGAAGGGTCGGTAAAATAGGAATACAGTTGCTTGGCACCAAGCTGCTTTGCAGCCTTAACCCCCGCCTTGAACCGATCAACAAGGACATCAGCCGGCTCAGTGGTCGCGGTATGAAACTCAAACACGCCCGGACCCTTGGGAAACAGCAAAAACACCGTATTCCCGATCTGTAAAGGCTTGCAGGCACCCTTTTTGGCCATTGCAGCAATTGCAGCGACATATTTAGCCGCTTCTGCCGGAGGGGCCTGCTTTTCCATGGTGGCTTTGATAATCTCAAACGGAGATTGTGGCTTGGAAACGGGAGCCTGACCACGTTGACGCGCCATTACACGCATCAGGTCTTTGCCTGCCCCGCGTTCCTTGGGCTGCGCCTCTGCCGTTCTGGGCATCAAGAAACTCCTAACACTGCCGCAATCTGCTGGTGAATCAGCAAATGCTCCGCAAGCCAATCATAGAAGGAACCCTCGTTGTTGAAGTTCACATCCAACATGTTAAACGGGTTGTTTAGGTTTGTTAGGCCGGCGAATGCTTGATGTTCTACCTGATGTGCCTGCAACCAGTCATCAAGATTATCAGTGTCGGCATCCATGATCGGATAGGCGGGAACGGCTAACCCCTGATCGAAGAAAGTGTTCCTGAATAAAACGTGTTGCAAGCCGTTCTCAAACAAAAAGCCCTTTAGGCTATCCGCGTTGCCAAACTCTACCGCGCTGAGTTGGTCAAAGTTCATGGCTTGCTAGACTGAAGTTATAGTTTGCCACGCAGCACCGCTATAAACAGCTAGCTTGGTCAATGTGGTGTCAAAGACAACCGTTCCGGCTTGCGGGCTTGATATGGCGTTTTTCTGCGTCGAGGTCATATTTGGAAAGCGAACGCCAGACGTTGTTGATTGAACATCCAGCAGGGCTGTGGGAGTAGCCGTGCCTATACCCACGTTTCCCCCGAGCGGGTTCAGCACTAAGTTATATACAGCGGTCGTCGGGTTAGTGTATGAGGCTTGTAGCCACATAGCAAAGTTAGAATATTGGCCTATAGAAAGCTGATTTCCTCCGGAACCGCCAATCACCGCTACAGCGGTGGGCACAATATTCGTAGCAGATGGAGCCGACTGAGCAATTGTTGTCCCCAGCTTTGCTAGACCAGTCATCACAAGCGCCGCAGCCGCTAGCGTCCCTGTCAAGGTTGGGCTGTCCGACAGCACAACCGAACCGGTGCCCGTTGAAGACGTGACGCCAGTTCCACCATTGGCTGCAGAAAGAGTGCCTGTAACGCCAGTAGTGAGCGGCAATCCGGTTGCATTAGTCAATACCACCGAAGTCGGCGTCCCCAGCGCAGGGGTTGCCAGGGTCGGGCTAATTGACAGAACAGCATTGCCTGATCCGGTGCTGGTTGTAACGCCAGTGCCGCCGCTAGCAACCGCCAACGTTCCCGCTACCGTAATTGTGCCGGCTGTTGTAATAGGACCGCCGCTGGTTGTCAGGCCGGTTGCGCCGCCAACGACATTTACGCTGGTGACAGTGCCACCGCTGCTGGGCTGAGGGCTGATTGTTTTCAGTGCCATTTTACCACTCCACCACGATTACACGCCCAATGCTGCCAGCGCCACCAGCGCCACCAACAAACCCACCAGTGCTATTACCGGCACCACCACCTGCGCCACCGCCGCCCCAGGCACCGAACCCGCCCGTTCCACCATTTGCTGCTGTTGCGGAACCGCCGCCTGCGCCACCTGAGCCGCCAGGGGTTGTTAGAACCCAAGTCGCTGTTGGAGAACTCGCATTAGTCCCATTTCCTCCACCAGCCGTGCCCGCAGGCTGCGTGAAGTTAGCGCCAAATGTGTTGCCGGGAACTATAGACGCTCCGGCGATGCTGCCGGCTGTCTGCACACCGGGCACGGTAAACCCGCCCCCTGCAGCCCCGCCCGATGATCCGCCCAAAAAGTTGTTGCCGGAGTTTACCGCCACACCAGCCGCCGAACACCCGCCTCCACCAGAACCGTAAGTGGGGCCATTAGGCCCACCTCCACTTGTCCCGGTGCCACCGCTCGCCCCGCCTGCGGGTAGACCGACTCCGCCAGTAGTTGTGCCAAATCCCCCGACAGACAGTCCAGCACCGCCCCCGCCGCCGCCGCCGCTTGTTGCGGCAGCCGAACCCGGCCCACCGCCGCCACCACCACTAGCTTGCAAATATGCGTAAAACTGCGAGGAGCCGCCTGAGCCGCCCTGCCCAGCCAACGAGCCGCCAGATGGCGTAACCCCCGCTGTGCCCGCAGCACCAGCCGCGCCAACAGTGATAGTAGATGCCGCAGCGATGTCACTTGCACGGAAAGTGTTGCCACTCCACCCAGCACCGCCGCCACCGGCGCCGCCCGACCCGCCACCAACCGCCGCATAAGTGCCTCCAAATCCACCACCGCCACCGCCACCAATCACAAGAACCTGAACAAATGTTGAGGAAGCGCGAGGTGTGTAAGTGCCGGACGATGTGAAGGTGGTGACGAAACCAACAACTTGAGGGTAGGATACAGTCTTCAACATGTCTTACACTCCATCGCCCGGAGTGATATAAACAGCACCAGTTCCGCTCGCAGTAATGCCCGTGAAGTAGGCGTTGGGCTGGAAGGACAGAATCTCATCCGTTCCCGCAAGCAGTGGAATGGCCCCGCCAGTCGATGTTACGATCACAGCGTTAGCCGTGGCACCCGCCGAGGAAATGCTCACGCCAAGAAACACCGTGACGGCCCCAGTGTTGATAATCCGGTATTGGTTAGGCCCAAGCGTAAGGCCCGTAGCCTGCACAGGCGCGGGAGCCGTAGTCGCAGCCGTAAACACAACCGTGTTGCCTAGTGGCGTAAACGCATTGATACCCATTTTACCCTCACTTGTCCGCCTTGCGGTCCAGTTTATCGAAAATCTTGCCCAGGATGTCCTTTATTTCCAGAATGTCCTGGCGGTATTCGTCCTTGGTAACATACTTGGTGTGAAGGTCTTTCTCCAAACTTTTTACGTCCGTTTCTAGGCTGCGGATCGAATCCCACACGACTTTTAGCGTCCATCCGAGGATCGTTCCAAAGCCGGCAACCAGCGTGTTGATAAGGTTTTGGTCCATTTACGCTACGCCTTTTTTTCCACAGCTCCATAACCACATTTACAGGAATCCCGCTCATCTCAGCGGCTTCAGCAAAGCTTCGCCCGCCTCGTAGGACTGCGATGGCCAGCCGTTCGTTATGTTTCATATCACGATCCTTTACTTCTTACTTGCCACGCAACGCTTAAAGCGGTTCCCGCCACAGCAGCATTGGTCGCAATTTGGAAAGTAGTGGCGCCAACGGCCGTTACCCAGATTGTAGCAACGCTACTGGATACAGGGCTGGAGGTCACGGAGACTGATATATCTTGGATATTAGGGGTGAACGGAAGTCCATGTGAAATAGTGGCAGTGGTTTGACCAATCGGAACAGTGGTAGTTCCACTATTCTGGGTAATATACCCAGCGCATTGTGAAATATGCCCTGTCGCTGAAGCCGACCCATCAACCAGCGCGCCGGTTCCGTTGCCTATCAACGATATCCCGAAAATGCTGTAGTTCGAGCATCCACTGTTGATAAACACTCCATAAGCCTGCGTTCCCGCACCTGTGAACCCAATGTTTCCGGCTGCACCACTGACAATGGAAAAATCAGATGCCCCGGTTGCAAACTCAATACCGTGTTTGACGTTGGCTCCCGCCGTAACTGAATTTGCGGCGGCCTGGCAATTCGCCAACGAAGTTTTTGCCGGGCCAGGCCACACCAATAAGCCGCTTGCACCGCAGTTAATAAATTGAGTTCCGGTAAATGAAATGCCAACCGATGTGTCTGTCCCGCCTGAATTGCCAATCACGCAACCCGCGTAACCTCCTCCGCTGCGCCCCGCAGAATACCAAGTGCCAAACGATTCGACGGCAGATGAATTAGTGAACAACGAGCCTTGTGCCGAGGAATCAAAATAGACTGCAAATAGCCGGCAAAATTGAATATCATTGATAAGATGGCTTATCACGCCTTGGTAAACTTCTCCGACGCTAATATTATGCCCTTGGCCATGGTTCATCACAAGCATACCCTGCTGCCCGGAATTGACCAAGTCGTCGGCAGATAAATAAAAGTTAGTTACATTCGTGTTGTAAGCGTAAGTGAGATTTAGGCCGATTGATTTTGGATTGTGAACTGTAAAGTCATTGAACCCGATGCTATTTGAATAAGCTAGCGCTGTGCCCGTTGCTGACAGGCCAATAAACGGCAGGTCAATCAGAAAGTCATTTGCGCCGGAGTAAAACCCGGTCATCAACATTGCTGTTCCGGCAGTTGCTTGGGTTGGATATCCCAACGTCATTTTCTCAAGACGACAACCCTTCAACCCGGCATCGCTGTATATCCCGACAGTCAGTGTTGTTTGAAGAATTTTGGTCAGATACCGACCGGCACCAATGAACGATGTTCCGGCAACCGTGCAAACTAGCGGCGCTGATACTTTGAACGTTCCTGTAGGGCAAACAACATTCTTACCTGTGTTCAACGCGGCTTGAATTGCAGTGGTATCATCAGCAACACCATCTCCAACCGCTCCAAAGTCCTTGACGTTCACGACATCCGCCTCTCGCGCCCCAAACGTCCGGGAGGTCGTGGAGCCAGTAGCAGTAGACACCGCGTTAGAAAGACTATTTGTGCCATTGCCAATTCCGTTGACGGCTGTGTAGACGGTCGAGAAATTGGTGTCGAGACTAACCAACGAGTTTTGCGTCGTTGTGCTGCCAAAAGTAAATGGAACGCTGACTGGAAGTGTCATTAGAACCTCGCCCTTAGTTCATGCTCTGTCTCAAGCGTGTTTATCACAAAACCGCCGTAAGTAGAGGTGATTGTTAAACCGAGATACTTGCCCCATTGCTGGGCATCGCTCTTGTAGAGGTAGTAGCCGTTGGTAAAGTCCCACGGGATAACAGACGATACATTATTGACCCAAGGAATAACGCTTCCCAGCAAATTGACCCAGGGCACCTGATTGGACAGCGTGTAAATTGGGCTTGAGTTGCTTTGGCTATCAACCGTGACATTGAACACGCCGCTATTGGTCAAGGTGGCTTCGATGCCAAACTTGAGCGCCTGTTTGTCGCGTATAACGTCGCCCATAGTCCACAATGCACTTTGCACGTTGGACGAAATGCTGGTTGTGCTGTCCTGGTATAGTTTTACCAAAGAAGTGCCGCTTGTGCCGTAGATTGACGGAACGCCACCTACCGGAACTCCGGTAACGTATTTGACAGTGCCCTGGCTGGTTAGAAACCACTTTTTGTCAAAGAACACAGCCTGCATCGGGCGAGTGCCCAGCACTGGGTCTTGGTAGTAAAAATTGAACGCCGCACAGAGGATGCTGTTGAGCAAAACCTGCCCGCCCGTTACCGGCTGCGTGAAGTCAATCAGCGGGAATATGCCATCCAACGCATCTGACAGCTTAGTCGTGGTCGAACCGACAATTGCGTAGATACCGTAGTCGTTCATCATCAGAACACTGCGGAAATACGGATATACGCCACCCATCCGCTTTGTGCCCACTGACGCGCTGACGTTGGTGTTGGTGAATATCGTGGACCCATTGGTTTGCACGCGCACATCAGAAAAGACATTGATGCTATCGTCGCCAAAGATGTAGAGAAAGTTGTTGGCCGACAGCAGCCCTTGAATGTTTCCATGCAGCGTCTCGTCCGTCAGCGTGGCAACGCCCGCAGAGACAGTTACAAAATCGCTGTAAGAGCCTGCCGCCGAGTAGTAAACAGAGCGCCCCTGAGACACCCAAACGCGGCCTGAAAAGGTCGCCACATCCGTGTTGGCATTGGTGCTCGCCACCGCCGTAGCAATAGCGCCCGAGCCGCCGCCGCCCGTGATCGCAATTGTGGGGTTAGACGTGTAGCCGGTGCCAAGGTTGGTCATCACAATCTGTAAGATAACGCCGCCCGCGACTACCGCAGTTGCCGTTGCTCCACTTCCGCCGCCGCCAGTGATGCCTACAGCAATTGTGCCCGGTGTTGTGTAGCCCGTTCCGCCGCTCTGGACGTTGATCGCAACCGTGCCAGTCGCAAAGCTTATGTAACTTGCAATAGCAGTAGCGCCAGAACCGCCGCCGCCGCTGACGGTGATTGTGACCGGTCCCGTGTAGCCTGTTCCAGCGTTTGTCAAAGTAATGCCAGAGATACCTCCGCCCGTGATGGACACCTGGGCAGTAGCCTGGACGCCATTTGCATTATTGGGCGCGCTAACGGCAATTGAGGGAGCGCTTGTGTAACCGGTTCCCGGCGCAGTGATCGCAATAACACCAACAGACCCAATGGATACGACGTTCGTGCCGTCCCAACTGTAAAGACCCTTAGCCGGGTCTATAATCAGCAGGCGCTCGTTTTTCCATTGAGCCGCCCGCACGCCAGCGCCGCTAAATGTGCTGGCAACAGAAACCGTGCCTTTTACAGAAGTCAGAATGTTGAAGTTCTCAGCCGCGCCATTGCTTTGAAACGACAAAATGTAATCGGCCAAGCTGATATTGGATTCCGTTAAGTAAGTCGTGGCAGTGGTCCATGTCACCACGTTGCCGGTGCTGTTTGTGACGGAAGTTTGCGCCGGAACAATCTTTAGATTTCCCGAACCAATGGGCATGGCGTTCTCAAGCCAAGAAAACTCGTTTTCAAAGATTGCCGTGCGGTTGGCGTGGGTGTTGATACCCTTGAAATCTTTTATGACTAGATACTGTTTGCGCTGTTCTGCCGCAGCCATGGTTAGTACCCCTGGCTATACGGATTCGGCAGCCTTCGCGTGTAAGTTCCCACGAGAACGTTTTGGACTTTTTTGGTGTATTCGTTCTTGAAGATTTCGGACTCGCCGTAAGCCTGCTCTTTGTATTTGGCGGTGTGGCAGGCGTAATAAGCAACCGGTCCAGTCCAAGGGTCGGGAATAGGATCAACGTCGGTCGTGTTCACCAGCGCAACAGGCTCAAGCACCGTGTCGATTTCCATGGCGTAAACCTGATCCGGCACCGGGCCGAGATAAAAGGTTTGTGGTCCATACATCGAGAACGCAATCGGACGCCCAATGTAGTTTTGCCAATAGCGGAGCTGCGCGTTGAAGTCCGACCACGCCAGGTAGCGCAGAGGAACCCTGCTGTTGCCCCAGTAGAGGTTGATATTCAGAATATCCATAGTCTGCGACCCCTGCGGCATCGCGGAAAACGTATATGTCTCTTGGCTGGTGGCCGTGTTCAACATCTGAATGGTGCGAAGGCAGCCGGTATCCCGCACCAGGCGGTTGCGCGCCTCGTTGATGTAGTCGGTTAGCTCGCTTGTGGAGTAAAAGTTCGCGTTTGCGTCATGCAGAAGCCGCTGACACTGCGTTATGTAACTTTGAAGCGTTGTTGTCATGCGCGCCCCTGGTCATCGAGAAGCGTGTGTGGTCTTCGCTTCCCCTCCAGCCCGGTGAGGGGCTAGAGGAGTTGCGTTGACCGCCGCCGGGGACATCAAGCGACGACTTTGAGGTGCCTCATTGCTTATTTGAATCTCTGCAAGGCGCACCAATCCCTTGGGAACGTCATTTGACGTTTGAACCCAACCTAGTCGCACCAAACAGGGTGCTTTATCTGCAATCTGATAGGCAAAGGTCGCACGGGCCACCTCTATTGGCACCTGCACAGGCGTTTGCGGCGGAAACTTGAAGGTTTCCCCGTCCCACGCGCCCTGCAAAAACTCAGTGCCAGTATTGGTGATCCATACGGTTTCCATCAGAAGCTTACAACATCGCCCCAAACGCTAATGTTGACGGAAGTGTTGGCGGAAGCCACACCTACCTTCACAAAAAGCGCATTGGCGGTATAGGCGGAAGTGGCCGCGCCGGCGACCAACGTGAGGTCTTGCCAAGTATTGACAGCAGTCACGTTGCCTAGCAGCTGCCCAGCAGCCGTTGTCACCGCATTAGACGTGTTACCGTCATTGCTGGTTAGAATGGTCACGTTGGCAGTTGCCAGCGAAGGCACAGTTCCGCCCGCAGTGTTGGCCGGGTTGGCAACCGTGATGCGACGGATAATATACGAGCCGCTACCAATGCCACCACTGAGGATGGCAAGGGCAGCAACCGCGTTACCCGTTGCAGCAATCGACAAAGCCGGGGCAAAAGCAATACGGTAAGACCCAAAGGAATCTTGCGTATTTTGGCTTACGGAGTCAGGACTAGCCATGGGTCATTCCTCAGGTAAGGTACGTGCCAGTAGCCGCCTGACCGCCGTTTACCGTCAACAGAGTGACGGTTTGGGTGCCAGTAACAGCATTTGCACGGACGTTGAAACCATCAGAAATCAACACGCCGCCTGTGTTATTAGCAAGTAGCGTGCTCCAGCTATTTGCAGTGCCGGTGTAGTTATTGACTTCGATAGTCACGTTGGCAGCCGGAAGCATCAAGTACAAGCCGGCAGGAACAAACTGCGAAAGAAGCATCGCAGTAGCGTTACCCGCACCTACGCTTGCAACCGTAACCGGCTGAAAATACGCCGCCGCCGTGTTGGCGCTGGCGTTGGAGACGATGATTTTATTAAGGGCTAGTGCCATTTGACTGCTCCCTAAATCGAAAGGCTGTTGTAGCCGGTGACTTTCGTCATGGAACGCGGCTTGGTGTTCACCAATTCCGCAATCATGAGAACAGCGCCGACATAACCAATCTGCCAGTTGGGCAGAGTGGATTCAAAGCCCGTGAACACAAACGAACCCTGCTCATGGATATAGAGCGATAGGTAGTTGGTGTTGAGGAAGTAAACCGTGCCTTCAGGGCAATACGGGTCCGCATAGACCGGAACACCAGCAACCATGAGAGCGCGGAACGCGGCCTGCGGGCCGTTCGCATCGGTATCAAAGCCGTGACCCGGCGTGATAACGTATTGCTCTTGGCCGACATAATCCTGCGCCAGCAAAGTCCATGTGCCGAAGCCGCAGACCGCAAAGGTCGGGACTTCAGCGCCGTTCTTCACGGTGCCGGAGATGTATTGCAGAATGTTCTGACGGGTCGGATTGACCGAACCAGCCGCATACACCTTCGAGCGCCACCAAGTATTCTGAGTGGTCGAGCGAGTGATGTTGCCGTAAGTCGCGGTGCCCGTGCCATCATCAACCGCAGCTGGCAGTCCAGTGAACTGCTGAGTGTTGGTTGTGTTGGTGTACAGCGCGGTCGCCATTGCATCCATCATCACGTTGGTCGCATCGTTCATGCGAGCCTCAATGAGTGGGATAATTGCGTGGTCCTGCTGAACCGCGCCTTCCATCCCGAGGAATGGCACCGGAGCGATCATCAACTTGAGGTTAAATTCAGCATCAAACGCGCCCTGCTGGACGGCTGGCTGGCTGAACGAACCGCTATAGTCTGACCACTGGGCATTGACGAACTGCGAACCCTGCACCGGAACGGTGATCGAGGACACGCCGCCCGAGGCCACTTGGCTGTTAGAAATCAACGCCGCCAGAAGCGGGGTCGAGTTGTAGATTTGAACAACCAGCTTGGGGATAAACGCACGCCGCGTGACATAAGTCAGCTCGGAATACTGCGTTGAACCCGTCGCCGGAAGAATGCCACCACCGATAGGCATGGTTTATCTCCGTAAAGTGATTAAGTCCCCTGTAACCGTCAAATGCCAATGGGCCGAGGATTGCGCCTCAACTCATGTAAAGCCTTTGCCGCCTCATTTCGCGCAGCCATCTGAGGATTCTTCCAAAAGGAGGAAAGCGCAGTTTTAGCCGAGTCGTCCATCACGTTCCGGTTATAGGACATGGAGGTCGGCGCAGCCTGTTCACGCATCCAACGATGGTAGTCCGCAGCGGTTTCGTGGGAGGTAATGCCCCTCTCCAACATGATCTTTTCCACTTCCTCAATCTCGCCTTCGTTCCGCACAAGCCCTTTTTTCATCAGGTTGGTGCGACGACGTTCGAGGTCTTCGAGAGCTTCTTTTTCTTGAAGACGCGCTTCAAGATGGCGAACCCGGTTGTCTGACGCATGAATAGCATGGTTAGTGCTATCCTCGATGTCAATTTCCGGGATCGTCATGTCAGGCTTTGCCTTCTTCGTCAGACGCAAGAACTCCTTGCGAGTGGACGGATTTTCAGCAAGCTGACGCGCCAAAGACGCGAGTTCATCGCGGGCTTCTGGCGAAAGATCTTCAAGAGATGACATGTTGGCCCCCTAGCCTTCTCAGATGACTTTGTGCCCGTCGCCGGGCTTCTTGATAGCCATAGTGTTCTTTGATCCGGCCTTTGACGCGGAAGAAAGCCCACCAAGCGGCGAGAAGCGCAACGGGTTGTAGATCGGGCCGTGCATTTGGCTGTTATCAGTCGGGCGGCGGATTGAACCAGCGCCCCTCGGCTTAAAGAGTTCCATGGTCTTACCCTTACATGGGGGGAGCGCCGCCACCCGGCGGCATTGGAGGCATACCACCGGGCATTCCCGGAGGCATCGGCGGAGGAGCGCCCGGCATTGCTCCCGGAGGAGCACTCGGAGGCGCACCGGGCATCGGCGGCGAAGCCGCCATAGCCCTAGCTTCAGGACTGCCGCCACCTGCACTTGGCAGGGTTTGCAACATCTGAAGAATTTCAGCATTCTTGAGTCCGTTAGTCTTGGCCGTGCGAGGCCCCATCATAGCGGTCAGGCTCTTGAGAGCCGACATCACTTTCTGGCCTTCATCGCTTTCCGCACTCAAGCCCGGCAAAGACTGTTCAAGCAAGTCCATCGCCAAGCCAACATTTATACGCGCCGCTTCTTGTGTGCCCATCCGAGGTTCGGGCGTAGACATCGGCGACCCCGACGGAGGCTGGGGTGCATTCGGGTCTGCGCCCATATCAGCGCCAGGGGACGGCTGCTGCGAGCGCATCAATTCCATCATCTTGGCGTTAGATTCCGACACAAGCCGCTCCAATTTTTTTAACGTCTTTGCGTTAGCAAAAAACGCACAGGAAAAACAAGGGGGAATATTTTTTGACGTCCGTCCCCCTCAGCGGACGGTAGCGCGGAGACTAACGAACAGCCCAAGGCCGTCCGTTAGTTACTTCCGGCGAGCTTTACGACCCTTGCGCATGGGAATCTCCTTTCTCTGCTAGGGTTGTTCCCCTTGAACTGCCGTCAACTAACGTGACCGACGACGAGCACGCTTTGAAGCACGATACATTTATATCACCTTCTTTCATCCGCGATCCATGCGGCGGCTATCTGCACGCGGCGCGGATGGGCGAATAGAGGATACACGATATTCAATGCTCTGGCTATTTCTTTCAGGACTAATGTCCTTGGTCTGAATCCGAGGCTGGTCGCTGCGAGGGCTTTCGTCAGCCATCACTTAACCTGCTTGAGTTTAGCGCCGCCTTCGTGCGGCGGCTGGGACGCGGCTTTTGCTTCCATCTTCTTCAGGTTGTCTTTCAACATCTGCTTCATGGGAGGCTCCAACATATCCAACAGGCTGCTTTTATCAATCGCGCCGGCCTTAAAAAGATTAAACGCCAAAGTGCGCAAATCTTCCATAAAAATCGGACTGTTAGAATGCGCGTCAACTTTGACCACAAAATCCTTAGTAAACTGGTCCGCGATAAACTCCATCCCATTGGAGTCTTGGTAAACGGTGTTGTCGTCTATCTGCTTCAGCCGCAGATAAAGTGTTGCCATCTTTTCAAGGGCATCCTCGGCCACAAGAGCGCGCTTCTTCGCACGAGAAGACCCCAAACGCGCCAGTTGCGAAGCATGGCCAGAAGACCGCACGCCGGACTCGCCGCGACCAGCAAGAATGCTGCTAATGCCGGAAGCCTCGGCAAACATGGCGTCAATCTCGGTGATTTCTTTGTAGAGGTCTTGCGGAATCGTGGGAGCGAGCTTTTCAACCTTCCCGTTGGGCATGTCGGTAGAGATCAACCCACCGGCACGGTTCAACGCGAAGTTTTTCTCGTCCAGGATGCCGGTAAAGCCCATCAAAGCCGTTGGCGGGTTCACTTGCTTGGAAAGCAGGTCCAGAATCTCGCTCATCCGCTTATTCCGCATTTCTTGCAGGTAAACGAGCCGCGAAACTTCGGATTGGCCCCAATAGTAGTCATACTGCGGGTTGGGGTTGATGTGGATGAACGGCAACTCCCCCTTGAGGAAGACAGCCTTGTTCGCGTCCTCATCCCATAGCGGCCTATCAAAGATCACCACGCCCGGTTCGGCAATGGTAACTATCTGATAGTCATGGGTTTCATCGTTGTAAACGTAAAGCTCCCGCATCTCCACCGTGTCTTCGGCAACCACTGGCCGCATACGATTCACACCCGACAAGTCCAAGTTGACGTTGCCGTAGATCGTGGGGTTGCTTTGAGACATGATAATGCGATTGACCGCATTCGGAATCTCTGTCGGCTTGTGCTTGGATTCGGTAATGCGCCGCATGAGCTTATCGCGGTTGGGATGCCGATACAGGTTCCGCGCCAACTCCGAGCGCGTGATATAATAGGTCTGACAGACTGCCTCTTGCCGGTCGGTGTAGGGAATATCTTCCCGCAGCACGCCCATGGAACCTGGATCGACCATGTAGGGGGCTACGCCACCAGGACGCCGGACCAACTTTACAAACGTGCAGCCAAACACCAGCGACCAAGTTAGGGCCATGCTGAAAATGTTGTCAGCGTTGGTGTTAGACCACTCGTCGTTCAGGGCCTGCGTTAGAATCGGGACTTTGGAATGCTCGGCTTCCTTAACCGAGGCACCCATCGCAATTGAAAACCGGGTCTGATCCGCGCTGTAGAGAAAGGCGACGAGCTGGTCAATGTGCGGATAAATCTTGTTGTAGTGCGCCGGGCTTTCCTCCGGTCCGGAACCAAACAAGAAATAACTACGCAGGGAAACATAATCACCCTTCCTCTCGTCCTGAGAGACGTAGCACTTTTCCACCAAGTCCAGGTAGAACATCTCTCTCTCGTCAGCGTCGGATGGGATAATCATGGCTTGATTTTCAACCCCTCATGGTCGGCAGTATAACTAGCAGCCCGCGGCCCCGGCAAGTTTCCCAGGTCCCTCGGCAATACACTAACCGACTCGCCTTTAACAGACTTGTATGCGCCGCCGCCCATAACATTCGCCAGGCTGATTCCAGCGCCGCCACCCCAAATCGCATTATCGCCCGGACGAGCCTCCCGCATCTGTTCTTCCTGCTTGGGGGCAGGCGCGTTGTTCCGCGTGATGTAGTTGCCCTGGTTCTCGCCTTCCCGCGTGCTCTTGATGTTGGTCATGTTGAACTCTTTAGCCATGCCTCTAAGCGCCTTATCAGCCGTTTTCGTTCTAGCCGACAAGTAAACTGGGGCGCGCAAGAATACGACATTGACGCCTTCAGTGCAGCCAGACGGGCACTCAGGTTCCCACGCCTCAAAGAAGCCGTGCGCGTCGCATTTGTAATCACGTTTAATAGCCATTGTTAGTCCCCTTTCCGCTTTTGAGTTGTTGGTCAAACGTTGGCCGCGAGTAATCGGCTCTATTGCGGATGCCCACGTCCATTTTCACCTGTCCATCAACCACTTGCACTCCCAAGTGGCGATACATCCTCGGCTTAGCAACCCGGCGATACTCAGTGAACTTGGTATTATACATACCCTGCATCACCGCAATCTCACCGTCCTCCCACTGCTGCAAGGCGCGGCTAACCCGGATTTGCGTTGTTTCAGACATGGTCATCGTCTTTTCAGTGAAGTTCTTCCTAAACAGCGCATACGTAATGCCGGCGACCTCGGCAAACAGCGTCAATGGGATGCCGCGCTTTTTATCAGCGACAAACCTGTCCATCCGCGCCAGTAACTCTTTTCTAGGAAGAACGCTCATTAGGTGCCATACATTCCGATCTTCTTGAGATAATCCGACACATTCTTGCCAACACTCAACTGTTCAGGGGTGCTGCTCTCCTGCGCCTTGCTTACTGCCCGGCTCAGTTTCATCGCTATCAAGCGAGGCTGAACCTGTTCAGCATAAGCCGCCGCCGCCAAAGCCGCACCAATAACCCTATCATCCTTTCCGCGCCCGCCAGCCTCAATAGACCCGCCATCGCGCCGAATGGTCTTCATCTCCTCAATCAAATCCTGGCTGCAAATCTTCATCATCCCGCGCTCGAAGTAATCCTTGAGGTAGGCCATCATCCGCTCTTTGGAAGATACCGTCGTCACCCAACCTATCGCGTTGCTGGGGCCGCCCATCGAATCATTCTTCCGCCAGAGGTAGTTGGTCATGTGACCGAGCACATCCATCAAGTCTTTGCCGTGCTGCCCGCCCGCGCTAACCGCCTGTCTCCGCAAGTTCCTCAACTCGTTAATCACCGCCTGCCCTGGACCATTCACTTCCAGATTCAGCGTCGAGTTCCTATACGCTCCGGCAAGGTGGCTAATCGCCCAAGCAAACTGGTAGGTATTCAACTCACTGGTTGCAAACTCCGCAACCTGCTCCATGCCGTCAGAATAACACCGCCAAACGCTGATGCAAAACCTATCCGCCCAATCGCTCGACCCATACGCCGGATCCGCCCCAATAACGTAGTAAGCCGTGTCTATCGGCTGTTCCCATATCCTAAGAGTGGCCAACTTCTCAGTCGACCGAATTACCTCGGTATCAGCAAAGTGCGCGCCCATCACATAGCGATAGACCTCGGGCACCAGCTTCTTCGCGTCCTTCATCGCATCCGTGCAGCGAGCGTTTGAAAAGAAAGAACTGCCCGTCATTACAAACGCATAGTCCTCAGTCGGCGGGAACTCCTGATACATCAGAGACTCGTCGCGGATGCCCTCCGCCAGCTTCCACCGCCACCAAGCCATCTGCCGGGAATTGATCTCAACCCCATACAGCTTCTTAATGTCGCGGGTCCACTCTTTCTCCTCGCCCGTCAATCGTCCATCCCAGTAAACCTTGTAGACCTGAGACTCCGGGTCAATCGAGTAGAACTCGTTCCGCCACCAACCGCAGAATATAGCGCGCTGCGTCTTGGCCCTTTTGGCCGTGACATACATATCATGGAACATGTTGAAGCCTCGCGCCGTGCTCTCAAACATATACAACCTGTCAGAGTTGGTTTCTGCCAACGAAGCAAGCAGTGACGCCAAACCTTCTTCATCGCCCCATGAACTTGTCTCCGTGCCGTGCAAATAAGTAATTGCCTTGCCGCGCCCCAAAGTCCCCTTCGCCCGCACACCAGCAACCTGATAAAACAGCCGGCTACGGTTCTTCAGAACCATCTGGTTCCGATTGTGACTATCAACCGGCATCTTCCATTCACGCGGCAAATGCTCGTGATACATGCCCAAAGTGCTCCGGAACATCTCCCGGTTTTCCTCGGTATCAGTCACCAACGTCGCGCCCAAGCCAGGATGAGTAAACACCCAATACAAGTCCAGAGCCAAACTTATCGTCGTAATCCCCAACTGCCGACCCTTGAGAATCACAAAATGATGCGCACCATCCTCCAGCCCACGCTGCATCTCCTCCATCACGTAACGCTGAGTGCCAAGCAATGTGCCAAGCTTCTTTAGACCTTGCTCCTTGGTCTCAATCTGAAGCTCAGAACAAAACCGATAAAACTTCCGCAGATCAAACTTCATACCAGACTTACGCCATACAAATTACTGCTCAACAGCAGGCGAGACTTCAGTGACCACGTTAAGTCCAACATAAAAATACGCCCCCTTCCTGCAATCAATCAGATGGCCGTCATTCCGACAACGCCGCGCCAAGATACTGAAAATCGTCCGCCACGAAGCAGGAACATAACCATGAGGCCATAACAACTGCTTCAACAGCGCAAAGTCAGCGCCACCCTCACCAGCCAGCACACAACCATCCAAAAACCAAACAGGCTTCTGCGAAGACCGAACCGCACGCACATGAGCGCGATGATCCCCAGTCCCACGAGCATACTTCAAATAAGCAAAGACAGTCGCCATCGAAACACTCTCCCGCTCGCAAATGTCCCGCAAACGATGGTTCGTAACCCACATGTCCAAAATACGCTCTAAGCGGTTTAACGACTCGCGCCTCTTAACCATCTTACATGCCCTCCTATTAAGTCCATATCATAGTTTTACACGCCAGTATATCTAGTTTTTGGCTGGGGGGAGGGACGAAAGGGGCACCCGCACCAGCCCCCCCAAGGCCCATGCCAAGCCCATACCAGAGCCTGCCCAGTGCCAGACCAGGGCATGACGAACAGCAAACAGAACAGGCTTGAATGCACAGCAAGAGAGCCGCTTTATCCGGGCCGGCGCGGATAGAAAAGCCCCAATTGGGACCGGCGCGGGTAGAGGCCATCACCACCAACCTCGCACGCTCAACCTGGCTTAGCTTGGCGGCTTGCTCGTCTTGCTTGTCGGTTGAGCTTGGCCTTAGCTTAGCTACCTATAGCTAAGTATATACTACGCGTGCGCGCGTGTACGCTGGGGAAGAGAATGCGACGTATGGACCGCGGCAAAATAATATGCTTGACCTCGATTTAATTGCTTGACAGCGGGAGTGCGGTCTATAAATGGGTATCAGGCAATCACGCCGGAGATAAGATTAGGATAATAATAGGAGGATATGACCATGCAACAGCGGAACGCCCACTTAAAATACGGTATCTGGCAGGAAAAACAACGGCGGACGGCGCTGCCTATAGCGAGCTGCATACTGATTGCCGTGATGGTCGGCGCACTCGCCGGTTATCTTATGGGGAGGCTCTAATGCTGCCACCGCTTGACGTGATGGAGCGCCTTTCGCGCCGGATTACCCAATTGCGCACCCAAATTACAAACTCCAAGTCGAAAGACGACCGCATATCCCTCAACGGGGCGCTAGTGGAACTATTGGCGTTGCGTAAAGACATAGAATACAACCGGGAGACCTACAATGTCATCGAACCGTGATTATTGGATTAATTTTGCCAATGATGAAACTGACAAGTGTTTGCAACAAAACGAGCATATCCGGGTGGCGCTGATAAACGCCATAAACTACATCAAGGCAGTGGGGGAGCCGGAAGTTTTTTGCAACCGGCATTACCGGTATGAGGATATAATCAGCACTATGATGGACCTCCTGCCTAGCGCGGCGGCAGACAATGCAGGTGATGTGAGCGAGGTATTTCGCGACAAATTCCACGTTGAACCGGACGAAGGAGTAATTTAGTCTGACGATGTTTCCTCCCTCCAAACTTAGCCCCGGCGTCACAACCGGGGTCTTTTTTTGCTTATCGTGGGAGGGGTCGCCAGCGGTCTTTATGTATCGCCCGCCCCTACCCGACCGGATTTGCCTTAGACCGGCCCCAGCGGGCTTCTATGAGGCTTATTGCCTAGGTAGCAAACCACGGCGGGACATTGCTCTCGCAGCAGGCTAATCAGATTGTTTTTTCCACGTGGTAAGAATTTCCCCCGCTCGCTTTTGTCGTAATACGCCAGCCATGAGTGATCGCGTTGTGTCCATCCGGCTTTACGCTCATCGCCTATGCCTAAGATCGGCTCGGGGTTGTCTTTGCACCATTGGCCTATGGCCGATTGCAGGTC
>Ga0136642_1000234_pt1 | contig 33361 bp, 30 predicted proteins | sample LowCatLa1302831Y_FD_115313 | JGI IMG/M metagenome (GOLD analysis project Ga0136642, IMG submission 115313) | Freshwater microbial communities from Lower Cathedral Lake, Yosemite National Park, California, USA - 13028-31Y | ecosystem: Environmental > Aquatic > Freshwater > Lake ... | reverse complement strand
GGATAAATCACTTGTGCCCCACGGGGCATCTTGAGGACAACCTCGGACATGGTTGGTCGCAAGACGAGGAAACTCCGTTCAGTTGTGCCACGGATGAGCGAACCTTCCAGCGCACCAATGACGTCGTCGTGTGCGACGATTCCCGCGTGGGTGTGGAAGGTGTTGCCCGGCTTGAGGGTGATCATGTACTGGCGATCCTTGGCGTCAATCAGCATGACGCGCTCGCCCTCTCGTAAAACGGCTGCTGACACGTGGGCTCCCTATCGTTTTGAGGCGCGAGGCCTCGTCCAGCGCACCAGTGCGCCGAGCAAGCCTAGGACACCGGCGACGATGTACCACATTGCAGCGCCTCTTGCTCCGTTGGTGAGCGAGTAGCGCAGCGCCGCACTGAGGAGCGCTTTCACGAACGACGCTTTCGTCGGCCACGACGAAAGCCCCAGACAAAGCCCACCAGGGCGCCACCGGCCCCGGCCGCTGCTAGCGCTGCGGGCGAGTCAGTCTCATCGAAGGACGGGAGTGACGCTGGTACGTAATCGCGTAACCGCTTTTCTATTTCCTTGCGGGTAGCGGAGCGCTCGGTCATGGCTGATCGCGCCGTGGCCGACCGACGGATGCCGCAATGCGAGAGACCGTTAGACCAATGCCACCGAGGGCCAACAGGGCCACGATGACGTAGGGAAGCCACGACTCTGAGCCGTCGAGGAAAGGGAACTGCCACTGCAGGTAGCGCAAGGCACCTAAGAGCAACAAAAATGCGCCGAAGCCGACGAACAGGCTACCGAGCATGCCAAAGGCGAGATAGCGACCAATGGACTTGAACGGGTCGAGCGTCTCTTCGCGTAGGTAGCGAACGAGTAGTTCGCGCAATTCAGTGACGTCGCGTTGAAAGGTGAGTCCGCGGGTAAGCGAGCGCCACTGAGGAAATTTCACATTCGTATTCTACTCACGAAGGCCTGAAAACAGTGATGTGGTGTGCAAAATGAGCACAGAGCGACATTGCAGTTTTACTACTGTTGATGAGATGACTGATGACGCGTACCGTGGAGCAACACCTCTCGAAGGGCGTGCAATCCGCCAGATTGTGGCGCTGGCGATGGATGGTCCCGCCAAGGCGCAGTCGGGCCACAGTGGTACGGCGATGGCACTGGCACCCCTCGGCGTCGTGCTCTTTTCACGGATCCTGAAGCATGATCCCCGTGACCCGTCGTTCGCCGACCGGGACCGCCTCATTCTGAGTTGCGGCCACGCGTCGATCTTGCAGTACGGACTGGCGAATGCTTTCGGGTACGACGTCACCCGTGACGACCTCATCGCCTTCCGTCAACCGTTCTCGAAGACGCCCGGCCACCCCGAGCGCGGCGTCACCCCCACCGTCGAAGTGACGACCGGTCCATTGGGCCAGGGAATTGCCAATGGCGTCGGTATGGCGATCGCTGAGCGGGTGCTGCGCGAACAGCACGGCCAGGATCTCGTCGACCACCGCACCTACGTCATCGCCGGTGATGGTTGCTTGGAGGAAGGCATTAGTCACGAAGCCGCCTCCCTCGCCGGTTCACTCGGCCTCGATCGCCTCACCGTGTTCTATGACGACAATCACATCACCATCGACGGCCCGACCGAGCTCGCCCTTCGCGATGATGTCGTCGGTCGATTCACCGCCTACGGCTGGCAGGTCATCAATGTTGGTGACGCCGCAAACGACCTAACGATCCTCGAAGCGGCCATTCGAGAGGCGCAGGCCGAAACCACGCGCCCAACGTTGATTGTCGTTCGTTCGCACATTGGGTTCCCCTCGCCGTCGATGATGGACCGTCGCGAGGCCCACGGCTCGCCCTTTAAGGCCGACGCCATCAGTGAAGCGAAAGCCCTACTCGGTGTCAGTGATGAGTCCTTCGTCGTTGACGACAGCGTCGCCGCAGAGGCCGCGGCCCTGATTCCGCCCTACGCTGCGCAGTGGGCCGAGCGCGTGTCCCTCGCCGGTGCTCGGGGCGAGGCCCTGCTCTCCCAGCTCGCCACCAATGGCGCCCTCGTGGGCGAGGCGTCAGCAGCGGTCTACGAAGGCGGCAATGTGGCGACGCGTAAGGCCATGCAGCGTGCCATGGACACCTTCGCCGCACAGACGACGGGTATTACCTCGGGCTCGGCCGATCTCACCGACAATACAGGTGTGGTGGTGAGTTTCTCTTCGGCGCAGACGGCCGAGAATCCGGGTGGTCGCCAGATCTATTACGGCATTCGTGAGTTCGCCATGGGCGCAATCATGGTCGGGCAGGCGCTGCACGGTGGTATTCGCCCTATTGGTTCGACCTTCTTCGTCTTCAGTGACTACGTGCGTCCGGCGTTACGGATGGCAGCGCTCTCCGAGGCCAGCACGCTGTTCGTATTTACCCACGACTCGGTTGGCGTCGGTGAAGATGGTCCAACCCACCAGCCCGTTGAGCAATTGATGTCACTACGCGTCATGCCTGAGCTCCACGTGGTGCGCCCAACCGACGCGAATGAAACAGTGCAACTCGTCGAGCACTACCTTCGCTCCGCCACGCCACCCCCAACGGCCCTGATCTTGACGCGTCAGGACATTCCCGTTTTGACCGGCCTCGAAGCGCTGGCGTCGCGACAGGGGGCCACTCGTGGTGGCTACGTCGTTCGAGAGAACCCCGATGCGGTGTTCACTCTCTTGGCGACGGGCTCGGAAGTTGCTCACTGCCTTGAAGCAGCCGATGTACTGGCCGAACAAGACGTTGCGGTACGTGTCGTGGCCCTCCCCTGCTGGACGTGTTTCCAGGAGCAGACCAGCAACTACCGCGGCAGCGTCCTGCGATACGACCTCCCGAGCGTGTCGCTCGAAGCGGGTGCCACGTTGGGCTGGCACAAGTACGCCGATGAGGCACTGGGCATTGACTCCTTCGGACTGTCGGCGCCGGGCGCATTTGTTTTCGAACACTTCTCGATTGCCGCTTCGGCAGTCGTTGACCACGTACTGAACCGATTGGCGGGCGAATGACCACACTGAATGATCTCTACGACACCTACGGGCAAAGTCCGTGGATTGACAACATCCGCCGAGACTGGCTGAACGATGGAACGCTGGCTCAGTTGGTGGCCGATGGTGCTCGGGGCGTCACCTCGAACCCCGCTATCTTCGCGAAGGCGTTCGCAACATCGAGCGCCTATGACGCCCTCGTCTCGGGTGTAGGTAGCACTGATCCCGAGACCGTGTTCGAGGCACTCGCCGTGGCCGACGTGCGTGACGCGTGCGACGTCCTGCGTCCGGTCTACGACGCCTCAGTGGCCGAGCAGGCGGCGGGGCAACGTCGCTTCACTGACGGCTACGTCTCACTCGAAGTATCGCCACGATTGGCGCACGACACGGCGGGCACTATTGACGCGGCGCAACGACTGTTTGCCGCGGTTAATCGTCCGAACGTGATGATAAAAATTCCCGCGACTCTGGAAGGTCTTCCGGCGATTACCGCGGTCTTGGGGCTCGGCATCAACGTTAATGTCACGCTGATTTTTTCGCTTCAGCGCTACCAAGCGGTCCTCGATGCGTGGACTGCGGGGGTGGCTCTCGCGGTGGCGAATGGGCACGATATTCGACACTTGGCCTCGGTGGCGAGTTTCTTCGTGTCCCGCGTTGACGCCGCCGTCGATGACCTGCTGGCTCGTGACGACGCCCGTCGTGGCTGCGTGGCGAACGCTCAGGTAGCAGCGGCCTACGAGACCTATCTCGCACACGTGGCCAGTGACGAAGTTCTCGAACTACTCATGGCCGGCGGCCAAGTCCAGCGACCGCTCTGGGCGTCAACGTCGACGAAGAATCCTTCGTACGATGAACTTCTCTACGTGAATTCGATCGTGGCCAACGAGACGGTCAACACCATGCCGGATCCCACGCTGGCGGCCACCTTGGCGAAGGGTGACTTCGCCCAATCGCTCCTGCTCGATGCCGCAAGTCGCACGGCTGGCGTCGCACTGTTGGCGTCACTCGAGGGCGAGGTGTCGTTGGACGACGTTACGCTCGCACTTGAACGCGACGGCGTAGCGGCGTTCATTCGCTCCTACGATGACTTATTGGCTTTAGTGCAGGAAAAATTAGACAAGGGACAGCAATGACCGATGTAGCACAGCAACTCCTCAGCGGCGACGTCTCCTTCTTTATTGGTGACACGGCCGCTCACGCCACGGGATGGCTTCGCCACCCCGAGCGCTATTTCGGTGAGTGGTTGGACGATATTGACGCTCGCCTCCCCCGTCGGTACAACCGCACGCTCTTGCTGGGTATGGGCGGATCAAGTTCGCCCGCTCGTCTCTACGCCGACTGGCGACCGGAAAACAATCTGACAGTGGTCGACACGTCCCACCCGGACACCGTGGCCGCCCTCGACTTCACTAACGCGACCGTTATTGCGTCGTCAAAGTCCGGTGGCACTGTCGAGACACAGACCCTGCTGGCCCATGCGCTCGCCAACGGTCTCTCCCCCGAGGACTTGGTCATCATCACCGACCCTGGTACCGCGCTCGCGGAGCTCGGCGCATCGCTGGGCGCACTGGTGGTCCTTGGTGATCCGGACACCGGTGGTCGTTTCTCATCGCTGTCCCCGTTCGGACTCATTCCGGCCCTCTACGCCGGTTGGAGTGTGGGCGAGCTGCGCGATGAGTTGGCAACGTGCTACCTAACGGAAGAATTACTGGTTCGTGTCGCGAACGATGCGGAGGCCATGGCGACGACCATTGTTGACGGTGCCGCTTTCTTCTCGTTGGGTGCCGATCCCATTGCGAGTGGTGGCGCCCTGTGGCTTGAGCAGTTGGTGGCTGAGACAACGGGCAAGCAAGGACGGGGCTTCATTCCCGTCTTCGATGGAGCCAACGCGCTCTATTCCCCGGGAGAAATGCAGTACTACCACCTCCTCGCGGCGCTGCTTGCGCACCGCTTAGGGGTGGACCCCTTCAACCAACCCAACGTGGAGTCAGCGAAGAAGGAAGTCTTCGCTCTGCTTGAGGGTGACGTGACGTGGGAGGCCGCCCCCTTCGCAATGATTGATTTGGTCAATGACCTTCAGTCGGCCACGTACATCACCATCCAGGCCTACGCGCCATTCTCCAGTGGTGCTCAGTTGGCGTCATTACGACGTGAAATTGAAGCACACTACGGTCCAACGACGGCCAATCTTGGTCCGCGTTACCTCCACTCAACGGGTCAGCTCCACAAGGGTGGTCCGGCCGCAGTAGTCGGTGTCCAAGTTATTCAGCGCCCGGTCACAGCTCCCCAGCGCATCGCCGGCCGCGGCTACAGTTTCCACGATCTTCACATGGCACAGGCCACCGGTGATTATCGAGCCATGCAGCAGTCGGGAAAGCGGGTGTACCAAGTCATTGTTGACACCATCGATGACGCTGGTGCGCTGCTCGGACTGACTTTATAACCCGTGTCCTCCTCCCAGGCCTCGGTGCGGCATCACCTTCTCACGAGTTCGGCGCGCATGCTGGCGGACGAGGCCTACGCCGTCGCGCGCGAGGCGTTCGGTCACACGATTACGTATTCTCCGAAGGTCTTTATTCCGCTGACGAAATTGTGCCGGGATCGCTGTGGGTACTGTACGTTCGCTCAAGCGCCGGCCCGACTGGCCTCGCCCTACATGGACCTCGAGGAAGTCATGGCCGTCGCCGAAGCGGGTCGCGCTGTGGGTGTTACCGAGGCGCTCTTTACCCTAGGTGAGCGGCCGGAGCTTCGCTACGACGTCGCCGCCCAGTGGCTCGCCGCTCGCGGGTATCGCAGCACGGTGGACTACGTCGCCACCGCCGCTCAGATGGTGCTCGAGGCAACGGGCCTCCTGCCTCACATCAACGCTGGAGCGCTCTACGAGCATGAGCTGGTCCAACTCCGCGAAGTGAGTGCTTCGCAGGGCATGATGCTCGAGACGTTGAGCATGGTGGATGCTCACCGGCTGGCCCCCGACAAGGACCCGGCCCGACGGCTCGCTACTCTCCGTCTGGCGGGCGAACTCCAGATCCCTTTCACCACCGGACTGCTTGTCGGTATCGGCGAAACTCGTGAAGATCGTCTCGACACTCTGGCCGCCATCGCTGCGGCCCACGAAACCTTCGAGCACGTGCAAGAAGTGATTATCCAAAACTTCCTCCCCAAGCCCGGTACCGCCATGGCGAACGCTCCGGCCGCACCCGAAGAGGAATTCCACTGGACAATTGCCGCGGCACGCTTGCTCTTACCACCGTCAATTCACCTTCAGGCGCCACCGAATCTCAGTGACGAACCCGCCACACTGTTGGCCTTCGGTATTGACGACTTTGGTGGTATTTCGCCAGTCACCAAGGATCACGTGAATCCCGAGCGGGCGTGGCCCGCCATCGCAACGCTGTCCGAGGCTGTTGCCGAAAAAGGACTTCACCTCGCGCCTCGACTCACGGTCTACCCCGAGTTTGTTGGTATGCGTACGGAGTTCCTTGACGCCAGCGTTCGCCCCGCAGTCCTCGCGCTCAGTGACGCGTCGAGTTTGTCGCGAGACGACGCATGGTTCTCGGGTGCCGACGCCACACCGCCGCCGCCGACGACGAAGAACGTTCGCACCAGCCCGGTGATGGCGTTGCTCGACGACTACCAGCCGGGTCAGGCCTTCACTGAGACCGAACTCGTCACCTTGTTTGGCGCCCGTGACGGTGACCTGCGGGCACTTCTCGAGCTTGCGGACAATGTTCGGTTGCAACGCGTGGGCGCGGACGTGACCTACGTGGTGAATCGCAACATTAACTACACCAATGTCTGCACCTTCAAGTGTCGATTTTGCGCCTTCTCAAAGGGTCCGCTCTCGCTCAATCTTCGTGGTGAGCCCTACTTGCTAACACTCGACGACATCTCGACTCGAGTTCGCGAAGCGGCCGAGCGAGGCGCCACTGAAGTGTGTCTGCAGGGCGGTATCCACCCGAAATTCGACGGCGAGTACTACATCGACGTCGTCGCGGCCGTCAAAGCTGGTTCGCCCGATATCCACATTCACGCCTTTAGCGCCCTCGAGGTGTTTGAGGGCGCTCGACGCAGCAACCAGGACCTTGGCACGTATCTCACTCGGTTGAAAAATGCTGGTCTAAAGACACTTCCCGGAACGGCCGCCGAAATTCTCGATGACGATGTTCGGGCGCTGCTGTGCCCCGACAAGTTGAAGACCGACGAATGGCTGGCCGTGCACGAGGCCGCCCACAGCGTGGGGCTCCAGTCCAATATCACCATCATGTTCGGGGCCATCGAATCGCCCGTGCATTGGGCGCGCCACCTGGTACGCACTCGTGAACTCCAATTACGCACCAAGGGGTTCACGGAGTTTGTTCCCCTTCCCTTTGTCCATATGGCGACACCAATGTTTCTCCAGGGGAAGAGTCGAAAGGGGCCCACGTTCCGCGAATGTCTACTTATGCACGCGGTGGCTCGTTTGCACTACGCCACCGCTATCGACAACATTCAGGTGAGCTGGGTCAAAATGGGTATCGAGGGATCACGCCGCATTTTGCAGGCCGGAGCCAATGATGTTGGGGGCACCTTGATGGATGAGAACATTTCTCGGGCCGCTGGTGCGGTGCACGGCCAAGCAATGGACGTCGCGACACTCGAAGACTTGGTGGCGCCACTGGGGCGACCCTTGGTGCAACGTTCGACCCTCTACCGATCACTCGCTCATGGCTAGCCAGTTCCTTTCTTCCGCCATGTACGACCTTGAGGTGGGCTTAGATCTCATCAATCGGCACAGTGACCAACCGATTGTGGCGATTTTTGGTTCGGCTCGCACCCCACAAGACCATCCCCTCAGCCTGCTGGCGGAAGCGGTGGCGGCGGACTTTGTCAAACAAGGGTGGCACATCCTCACTGGTGCGGGTCCCGGGATTATGGAGGCCGCGAGTCGTGGAGCGGGACAGTCGCACACGCTCGGCGTGAACATTGAATTACCTTTCGAGCACGGCATGAATCCCCATGTGCGCAGTGATCGTTCAGTCAGTATGCGGCACTTTTTCACCCGCAAAGTAGTGATGGTCTCGCGAACCAGCGTCTTCGTGGCGCTACCTGGGGGCGTGGGTACCATGGATGAGCTCTTCGAAGTCCTGACGCTCCTCTACACCGGCAAAACCGCCCCAGCCCCCGTCCTGCTTCTCGAGGAGCCTACGGGTACGTTCTGGCGTCGCTGGGAGGACTTTATGAGTGACGACGTTATTGGCGAGGGCTACTTGAGTCCGGGCGACGCGGTGGCGTACCAGCGGTGCAACAGTGTCGCGGAAGTGATCGCAGCAGCCCATCAGTTTTTCGCCAATTATGTGTCGTACGAACGCGTGGGTGACGAGGCGCGCCTCGTACTTCGCACGGCTCCGGATGAGTCACAACTCGCGACACTACGCATTTTTACCCCCGAAGCCCGTTTCGAGGCGAGCGATTCGACGCTGCGATTCCATTTCGAGGGACGCTCCTACGGGCAACTTCGCCGCGTGATTGACGAAGTTAACCGCTGGGCGTCTTAGTCCTGGGACCCTCGCAGGAGTTGTTCCGCCTTCTGTAGCGATCGGCGAACCTTCGCCAGCTGCTTCTCTCGTTGATGGGCGGCCTCGGCATCGTCATCGCGGAGCTGGGCTCGCACTTGCTCGAAGAGAGCATCGTTCACCCGTTGTTCGATTGCCGCAATATCATCGGCAATGTCTTGCCACTCACTCACGAGATCGTCTCAACGGTGAGGTCACCGCTCGCGAAGGTCGCGCGGAGTACCTTCTTGTCGAACTTGCCAACACTCGTTTTCGGGATTACCGCGACGAAGGTCCACCGTTCGGGTAGCCACCACTTCGGAAAGGCCGACGCGAGGAAGTCGCGAAGTTCGCTGGCGGTGATGCTCGCGCCCTCTCGCACCACTACGCAGGCGAGTGGACGCTCACCCCAGCGATCGTCGGAAACGCCGACGACGGCAGCTTCAAAGACGCTCGGGTGGGCCATCAGGTGATTCTCAAGGTCGACGGAGGAGATCCATTCGCCGCCCGATTTGATCACGTCCTTGATGCGATCACTGATGACGAGAAAGCCCAACTCGTCGATGGTCCCCACGTCGCCCGTGCGAAGCCAGCCGTCATGGAACTGCTCAGGGGCGTCGAGGCCGTAGTATGAGGCGGTGATCCATGGACCGCGGAGCTCAATTTCTCCAACGCTCACCCCGTCACGCGCGAGCACCTCCCCGTTGGCGCTGACGACCCGCGCCTCCACCCCCGCGGAGAGTCGGCCCGCCTTCACGCGATAGTCAGTGTGGGTGGACGGGTCCGACGCCGATGGCGGAATTGAAACGGCCGCGAGTGGGCTGGTCTCGGTCATACCCCAGCCCTGCATGATGTCGACGCCGTGGCGTTCGCGGAACGTTTCGATCAGGACGCGAGGAACCGCGGAACCACCGGCGAGGATTGAGCGCAGAGAGGAGAAATCAGCGTCACCTTTTTCCTGGGCCGCGCGCAAGAGGTCGTTCCAGAGAGTCGGTACGCCCAGAGCAATGGTCGGACGAAGTCCCTCAATCATTTGTAGGAGATATTCACCCTTGAGGAGCATGGAGGGCATGATGAGTTCGGTGCCGGCGAAGAATGCGGCGTAGGCCACACCCCAGGCGTTGACGTGGAACATTGGCACCACCAGCAGGGCCCTATCGCCCTCACACAGCGCAACTGAGTTACTCGTTGTGGCCACCATGGAGTGCAACCACGTGGACCGGTGGGAGTACAGGACGCCCTTCGGATTGCCAGTGGTACCGGAGGTGTAGCAAAGGATGGCGGCCTGTCGCTCATCGAGGTCGGGCCATTCGTAGTGGTCGCTTGAGTTCGCAAGTAGGGCGTCGTACGAAAGGGTGTCGCCGAGGACGCCATCCGCATCAACACCCTTGACAATGATGTGCCGTACGTGGGGAATTTGATCACGCACGCGTGCCAGTAGACCAACGAGTGAGGTGTCGACAATAATGACTTCATCATGGGCGTCATTGATGACGAAAGCCAATTGCTCCGGTGAAAGTCGAATGTTGAGGGTGTGAAGGATCGCCCCCATTGTCGGTACGGCGAGATACGCCTCGAGATGGGTCTGGTCATTCCAAAGAAAGGTCGCCACACGGGTATCGGCACTCACGCCAAGCGCCGTGAGTGCGTTGGCCAATTGCCGAGCCGCCCGCGCTGTTTCGGCGAACGTCCGCTGCTCGACACCCGTTGGGGTGACGGTGTACACCAATTTCGAACCGTATATTTGCTCGCCTCGAACAACGAGGTCGCGAATCAGCAACGGTGCATCTTGCATGGTGCTCTTCATAGGTTCCCCTTGGTCCTTATTTGACCAATGCTACAAAATGACGGCGTCGTTCGAGGGCTACCAGGAAAGTTCGTAGGGGGTGATGGGCGCCGGTAGTGATGTTTCACCAAGCAACGCGGCGTCCACCGCCGCTGCACAACTGCGACCTTCGGCAATAGCCCACACAATCAAACTCTGACCACGGACAGCGTCGCCGCAAGCGAAGACTGGTGCGCCAGGCGTCGACACCGGTACTTGCCAGTCATCATTGACTTGCAACGTGGCTCGCGCGGTGGTGAGGTCGGGCTGCGCCAGTCCGAGCGCGTCGAGTTCGGGGCCAACGAAACCGGCCGCAATGAAAACGTACCGCGCTGCAATGGTGTCGATCTCGTTGGTGTCGTTATTGCGAACCCGCAGTCCACTCAGGTGCTCTTCACCGAGGAACTCCAGCGTCTCCGTGCTGAAGACTCGTTCGCCCCCTTCTTCGTGAGCGGTGGTCACCTTGTACAGACGGGCCATGGTGGGCCACGGCTGGTCGTCTGGCCGATTTTCGGGCGGACGGGCCATGATCTCAATCTGGATGACGTTGGCCGCTCCCTGGCGGTGGGCCGTGCCGAGGCAGTCGGCGCCAGTGTCGCCGCCACCCAAAATGACGACGTTCTCCCCCGCGACATCAATCGGCGATGGTTCGCCGCTGTACAGCGCGCGCGTTGCGGCTTCGAGGTACGTCATGGCCGGATAAATACCATCGAGGTGCTTGCCAGGCGCCTCAATCATGCGAGGGCGGGTTGAACCGAGGGCTAAGACCACGGCATCGTGTGTCGAGCGAAGCTGATTCAGTGTGGCTTCGTTGACGTCAACGCCAGTTTCGAAGGCAATGCCCGAGGCCCGCATGGCGTCGAGTCGTCGGTCGAGTACGGCCTTTTCCATTTTGAATTCCGGAATGCCGTACCGAAGGAGTCCACCAATGAGGTCATTGCGCTCGAACACGGTGACGTCGTGACCACTGGCGCGCAATTGGGCCGCGGTGGCGAGACCACTCGGCCCGGAGCCGACGACCGCGATGCGACGTCCTGTGGAGACGACGGGGATGGTGCCTACCGGCAGACCCAACGCGAAGGCGTGCTCGGCAACTTCGTACTCCATACGCTCAATGGTCACGGGATCGGCCCCAATACCGAGGACGCAGGCGGACTCACACGGGGCCGGACAGAGCCGTCCGGTGAACTCAGGGAAGTTATTCGTTGCGAATAATTGTTGCGCCGCTCGTGCCCAGTCGCCCTTATAGACCAGGTCGTTGAAGTGGGGAATGCGGTTACCCAGTGGGCAGCCCTGCGTACAGAAAGGGATGCCACAGTCCATGCACCGAGCCGCCTGCTGACGAATGTCGTCTTCCGCCTGGGACTCGTAGGCCTCGCGCCAGTCCCGCAGGCGAACCGCTACGGGTCGGGTGGAGGGACCTTGACGGTCAAACTCTAAAAATCCGGTTGGCTTACCCATGGCGAAGCTCCTCGCGAATGCGCTGGTATTCCGATGTTTCAATGCGTACAAAGTGCATGCGGCTCGTGCGCCAGTCACCCACGATGGTGGCGGCCCGGACCGAACCGGTCTCGGCGGCGAAGCGCTCGATCAGTTCGCGGACCATGTCGTCGTTATCAAACTCAATGGGATCGATTTCGTAGACACCCGCCGACAAGTGGTCGTAGACGGTCCCAGAAGGGTCGTAGTAGTACAGCGTGCCACCACTCATACCGGCTGCCATGTTTCGGCCTACCTCACCGAGCAGTACCACGGTGCCACCGGTCATGTACTCACAGGCGTGGTCGCCCGCACCCTCGGCGATGATGATGGCCCCCGAGTTTCGAACAGCGAGGCGCTCCCCCACCACACCGGCGAGGAAGATCTCGCCGCCCGTGGCGCCGTAGCCAATCACGTTGCCGGCGATGATGTTCTTGGAGGAATCGAATGTCGCGGAGTCGGCCGGTCGGACAATAATGCGCCCCCCGCTAAGTCCCTTCCCGACGTAGTCGTTGGCGTCACCCCAGAGGCGAATCGTCAGGCCCTTCGGAATGAAGGCGCCGAGGCTCTGGCCCGCGGAGCCCTCGAATGACAAGGTCACCAGGTTGTCCTCGAGCGTGTCGGCTCCGAGTGCTCGCGTGATGGCTGAGCCGGTTAGTGTGCCCACGGCGCGGTTGATGTTGTTGATGGCGCTGGTAATCGTGACCGGCTCGCGACGAATCGCGTGATCTACGGCCAACGTCATGAACGTGTTGTCGAGGGCGTGCTCGAGCCCGTGGTCTTGCGTGGTGGTATTACGACGTTGTGAAGGGTCGCACTCGGCAAGGAGCGCACTCAAGTCGAGGGTGTTGGTTTCGTCGCTTAGTCCCGTCACCCGAAGCTTCGACGTATCACCAATCAATTCGTTAAGACTGCGAACACCCAGTTCGGCCATGTACTCCCGGACTTCTTCCGCGATGAACTGGAAGAAGTGCTCGACGAATTCCGGCTGACCATTGAACCGCTTGCGCAGCTCGGGGTTTTGCGTGGCAATACCCACGGGGCACGTGTCAAGGTGGCAAACACGCATCATGATGCATCCCGATACCACCAGGGGTGCGGTCGCGAAGCCAAACTCTTCGGCACCCAAAATGGCCGCAATGATGACGTCCCGACCGGTCTTGAGCTGGCCGTCAACCTGGAGCACAATACGAGACCGCAGTCCGTTGCGGGCCAGTGTCTGGTGAGCCTCAGCAAGGCCGAGCTCCCATGGCGTGCCGGCGTGCTTGAGCGACGTCAGTGGGGCTGCGCCCGTACCGCCGTCGTGACCCGAGATGAGGACGACGTCGGCGTGGGCCTTGGCGACCCCAGCCGCAATGGTCCCGACTCCTTGTTCGGAGACCAGCTTTACGTGGACGCGAGCGCGGTCGTTAGCGTTCTTTAAGTCGTAGATCAGTTGAGCGAGGTCCTCGATTGAGTAGATGTCGTGGTGCGGAGGTGGCGAGATGAGGCCAACACCTGGGGTTGAGTGACGGGTCTTGGCAATCCAGGGGTAGACCTTGTTGCCCGGCAACTGCCCACCCTCACCGGGCTTGGCGCCCTGCGCCATCTTGATTTGGATGTCATCGGCATTCACGAGGTAACGACTGGTAACCCCGAATCGACCCGACGCGACCTGCTTGATGGCGCTGCGACGGTTGAAGCGTGGATCGGTGTCGGTCAGGCGTTCGTCATCTTCGCCTCCTTCACCGGTATTGGACTTTCCGCCCAAACGGTTCATGGCGATAGCCAACGTCGTGTGCGCTTCCTCAGAAATGGAGCCGTATGACATGGCGCCGGTGGAGAACCGCTTGACAATGGACGCGACGGATTCCACTTCGTCCAGTGGCACCGGCGAAGCAGCCGCCTGCATCTTGAGGAGCGAACGAAGCGTGACGTGCTCATCCTCTTGCGTGTTCACCAAGGAGGTGTACTGCTTGAAAATGTCGTAGCGCTTTTCACGAGTGGCGTGTTGCAGCTTCTGCACCGTGCGGGGGTTGAACAAGTGGAGCTCGCCGTCTCGACGCCACTGGTACTCGCCACGGTTGCGTAGAGCGACGGGCTGCGCATTGGCGCCCGCGTGGTACGCCTGTGCGTGTCGACGCAGCGCCGTTGCCGCCACGTGTTCCAGGGTCACGCCGCCAACACGAGACTTGAAGCCTGGAAAGTAGGCCGACAAAATGTCATCGTCCACACCGACGGCTTCGAAGAGTTGGCTGCCGACGTAACTCGCTACGGTTGAGACACCCATCTTCGACATGATCTTGATGAGACCCTTGGTGAGTGACTTGGCGTAGTGGTACTGCGCCTGTGACGCACGGACGTTCGCTAGGGCGTTGGTGTTGATGAGGTCCTCGATGGACTCGTAGGCCAAGTAGGGGCAAACGGCCGACGCACCGAAGCCAATCAGCGTGGCTACGTGGTGCACTTCCCGCACGTCACCGGCTTCGATGATGAGCGCGGCCGAGGTGCGCAGCTTTTCCTGCACGAGGCGATTGTGGACCGCCGAGGTGGCGAGCAGCGTGGGGATGGCCGCTTCGTCGACCGACGTGTTGCGATCGGACAAAATCACCAAGTTGGCCCCGTCGCGGATGGCGTCGACGGCCAGATCACAGACAGCCTCGATCGCGTTGCGCAGACGGACGCCGGCGGCGTCGTCACCACTCGCCGCGAAGTGCAGATCTGCCACGGCGGTACGGAAGCGCCATTGGCCGCCGGCCTCGTGGATGTAACGAATCTTGGCGAGTTCCTGCACTGACAACACCGGCGAGGAGAGCACAATCTGGTGACAGTGTGCGGCCGACTCAGTGAGGAGGTTTTCCTCGCCACCGAGACTCACGCGAGAGCTCGTCACCAGTTCTTCGCGAATGGCGTCAAGCGGTGGATTGGTGACCTGCGCGAACAGTTGCGTGAAGTAGTCGAAGAAAGGGCGGTCCTGGTTCGAAAGTGCCGGCAGTGCGGCATCGGACCCCATCGAACCGATGGGCTCCTCACCGGCTTGCGCCATCGGGGCCAAAATCATCCGGACGTCTTCGTCGCTGTAGCCAAAGGCCACCTGCCGTTGCAACACGCGGGCGTGCGATGGTGTGAGCATGACGCGGGGCTCGAGTTCATCGAGAGAGCGCTGCTCCGAGGCCAACCAGTCGCCGTAGGGCGACTGCGCTGCCAGGGTGGCCTTGACTTCAGTGTCGTCCACGATACGACCCTTTTCGAGGTCAACGAGAAACACACGACCAGGCTGGAGACGACCCTTAGATTCCACATTGGCAGGGTCAACAGGGAGCACACCGACCTCTGAGGAGAAAATAACGCGCTTGTCCTTGGTGACCCAATACCGAGCGGGGCGAAGTCCATTGCGGTCCAAGACAGCGCCCGCCAGAGTGCCGTCGCTGAAGGTCACCGATGCCGGTCCGTCCCATGGTTCCATCAATGAGGCGTGGTAACGGTAGAAATTACGACGGTCCTCGGACATGGCCGTCGACTTTTCCCATGCTTCGGGGATCATCATCAAAATGGCGTGCGGGAGGGAACGTCCGGACTGAACCAGGAGTTCCACGGTCTCGTCGAAGGAGGCCGAGTCGGACATGTCGGGAGTGACAATGGGAGTCAACTGTTCGATGGCGACTGGCAATACGTCTGACGACAAGCTTGATTCGCGTGCCTTCATCCAGTTGCGGTTACCCCGCACCGTGTTGATCTCACCATTGTGCGCGATATAGCGGAATGGCTGGGCGAGGTCCCAGCGAGGGAGCACGTTGGTTGAAAAACGACTGTGCACAATTGCCAGTGCGGACGTCAAGCGCTCGTCACGAAGGTCGTCAAAGTACTGGCGAAGCTGCGGCGAGGACAACATTCCCTTGTAAATAAGCACCTTTGATGAGCACGACGCTGCGTAGACGTCGAAGGCGTTCTCCACAATCTTGCGGGCGCTGAAGAGTCGTCGCTCGAGGTCGGCACCCGAGGATCCGCCGATGAGCTGCTGAAGAAATCGGGGCTCGCTGGCTGCGGACGTTGGTCCAAGCAGTGAGGAGTCCACCGGCACGGCGCGCCAACCCAGTGTGGTCAGGCCGAGGGCTGCAAAGTGGTTCTCGAGTCGTGCGTCGATATCGGCGGGTGCGCCAGCACCAATCATCCAAAAGGCGATGCCGTAGGAGCCCCGCTCTGGCACGGTGTCGAAGACGTCGCGAATGAAGGCGTCGGGCATCTGCATCAAGATGCCAGCGCCGTCTCCAGAGTCGACGTCAGCGCCGGTAGCGCCGCGGTGCTCCATATGTTCGAGAATGGACAACGCGTCGTCGACAGTTGCGTGTGTGGCAGCTGCGGTCAGATCGGCGACCATGCCGACGCCACAGGCGTCGTGCTCGAAAGCGGAGTCGTAGAGGGAGTGGGGAGTCTTTGTCATAGTTGCGTCACCTTCTGGGGCAACGCTGACCCGAAACAATTGTAGCCGTACGAGAGCGCGACGACAACGTCCTACGATAGTCACGTGAATCGTCCCGACGTGGTCGTAATTGGAGCAGGCATAATCGGCCTCGTCAGCGCGTACGAACTGCTTTGCGCGAACTACCACGTCGCGGTTATCGACCCCTCCCCCGCCACCGGAGCTACGTTCGCCGCGGCCGGCATGCTGGCGCCGGGGGCCGAGTACGTGGTGGGTGAAGACGAAAACTTCCACTTGCAGCGTTCTTCGGTAGATCGGTGGCGCGCACTGAGCGCCTCACTTGAGGTCATCGCTGGTTCGCCCGTCGCTATTCACGACGTCGGCACTTTGTTGGTGGGCTGGGACCAGGGTGACCGTGCCGCGCTGCGTCAGATACACGATGTTGCGACAAAGGCGGGCATTGCGGTGGCCCCACTGCGACGAGAGGACCACCCCGAGAAATTTCGCCACCTAAATGAACGTTTGACTACTGGTCTTTACTATCCCGGCGAGTCCTGGATCGATCCCGATGAAGCGGTTCGACTACTTCAGCGAGGTATCTCATCGTTGGGCGGTGTTGTGTTGACGGCTCGCGTTGAGCAGCTTCAGGAAACCTCCGACGGCGTAGTCCTCAGTACCTCCGAGGGTGAAACTTTCGCTCGTTGCGCTCTCGTGGCGACCGGAGCTCACGCACCGCTACCCGGTATGACGGCGATCAACGCCGTTCGACCCATCCGTGGCGTGACAGTGCGCTGTAGCGGTATTGAGCGCTTCGGACTTCCGATGGTGCGAGCCGTTGTTCGAGGCCGACCCTTCTACATGGTGGGTCGTGACAACGCCCACGGTGTTTTGGGTGCGACCGCGCAAGAGGCCAGTGGCGACGCCATAGAAATTGGTGAACTGCGGCGGTTACTCGGCGATGCGCTCGACGTTATTCCTGCGCTCGAAGTGGCCTCGTGGACGGAAACCCGCGTCGGCCATCGGCCGGTAGCGCCGTCGGGCGTCCCATTTTTTGAGCACCACCCCGGAGGGCGGTGGGCGTGGTCGTCGGGGCACTACCGCCACGGCGTTACTCTGGCACCCCTCGCCGGTGAATGGGCGACGACATTCGTGCGGGAGGTCTTGTCATGAAACTGAACGGTGTCGAGCGGTCAGAGTACGACGGGATGACGGTCGACCAGGTCGTGCTCGTCGAGGGAATTCCCCAACGAGGCGTTGCGGTAGCGCTTAACGCCTCCGTACTGCGTCGCCGCGAATGGCCCGAGACCATCATCGGTGGCGACGACGTTCTTGAAATCGTGACCGCGGCAGCCGGCGGCTGAGGTTTCATTCCCAGCGAGCCAGCGACTAGGATTGAGACTTCGCGGGCTGTGGCTTAGTTTGGTCTAGAGCGCTCGGCTGGGGGCCGAGAGATCGGGAGTTCAAATCTCCCCAGCCCGACCACTCCTCCCCTTCGTACTGATTACGAAGGGTCCACCATGGTGCAGTACAAGGTCCCTAAGCCCTCAATGGCAGTGGTGATGGTGTCGCCCGGTGAGAGAAAGCGCTGCGGGTGCTGACCCTGGCCGACCCCCACTGGCGAACCGGTGAAAATAAGGTCGCCGGGGTAAAGGGTGACAACACCTGACAAGTACGAGATGATCTCAGCGACGGTGAAGACCATGTCTTCGGTGGTGCTGTCTTGAAACCGAGTACTGCTGACGTCACAGCGAATGGCCAGGTCGTTTGGCTGCGGGACCTCGTCGGCGGTCGTGAGCCACGGTCCGACGGGTGCAAAATTACGCCAGCTTTTACCGAGTGAAAACTGCGCCGGTGAGCCCTTCATCTGCAGAGCGCGGTCCGAGATGTCCTGACCGACGCAGTAACCAGCAACCACTCGGAGTGCTTGGTCGACGGACACGTTGGAGGTTTCAGCACCAATGACTACGACCAGCTCGGCCTCCCAGTCGGTCGCCGCCGACACAACCGGCACGAGAGCGTGTTGACCCGCGAGTGATGATGCAAATTTCGTAAAGACCATGGGCGTCTCGGGGTTGGCGAGTCCCATCTCGGCGGCGTGGAGTCGATAGTTCAGCCCGATGGCGAAAATTTGCCGAGGGCGCTCGATGACGGTCCTGAGGCGCTCATCGCTGGCGAGTTCGTCGAGCTGCGCCTCGCTCAGTGCGTGGGAGCCGTACTGTGCCGCCCAGGTCCTCAGGTCGTCGAGGTCGTCGAGGACCTCTATCACGGACGATGGAAAACGCCCTCCTGAGGCTTCGGCAATATCGAGGAAGCCACCCTCCAGCGCTAAGGCTGCTCGACCGTTGATGTTGGCAATACGCACGTAGTCATCCCCTTTGATGTCGACTATCGAGCCTAGGAGCCCCGAGGGTCATAGTGATGGTTTTGAAAAGAATTTGCCTCTACCATGGGAGCCCTACGACCACAGGAGTTACGGTGTCACGCCTCTTTTCCACGCTTACCATTCGATCAACGACGTTCGTCAACCGCGCGTGGATTAGCCCAATGTGCCAGTACTCAGCCGTTGACGGAGTGGTTGGTCCGTGGCACCTTGTGCATCTGGGCAGTTTCGCCATCGGTGGTGCTGGATTGGTCATGGCTGAAGCGACCGCCGTTGCTCCCGAGGGGCGAATTTCTATTGGGTGCCCGGGACTGTGGAATGACGCCCACGTTGCCGCGTGGCGCACGGTGACCGACTTTGTGCACGCTCAGGGAACGACCATTGGCATTCAACTCGCGCACGCCGGACGCAAGGGCTCGTCAATGCTGCCCTGGTCGGACCACGCGATCGCTGGGCCTGAGGATGGCGGCTACGAAACAGTTGCTCCCTCCGCCCTGGCCTTTCCCGGTTACCCAACACCTCGAGCATTGACCACCGATGAGTGCGATGGTATTCCCGCCCTGTTCGCCGAGGCGGCCCACCGCGCACTAGAGGCGGGGTTCGACGTCCTCGAGATTCACGCCGCCCACGGCTATCTCCTCCACGAATTTCTGTCACCGCTGTCGAATGAACGTGACGACCAGTACGGGGGATCATTTGAAAATCGCAGTCGTCTCCTGGTGGCCGTGGTCGACGCCGTTCGTGCGGTGAGCGCTACGGCGCCGCTCTTCGTCCGGCTCTCGGCAACCGACTGGACCGACGGCGGCTGGACGATCGATGACACGGTCGAGCTGGTGCGAGTCTTGGCCCAACGGGGCGTTGATCTCATTGACACTTCGAGCGGTGGCAACGTAGTGAACGCCGCCATTCCGGTCGGTCCGGGCTACCAGGTCGAGCTGGCGGAGCGAATTGGTCGCGAAGTCGAGATCGCGACGAATGCGGTGGGCATGATTACCACTGGCGTGCAGGCTGAGGAAATCTTGGCCAGCGGTCACATCCAGGCGGTCATGGTGGCGCGAGCGGCGATGCGCAACCCGCACTGGCCCATGATGGCGGCCGACGAACTTGGTGACATCATTGAACTTCGGCCCAGCTGCTGCGCGCTCGCCCCCAACCGAAGTCCTAACTACTACCCAATCGCTTGGCGAAACTCGCGGACGAAGGCTTCAACATCGGCGGCGGTCGCCCCGTCGAGGATACGCTGTACTAGGGCTGAGCCCACGATGACACCGTCACTGCTCCGGGCGGCTTGCGCCGCCTGCTCCGGCGTGGTGATGCCGATACCGACGTAGGTTGGCACGTCATTTACCGCGCGAACCGCGTCCACTACACGACTGGCATCACCGTCCCCTGACGCCCGTCCGGTAACGGCCATGCGCGCCGCGGCGTAACAGAAGCCCTCCGTGGCGGCGGCGAGACTGATGAAGCGATCGGGCGTCGTGGACGGCGCTACTAAGAAAATCGTCGCCACGTCATTGTCGCTGCAGGCGGCCCGCCACGTTGCGGACTCCTCGAGCGTGAGGTCGGGCACGATGGCTCCGGTGATGCCCGCTTCACGCAGTCGACCGGCGGCCCGCTCTTCGCCGTCGTGGTGAAAGAGGTTGTAGTACGTCATGGCGACGGTGGGAATGGGTAGTGGGTTGTTCGCGAGGTCGCGGCAGATACTGGCAAGCGTCGTGCCGGCACCGAGGGCGGTAACCGCCGCTTGCTGAATGACGGCACCGTCCATGAGGGGATCAGAGAACGGAATACCGATTTCTATCGCGTCCGCACCGGCGTGAATGGCGGCGTGGACGTGGTCGAGCCAATCGGGCGTCACCCCGGCCATAAAGTACGGCACGAGCGCTTTGCGGCCAGCGCTGCGGAGCGCGCGAAGCTGGATTTCTAGACTTTTCATTGTCCCCCACGAAGGATTTCGCGAACCTGAGCGACGTCCTTGTCACCGCGACCCGACATGTTGAGCAGTACTGATGAACCAGTAGGGATGGTCTTCCCCGCTTCGTTGATGATCCACGCCACGGCGTGCGCCGTCTCGAGGGCGGGAATGATGCCCTCGAGCTCACTCAGGAGTTGCAGCGCTGGGAGTACTTCTTCGTCGCCAATGGGCAGGTACTCGGCCCGGCCGCTCGCGGCCAAGTGCGCGTGTTCTGGTCCAATGCCTGGATAGTCGAGACCGGCAGAAATCGAGTGGGCTTCCTCAATCTGGCCAAATTCATTCTGAATCAGCATCGACTTCATGCCGTGCAACACGCCAGGTGTGCCGGTGTGAATGGCCGCCCCGCCGGCTGCTTCGACACCGACAAGGCGAGCCGAGGTGTTAGCGAATCCCGCGAAAATACCAGCGGCATTGGATCCACCGCCGACACAGGCCACGACAAAGTCTGGAATGCCTTCACCACGGAGGGCCATTTGGTCGAAGGATTCGGCGCCAATAATGCTCTGGAACTCACGCACCATCCACGGGAAAGGGTGGGGGCCCATCACGCTGCCGAGGCAGTAGTGGGTATCGGTGACACACGTCACCCACTCACGCATTGCCTCATTGACGGCGTCCTTTAGGGTGCGACTACCTGAGGTAACGGGAACGACCTTGGCCCCGAGGAGTTCCATCCGAAAGACGTTGAGCGCTTGACGCTGCGTGTCGATTTCTCCCATGTACACGGTGCAGGCGAGACCCAGCCGGGCGGCTGCCGTGGCCGAGGCAACACCGTGCTGGCCAGCTCCGGTTTCGGCAATCATGCGGGGCTTGCCCATGCGCTTGGTCAGAAGCGACTGCCCCACAACGTTGTTGATCTTGTGCGAGCCGGTGTGGGCCAAATCCTCACGCTTCGCGAAAACGCGAACGCCTAACCGATTCGAGAGTCGCTCCAGAAAGGTGATCGGCGTTGGGCGGCCTCCAAATTCGTGAAGCACGCTGCGGTATTCCGTCACGAAAGCGGGGTCGGCCCAGGCCTCGGTGAAGGCGGTTTCCAACTCCAGAACGGCGGGCATCAGGGCTTCGGGAACGAATCGACCGCCAAAGGTGCCAAACCGGCCATCGCTGCCCGGTTGCGTCATGTATTTCACGTCGGTCATGCATCTCCTCGTAACGACCACGCTTCACGCGCTTGGTATATGAACTTAGCGACTTTCTTGGAGTCTTTGACACCAGGACTGGCTTCGGTGCCGCTCGCGACATCGACCCCGCAGGGTCCCAGCGCGCGGATGCAATCCCCCACGTTCGCCAGTGACAGACCACCGGCAACAATCAGCGGCACCGTCAACGGACGTGGCGTGAATGACGACCACGCAAACGTACTGCCCGAGCCGGGCGTCGCAGCGTCGACGAGCAGGGCGTCAAAGCGCGTCTCGTCGTACTGGTCCGAAAGCGCTTCCGCCGCGACTGCACCAATGATGAGTCCGACGCCGGCGTCACGCAGCGAGAGGAGCAGTTCATCATTGGGGTCGTCGTGCAGCTGCACGGCTCGGAGCTGCCAGGCGGTGACGAGCGCCAGAATTTCCGCGTTGGAGCAGTGCTTAAAGACACCTACGCAGTGAATAGCCGCTCCGTTGGCCAAGATTCCCTCAACGTCGTCGTGGCGAACGAGACGCTTGGACGACGGTGCGAAAATTAGACCGAGGGCATCTGCCCCTGCGGCAACGACGAGAGCGGCGTCAGCGGCCGAGGTAACACCGCAAATCTTCACCCACTCCTTGGTGATACTCACGAGTGAAGTGGCACCGAGGCGAAGGCGGAAACGGTGTCGTAAGGGGTCGGCGAGGTGACGAAGGTCTCACCCACTAGGACGGCATGAAATCCGGCGGCGGCCGCTCGGGCGACGTCGTCGGCAGTTCTCAGTCCCGATTCCGCGACGCGCACCACGTCACTGGGGAGCTGGTTGGCCACCGCGGCCGCGTGGGTCGGATCAACGTCGAACGTGGTGAGATTGCGCTGATTGACCCCAATGATGCGTGCACCACACGACACGGCCCTCGCCGCCTCGGTGTGATCATGAATCTCAACTAAAACATCAAGGCCGAGGGAGGTGGCCAACTCGTGGAAACGGCCTAATTCGTCGTCGCTAAGGAGTGCCACAATCAAAAGAATGGCCGCGGCACCCTGCTCGAGTGCATCGAGAACGTCGTTTTCGCACACGGTGAAGTCTTTGCGGAGGGTTGGTAGAGCAGTTGAACGGCTGGCAATCGAAAGATCGTCGTGACGTGCGCCAAAGTGGAGTTGGTCGGTCAGGACCGAGACGGCACTCGCTCCCGCCGCCTCGTAGAGCGACGCCATGGCCGACGCATCGATGTCCTGCGCAAGCCACCCCTTGGATGGGCTTTTTCGCTTTATTTCGGCAATGACTTTGACGTTGAGTGACGTTGATGGTGCGAGCGCCGAGAGCAATGAGGTGCCGGTTCGGGGCGAGAGTGAGCGGTCGCGCCACTCACGGGTATCAGCGGCTGCTCGGGCTCGATGGGCCGCACCAATGGCGTCAAGGTACGTTGTACTCACACAAAAACCTTAGTGTTAGAGCAGAACTGGTGTGCTTCACCGACCGAAAGGGATTCAATGTCGTCGAATTTTCCCCGTGTCTACCTCCCCCTGTTGGTCCGGGGTGAAAATTTGACGAGGGAACAGGCGTCGAGTGCGTTGCTCGAGATATTTCACGGTGATGTTGATGGCCCCCTTATTGCGAGCTTTTTGACGGCGCTGACCGCCAAGGGTGAAACGATTGATGAGATGACGGGGTTCGTCGACGCCATGATGATGGCAGTCGCCACGGCGCCCGTCAGTGATACGTGCGTCGACATCGTTGGTACCGGCGGCGATCAATTGCACTCGGTCAATATCTCCACGATGGCCTCGCTCGCGGTCGCCGGCTGCGGTGTACCGGTGGCGAAACACGGGAATCGGTCCGCTACCTCATCGGTCGGCAGTGCCGACGTGTTGGAGGCCCTTGGCGTCGCACTGAGCGTTGACGGTGATACCGTCCGTCGGTCAATTGAGGAAGCGCACTTTGGTTTCTACTTCGCTCCCGTCTTTCACCCTGCGCTGGTGTCATTAGCCCCAATTCGCCGCGCTCTGGGCTTTCGAACCATTTTCAATGTGCTCGGACCACTCGCCAACCCCGCGCAGGTCCGCCGCACGCTTATTGGCGTCGCGCAGGAGCACTTGCTGGGCCCAATGGCGAACGTCCTTCAGGCACGAGGCATCGACCGGGCATTGCTGGTGCGGGGCGACGATGGCCTCGACGAAGTGAGCCTCGGGGCCATCACCACGGTGGTGACGGTTGAACACGACCACTCGACGAGCGAACGACAAGACATCGGCTCAGTCCTTGGAGTTCACCATGACGTGTCGGCCTTGGTGGGTGGCGACGTTGCCGAGAACGCCGGGATCGTTCGCCGGTTTCTCGATGGTGAGCCGGGACCAGTCTTTGACGTGGTCTGCGCCAACGCAGCAATGGCCCTCGTCGCGGCCCGGCACAGCGACTCGGTTACAGACGGGTTTGCGGCCGCGAAAGAATCAGTCCTGTCAGGCCGTGCACGAGCCTCGCTCGAACGAGCGATTGCGGTGACCAACGCCTAGTGGGCTAACCACGTGATCAGTTGGTAGAGGCGATAGAGCAGGTAGACCGCCGAAGCGACGATAAAGAATCGCCACTTCCAGGGCAGCGGCTCCCGAGGAGCCTCAACCAGTTCGGCGCCACAAACGGCGCAGGTTGTCCCCTCAACGGCGCGGTCGCAGGTCTCGCACCACTGCGTCATTATTCAGTGCGAACGCGAACGCGGATAGGGGTCGAGCCAAGCTCAAAGCGTTCACGGAGCGATCGCTCCACGTAGCGAAGGTACGTGGTGGGAAGTCGACCAGAAATGAACAGAGTGAAGGTCGGTGGCTCGGACGCACCCTGAACGGCGTAGCGAATCTTTCCAGCGGGAGCCGGCTGCTTCATCTGCAAATCACGAATGGCCCGATTAAGGGCCCCCGTGGGTACACGCTTGACGTAATCGTCGGCGGCAATCGACAATGCGGGCAAAATCTTGTGAACTCCCTTACCGGAGGTGGCGGTCGTCTTCAGCACGGGGGCGTCGCCAAGGAAGGCCAACTTGTCCCCGACCGTGGCGAGCACGCTGTCGCGCTCTTCGACGGGAATGAGTTCCCACTTATTGAGGACCACGATTGAGGGACAACCGGCGGCACTTATGCGCTCGGCGAGTCGCTGGTCTTGTCCGGTGGCGCCCACCGTGGCGTCGATGACGAGCACAGCGATGTCGGCGCGGTCGAGGGCGTCAAGACTTCGCAGTACGGCGTAGGTCTCAAGCCCAGCCTCGGTTTTCGCCCGACGTCGCATACCAGCGGTGTCAATGAAACGAATCATGCCGTGTTCCGTTTCGACCAGGGTGTCGATGGCATCACGAGTCGTCCCAGGCATGTCGTGGACCACTGATCGCTCTTCACCAATGAGCTGGTTGAAGAGGGTGGACTTGCCGACGTTCGGACGACCGACCAGAGCCACGCGAAGTGCGCCGTCCTCGCTCATGTCATCTCCCGGGGCGAGCTGGTCAGCGGAGGATACGCGCTCCACGATGGCGTCAAGCAAGTCGCCCGCACCTCGACCGTGGAGCGCACTGACGCAGTACGGATCACCCGCGCCGAGCGAGAGGAATTCCCACGAACTGGCTTCGTGCAAGGTGTCATCAACCTTGTTCACGACCAGCATGACGGGTCGACCACTGCGCAAGGCCCAACGGGCGGCGTGCGTGTCCTCGTCGACCATGCCCGTGGTGACGTCAACGACGAGCAGCACGAGGTCGGCATCAGCGAGCGCCATATCAGCCTGCTTCGACACCTTATTTTCGAGGTCGCTGCCGGCTTCGAGCCATCCACCAGTGTCGATTACGTCGAAAGAGGTGCCGGTCCACTCGACCTCGACCGACTTCCGGTCACGGGTCACGCCACGGTGTTCTTCAACCACGGCAATGCGACGGGCCGCTAAGCGGTTGACGAGGGAGCTCTTGCCGACGTTGGGTCGTCCCACGACGACAACTTGGGGCTTCTTCATGATCGAACCAATCGTTGGGAGCGGATGCGCTCGAGGGTTGTGCGTAAATCCTGTCCCGTTGTTCGAACGGTCGTGACGCGGCGAGGGAGCTCCTCAAGCATCATGCCGTCGAGGAACCGGCCCTCGGAAAGGCAGACATCCGGAAGCAACAGGGTTACCGAGTCTCCCACAGATTCAATGGCGCGGCTGAGGTCGGCCCCAGTAATCAGTCCAGAAACCTTGATATTCCCACCAAAATAATCATTGGTGACGACGAGCAAGCCAACGTCGTGGTAGCCATGTCCGTCGAGGAGGTTCCGTAGGAGTGGTGCGGCGTACTCGCCGGTGATTATGACAATCTCGTCACCTTTCGTAAGACTCTCGTCTCCGCCACGATCAGCGCGGTAGCCCCAGGCCGGAGCCCCATCGACTGACTGAAAAAAGCCAGCACCGAGCTTCTCCATGGACCGGGTGCCGGCGAAGCTTTCATTGAAAGCCGCTACGAGGCCGATACCGTTTTCCGCTTGATCGAGACTGTCGAACTTGGTCGCGGGTGGCGGGGTGAGTCCGGCCACCAGGTAGAACTCGTCGCTGGCGAAAACATTGACGCGCCCCAGGAGTTCCAGCGAAAGTGCCTGGAATCGATCGGCTAACGCGACCACGGCGCGGGCCTCCTCTACGGTGTGCGTGCGCATCGTTGATTCCATGGAAAAGGCCGACACGCCAACCGGTACGAGGGCTACTGAGGTCAGTTCGGGGTAGAGCGACAGAACGTCAGTCAGTGTTCGTTCGAGTTCATCGCCATCGTTTATGCCGGGGCAGACGACGAGTTGTGCGTGTACTTCCACGCCCGCTTTGAGCAGTTCCCGCAACCAGCGCAGCGACGTAGCGCCTCGCGGGTTGCGCAGCATGTCGGCGCGCAACTCGGGGTTGGTCGAGTGAATAGAGACGTACAACGGCGACAATTTCTCTTCGATGACACGTTCGAGGTCGAATTCAGTAAAGCGAGTCAACGTGGTGTAGTTGCCGTAGAGGAAGGACAATCGGAAGTCGTCATCCTTGACGTACAGTGACCGTCGCATGCCCTTTGGCAACTGGTAGATAAAGCAGAACGTGCAGTGATTGTCACAGGTACGAATGCGGTCAAAGACCGCGGAGTCGATTGATAGTCCGAGCGGCTGACCAATCTCCTTTTCGATAACGACTTTGCGCTGCAGCGCTTCGCCTTCTCGCTGAATCATGAGCGTGACTGTGGCGCCGTCGATGAGCTGCTGATACTCGATGATGTCGGTGGGTTCTTGCCCGTTGACCGAAACTAGGACGTCGCCTATTTCCAAACCACGACCCGCCGCGGGCGACGAGGCTGAAATTGCGGAAATTTTGGCGCCAGACACTCCTCCAGCCTAGGGCGCAATGTCTCCATGGTGAAACTAGGCTGATGACGTGACCGTTGAGCGCGTACTTCTGGCAGCCCCTCGGGGCTTTTGCGCTGGGGTTGAAAAAGCGATCAAAGCCCTCGACTGGATGACGCGAATTTTTGAAGCGCCAGTGTACTGCTACCACGAAATTGTTCACAATCGCTTCGTGGTGGATCACTTTCTCTCACTCGGTGTCGTTTTCGTAAACGACGTGTCGGAAGTACCCGCCGGAGCGCCATTGATGCTGAGCGCGCACGGTACCGCACCGGAGGTCATTGCAAAAGCGATGCGCGCCGGCGGGACGGTCATCGATGCGGTGTGCCCACTGGTCACCAAGGTGCATCACGAGTTGAAGGTGCGGGCTCGCAAGGGATATACCGTCCTCTACGTTGGCCACGAAGGACACGAGGAAGCCGTTGGCACCATGGCGGTGGCCCCCGACTCCGTGCACTTGATTCAAACCACGGCCGATATCGACGCAGTACGAGGACACGAAGGACCATTCGCACTGCTTTCGCAAACCACGCTCAGCATGGACGAATGGCATCACCTGCGCGAATACGCCCAAGAGGTATTTCCCGACATCTGGCTACCCAACCGAAGCGACCTCTGTTTCGCCACAACAAATCGGCAGGGAGCGCTGCGCACGATTGCCCCTTTGGCCGACACGGTGGTGGTAATTGGTTCAGCAAACTCCTCGAACACGGTCGCTCTCGCCAAGGCGGCTGAGGCAGCGGGTTGTGAGCGAGTGCTGCGAGTTAATGGCGTTGACGAACTCCCCCACGATCTCAGCGGTGTAGTGGCAGTAACGGCTGGTGCTTCCGCCCCCGAATCGCTCGTGCAAGAAGTATTGAGTTTTCTGAGTCCCGTCGATGGCGTCGAGGAGGTTCACGTCACGGTTGAGGATGAATACTTTCCACCGCCTCCGGAGTTGCGCGAGCTGCTGCGCACCGCGGGAGCCATTTTGGATGTCATGCTCGGTGCCCCGGTGGCCTCACGGTTCGACGTGCAAAGTGATCGCGAATTCACGGCGGCGCAGGTGTTGGCCCCCAGTAGTCAGTGACCCTAGGTTTGCCAAGAATTTGGTAGCCTTACGGGGTTAGTTGTGCCGTCCACGCCCGTGGTCTACCGCTGTTTTTCAGGGTCGGCACGCTCTAGTATGCCTCAGGAGTCTGATGTCCAACGTTGACCTCGAAACGCGTCGTAATGCCCGTCTTCGCCAGTTCGCCATTGAACAGGCGCAAGCGCGCTTCGACGCCGACTACCCGGGCTTTGTCCCCGAAGAGATTTTGGTGTCCCTTTGCGCGTACGAAGAGGCTCTTAACATTGGTGGGGTTCTCGAGAAGATGCCGGCGACAATCGATGGGAAGCCCTACACCGTCTTCGTCGTGGTCGATGGCGGCGACGACAACACCGCCGAAGTCGCTCGACGCTACCCCGGTGTCAAGGTGTTCGAATTCCCCGTCAACCTCGGACACGGCGTCGCCCTGCAGGTGACGTACCGTTACTGCGCCGCCAATGGCGTCAAGTACTGCCTCACCCTCGACGCCGATGGTCAAAACGATCCCGCCGAACTGCCGAATATTCTCGCTCCCTTGGCGAATGACACCGCTGACTTCGTCTTGACGAGCCGCGTGCTGGGTGAAGATAAGACCTCCGATGCCACTCGCAAAATTGGCGTGCGCTTCTTCTCCTTCATCGTCAACCGCATGTGCGGCACCAAGATCACGGACACCTCGACGGGCTACCGCGGTCTTCGCGTTGCCATGTTGGCCAAGGTGGTCGATTACATGGTCCAGGACCAATACCAGACCGCGGAGTTACTTATTCTGTGTATGAAGGCTGGCTACCGAGCGGCCGACGTTCCGACGGTGTGGCACCCTCGCGCCTCAGGCACCACGAAAAAGGGCAAGAACTGGCTCTTTGGTTTCCGCTACGCCAAGGTCGTCTTCGGCACGTGGCTGCGATCGAAGCAAGTCCGCGTCGTGCGCTAGTTTTTCTGCGCCTCGTCGAAGGCGGTCTGTAGTCGACTCTGGAGTTCTACGGTCTTGGCCGACACGGCAGATCGCGATACCCGCTCGGCACCTTCTGGCGGTGAAATCGGCGCACCTATGACCATCGAAACGCGGGCCAGACGGCCTCGTTTCAAGTTGGCGGCGAATGTCTCGGTACCAGCAATACCAACCGGAACGACTGGTGCATGCTCGCGGGCAGCAATAAACATTGTTCCATCGAGGAGCTCTTCGACGGTCGGGCCATATTTTCTCGTACCCTCCGGAAAAAGGATGAGTGCCTGACCGGCCGCGAGGACAGCCTGCGCCGCCCGCATCGCGTCGCGGTCAGCGGTGCCCCGAGCAACGGGAAAGGCCCCGAGCGCGGTGATAGCCCGGCCCACGACCGGAATAGGAAACAAACTGTCCTTGGCCATGAAGAAGACTTTGCGCGGTGTCAGAAAGAGCGAGAAAGCAAAGTCAACATTGGATCGATGGGTCGGGGCAATCAGCACCGGTCCGGTGACGGGGATGTGCTCGGTACCGACAACGCGAGGCCGCGACAGGAGACGAGCCAGTCCTCGAAGCACGATTGCCACCACATGGTAAAAAAAGGATTTGGAGGGATTTAGTTCGAGTTGTTTTCTAGGCACGCCACTATCTCCCGAACTACCTCGCCAATTGAGCGACCCGTCGTGTCGATACTACGAGCGTCGTCGGCCTTGGTGAGTGGTGACACCGCTCGGGTCATGTCGGCGTCGTCACGTCGGGCCACCGACGCCACACCTTCGTCTCCGCCACGTCGTCGCGCTCGCTCCTCGAGTGTGGCCGTGAGGTAAATCTTGACGGTCGCGTTGGGAAACACGACGGTCGTAATGTCTCGGCCCTCAACCACTACACCGGTGTCAGCGTTGGCAGCGAACGAGCGCTGCTGGGCGACCATGGCCTTGCGAACACTGCTGAGCGTCGCAACGATTGAGACGTCGTGATTTGTACGTTCGCTCCGTAAGTCATCAGTTACGTCGGTGCCGTTGATAAGAACACGTAATCCGAGCGAGAGCGAGGACCCATGGGCAAATTCGCCCATGGCCTCATCGTCCGTCAGCGTGATGCCCTGTGCTCGCGCCGCAATCGCGACGGCTCGGTACATCGAACCGGTATCGAGGTAGACCCAGCCAAGCTCCCGAGCTACGGCCCGTGCGACGGTTGACTTGCCCGAACCGGCTGGTCCGTCAATGGCAATGATCCGGTTGTTCACGAGAGGCTGGCCAAATCGGTGAAGAATCCTGGATAGGACGAGGACACGGTTTCGGGATTTTCGATGATGCAACCACTACCCGCCGTGCCGGCAACCGCGGCCGACATCACCATTCGGTGGTCGAGGCCCGGATTGATCGAGAAGTGCTGAAAATTCCTTGCGGAACCGAGGCCTTCGATATAGAAGTCATCACCATCAGCCCAAGTGTTGGCCCCAACACTTCGTGCTAGCAACATGCAGCCTTCGAAGCGATCGGACTCCTTGAGGCGAAGCTCACCCATGTCACGAAAGACCGTTACCCCCGTCGCCGCGGCTGCGGCGATACTGAGTATGGGCGCTTCGTCGACACTGGGAATTTCCGTAGCGTGAATTTCCGTGGCGTGAAGATCCGAGGACCGAACAGTAAGGGTCGAGACGCCGCGACGATCTTCGACATCGATGTCGCCACCCAAGCGTTGAAGGACGTTGACAAAGCCGATGCGTTCAGGACTCGACTCCACGTCGAGAATGGTGATTGATGCTCGTGCGGCGATCAATCCGAGAACCGCGAAAAAGGCCGCCTGTGAAGGGTCGGTGGGAACCTTCCATTGCTGTGGGCTGGGGCGTCCGGGCTGGAGTCGAATGACCCTCCCCTCCCCCGTAGGTTCCGAGGTGATCGCAATACCGGCGTTCGCCAACATGTCTTCGGTGGCCGTACGCGTTCGCACGGCTTCTCTCACTACTGTCTCACCACTGGCGCGCAGGCCGGCCAGCAGAATGGCCGACTTCACTTGGGCGCTCGGTACGGGCACGTCATAGGTGATGCTGTGCAATTCGGAGCCGGTGATGATGAGCGGCGGCGTTTCACGGTCGCCCACCCCACTGATAGATGCGCCCATTAACCGTAAGGGTAAAGCGACGCGGTCCATTGGTCGTTGGCTCAGGGAATGGTCGCCGATCAGCGTGTGCGCACCTTCGATTGATGCGACGAGTCCACTCACGAGACGAATGGTGGTGCCGGAGTTGCCGCAATCGAGGGGATCGACCGAACCACTCAAACCGTTTGTGGGACCAGTAATCGTCACCACTTTGTCGTCGAAAGTTACCGAAGCTCCCAATTGCGCCACGATGGTTGCGGTGCCTCGAACGTCGAGGCCAGGTGAGAGTCCTTCGATGGTGCTTGTCCCTGACGCCAGTGCGCTGAGTAAAACGGCGCGGTGAGAAGCACTCTTATCGCCCGGAACTTTGACGGTCCCTCGCAACTTTGACTTTGCCTCGACGACGACGTGACTCACTGTTCGACTCCTACGCTAAAACCTTCGCCCTCGAGAGCGGCGGCGAAGTTGTTCACTGCACTGCGTTCCACTGCCAACAGTAGGGTGCCCGCAGCCCCCTCGATGCCGTGCGCAATTTCAATATCGAAGATGTTGACCTGAAGGTCGGCCGCAACGCGAGTGATGAGGCTGAGCACGCCAGGGCGGTCGGACATGGGCACGCGTAAGTGAGCCAGGGAGTCACTCTGAATTGAGCGACCCGGGAGTTGGCGACGAGAGGCGGACGCCTCGGCAAGAAGGGCGCTGAGGCGAGGCCGGTCCTCACGCTCGATGGCGTCACGGAGTTGACCGATGCGTTGCTGCACTTCGTCCAAGGAGTGGAGAATAGCGGTTCGGTTTTGAACGAGAATGTCTGGCCAAATGAACGGATCTCCCGCGGCGATACGGGTCATGTCGCGAAAGCCCCCCGCAGCCAGTTGGAGGAGCACGCCATCAGTTTTCGCCGCTGCGGCCGCCTGATTCATGAGAGTCACGGCGAGAACGTGCGGAATATGGCTGGCGAGTGCGACGAGCCGATCGTGGTCATCAGCTGATACGGCCAATACGGAGGCGCCGAGTTCACGGATGTAACCATGGAGCTGCGAGTACCGCTCGGGACTGGTGCCTTCGGTAGGTGTCAACACCCAGGTGCACCCCGTGAAGAGATCAGCTCGAGCACCAGCGATGCCGCGAAGTTCCGACCCCGCCATTGGGTGGCCACCGATAAACCGTGGGTCGGCACAGGTGGCGACGATCTCGCCCTTAACACCGGCGACATCAGTGAAGAGGGTGTCAGGGTTGGTCATTGAGGCTGTTAGGTGGGCGACTACCTCGCTCACCGCGCCCGCGGGGGTCGCCACGACCACGAGACTGGTCGTCGTGGCCGCAGTGGAGCCGCTGATGATCGCCTCGTTGAGAGCCTGCGAGGTGACGGCGGCGTCGACATCCTCACCCGTGACGATCCATCCAGCCTGAGTAAACGCCAAGGCTAATGATGCACCAATGAGGCCGAGGCCAACCACGTGGCAATGGCGGTCAGTCAAGGTCGCTCCGTAGGGCCCTGGCTTCGCCGAGGAATACGTGCTTAATGTCAGTGCGCGGAAGTGACGTGTGGACGTGCATGAGAACACGAATAATCCGCGTCATGGCGCCAGGAACATTAATCTCACTCGCACACATCAGCGGTACCGCTTCGAAGCCAGCGAGACGAACGCCAGTGGCCGGGAAGCCGCTTATGAGATCAGGTGAGTTCGTGAAAAAGATGCTGATGACGTCGTCGACGGCGAGGTTGTTGCGCGTGAGCATCGTGGTAACGACTTCGACAGCGGCCCCATTGATCGCCTCGACGGTATCAGCGTCGCAACTAATGGCCCCTCGAACAGCACGAACAGTAGTGCTCATGAGGGCATGCTCGCTGCCATGTCGTCATTCATTCCGACTGCTTCCATTAGGCGCCGTACCTCCAATAACGATAGTTGGCGTGATGACCCCGGGGTGAGAGTGGGATCAGTAAGCGGACCAATGCGTGTACGCACGAGGCGCACCACTTCATGCCCAACGGTCTCACACATGCGACGGACTTGACGGTTTCGACCCTCGTGAATGACGAGACGAATCAGTCCCTCACTCACCCGACTGACCTGGGCCGGTGCAGTCATGCCGTCCCCTAGTTCGACTCCCTCACGCAACCGGCGCAGGGCACTGGGTGAAGGGTCCCCCTTTACTCGCGCGAGATACTCCT
>Ga0136642_1000233_pt1 | contig 33386 bp, 16 predicted proteins | sample LowCatLa1302831Y_FD_115313 | JGI IMG/M metagenome (GOLD analysis project Ga0136642, IMG submission 115313) | Freshwater microbial communities from Lower Cathedral Lake, Yosemite National Park, California, USA - 13028-31Y | ecosystem: Environmental > Aquatic > Freshwater > Lake ... | reverse complement strand
TACAGTGCGCGCGGCCATCTTAAGTATGGCGCTGTTCCGCTTGGCGGCGGCGCAGGAGGACCCGCTGGTGAAGCTCTCGCCCTTCGTGCTATCGCAAGATCAAAACAGCGGCTACGCTCCCGCCGAAACGCTCTCCGGCACCCGTCTGCGCACACTAGCCAAGGACGTGGCGTCGGCGCTCACTATCGTGACGCCCGACTTAATGAAGGACATCGGCGCTCTCAACTACAACGACGTCTTGAATTTTTTACCGAGCACCTCGGTTTATACCAATAACGCCGACGATGCGAATTCCAACGGCCCCCGAACCGGCACGCCATTCATCGTGCGCGGCTACCGCGCCGGTTCTATCTCGACGAATTTTTTCACCTCATTCACTAAGCCCGACCTCTACAACAGTTCGCGCCTGACGTTCACTCGCGGCCCCAATTCCATCCTGTTTAGCATCGGCAATCCCGGCGGCGCGATCGATGCGACCACCAACAAGGCGGACCTGCGTCGCGCCTCGCACGCGCTGGAGTTTCGCGCCGATTCCTTCGGGGGCTTTCGCAGTTCGCTCGATTCAAATTTTGTGATGCTGCCGCAAAAGCTAAGCCTGCGCCTTGATTTACTGCACGATGACCGCGGCAACTTCGCCGAACCGGCCAAGGATCGGCGCGATTCCACGTTTCTCACGACCACCGCCCAACTCACGCCGGCCACCACGCTATATGCAAATGTTGAGTCGACGCATTTGCGGCAGAAAATCCCCAGGCCCTATGAAACGTTTGACTGGGTGACGACCTGGCTCGACGCCGGCAGTCCAATCATCCCGACCGCGCAGCGCAATTCCGCAGTCACTGGGGTGGAGTTTCTCGCCACCAACGGTTACCCGACTTACGTCCCAGGCGTCGGAGCGATGGATTGGTCAAAGATGGGACACGGTGCGCGGCCGCTCGTACGAGGCGCGCGCGTAAGTGCGTTCAGCTACGGCCTCGGCACGCGCTTCAAGCCGGTACCACTCAACACTTACATCGCCGGCGATTCGGACCGCGTAGATTTTGACGACGAAAACTATTCGGTCATTCTCCAGCACCGGCTTAAGGAAGGACTGAATCTCGAAGTCGGGGCAAGTCACGATCACAACTATCGCGAAAACCTCGATGGCAACGGCAATGGATTTGCCGTTGAAGTCGACAATAACGCCCAGTTACCCAACGGTGCGCCTAACCCGAATGTCGGACGCTTCTACACCGATCAGGCGCCGAAGTGGGAGAAGGGCCGGACCGATAATAATCAGATCCGCGCTACACTGTCTTACGAAAAAGATTTTCGACAACTGAAGCTCTTCAACCGCGGCCTTGGGCGCTTCGTGATCGCGGGACTTTACAACAACGAGGCGAGCCACGCCTATCAGGAGATTTTGATGGAGGTGAACGAGACACCGCTTCCGATCGCGACCTCCGACCTGAGCGACAGCCGCAACAGTATTCGCCGGCGCTCGTATCTCGGCGGAGGCAATCCAAACCACTTCGTTTCGGACTACGCGCCGATCAACCAAAACGGCATCAAGTCCGGCTGGGAGTCGGTGCGCTCGCCGGGACCAAAAAATGATTTTTCGCGCATCCAATCCTACTCCATCGCCGGCCAAGCGAACCTCTTCGACGATCTGCTGGCTCTTACCGCCGGATTGCGCCGCGATGAATCGCTCATCACGCAGACAAGTTTCGCCAAGGATGCGCGCGGCGTCTACGAGAGTTACCACGGCGGCAAACCCCTCCCCGATGTCGAGGGGGTTGGCCGACCCTACCTTTACGGCATCGTGCTAAACGCGAATCGCCACGCGAGTCTCTACTACAACGGCGCGACCAACTACCAGTCGATCAGCCAGGGTGTGCGAACTTTTGCCAATGAAATTTTGCCGGCGGTGCGCGGCCGAGGCATCGACACTGGCCTGAAATATTTCCTCTTCGACGACCGCCTCACCGGCTCCCTGGGCTATTTCGAAACCGCGCAGCAAAATATCAAGGACACCGCCGTGACCCGCGGCCGAAAAGCCGGCTGGATTAATCAGATTTGGGATGCGATCGATCCGACCAAGCGCGTGGACACGAGTGCAGGCGACGTGAAAGGGCAGAAGACGCACGGACTGGAGTTTCAAGCAGTCGCCAACGTCACCAAAAATTTCCGCGTGATGGCCAACGTAAGTCGCAACATCAGCGTGCTCGAAAATCAGGGCAATTTCACCTTCGCCTATCTCGCGCAGCAGTTTCCCGGCTGGCAGACCAAATCGTCGCAGGCCGTCGTTAGTCCCGACGGCAAGACGGTTGACGATCTCGTCACCCTCATCAGGCAGGAGCAAAGCGACGACCAGCGCATCATCGGCATCCGGCAGGTGCGCATGTTTGAGTGGCAGCTTAACGTGGTCAGCCGCTATCAATTCGACCGTGACTCGCGACTCAAGGGCTTCGCCGCCGGCGGGGCCTTCCGCTGGCGCAACGCTCCGGTTATTGGCTTCACCCGCATCGGCTCTCTGCTCGATCCCACGCGGCCTTTCACGGGGATCGCGACGACCAACCTCGACGCCTTTGTGGATTACTCCCGTCAGTTAACGCTGGGAGGTCGTAAGCTGCGCTGGACCGCGCAGCTCCGCGTGCAAAATCTGATCAACGATCGTACGCTGCAGCCGTGGATTTCTGACGATGATGGCACGGGCCACGCTGTGATTCAACAGCGGCTGCGCGCGAGTGCCCGGCAGTTCGTGCTAAGCACGACATTTGGATTCTAGGCGGCGGGGCTGGACTTGTAAGCCGCTACTGATGTGACTCGCCAAATTTTATCGCCTTTTTTGAGACAATTGAATCGTTTCATCGTTTTGCTTCGGGCGGATCATGGTTTTCCCATTTTTGATGGTTTTTGGTTTCATCACCCAACCATTTACCATGATTCGACTTTTTACTAAACTCTTAAGACACTACCTAGGTGTTCGCAGAATTTTTTTGCGGAGATTCCTCAATTTCCAGATAAGCAGGAGAGTTTTAGGTTACCGCCGCTTCAACAATTTTATAATCCACATAACCGTTCGCGCCGCTGGAGTCACTCAACGTAGCCGGCGCGAGACCGAGAATGAGATCGCGGGCGGGAAACATAGGTGGCGGAGAAACGAGGGCGGGCGAGTCGGCTTAATCTGTATCGGGCTCTACGTAGTGGCAGCCTTGGCTGCGGGGGTTAAGCGTGGCGGCGTGGACAACGAGTAAGGCAGTTTGGATGGCGTTACGTAGCTCGATCAATTCGCGCGTGAGGGTACAACCACGGTAAAAATCCTGAATCTCCTCACGCAATTCGAGCAAAATACGGCGTGCGCGAGAGAGACGTTTCGACGAACGTACGATGCCGGCGTAGTTCCACATGGTGGTGCGTATCTGGTCGATGTCTTGGCGCACGAGCACGGGATCGGCTGCGCGAGAGGGGCTTTCCCACGCGCGGGGTTCGCTAGCAGGAAATCTGACCTGGCCAAGATCGGCGGCATCGGCCTGCGCAGTGAACTTCGCGCTGGTGAGGCATTCGAGCAGCGAGGTGCTAGCGAGGCGGTTGGCGCCGTGGAGGCCCGTGCAGGCGGTCTCGCCGATGGCATTAAGATGGAGAATATTGGTTCGACCATGGAGGTCGGTGTGGACGCCACCGCAGGCGAAATGGGCGGCCGGCACGACCGGGATTGGCTCGCGCGAAATATCCACGCCGTAGCCGAGGCAGCGGGTGTAAATATTGGGGAAACGTTCGCGGATAAACTCGGGGGTCATCGCCGAGAGATCGAGGTAGACGCACGCTTCGCCACTCGTGGAGAGTTCTCGCTGGACGGCCCGAGCCACGATATCGCGCGGGGCAAGCGAGCCGTGGGGATGCACGGTATTCATAAAACGTTCCCCTTTGGCGTTAATGAGCACACCGCCTTCGCCGCGAAGGGCCTCCGTTACGAGGAAACGCGGGGCATTTTTCTTTGCGAACACGGTCGGGTGAAATTGAACGTATTCGAGGTCGATCAAGCGCGCGCCCACCCGGTAAGCCATCGCCACGCCGTGGCCCACGCTACCGGGCTGATTGGTTGAGTGCTGGAAAATTTGCCCCAGACCACCGGTGGCGAGGACCGTTTTTTTGGCGACGAGGGCAACCGTCTCGCCGGTCGCGGTGTCGAGCACATAGGCGCCGAAACAAGTGAGGGGTTTATATTTATCGGCGGCGGACGTAGAATTGTGCGACAGGGTGAGCAGATCGATCGCGACCCAACCGGTGCGGCGCGTAATGCGCGGGGTGGTATTAACGCGGTGCGCAACGCGCTCAAGGATGGCGTGGCCCGTGGCGTCTTTAGCGTAGATGATGCGTTTCTCGCTGTGGCCGCCTTCGCGCGTCAACTGGAGTTCACCGGCGGCGGAGCGGTCGAAATCGACGTGGAGTTCGTCGAGTAGCAGCTCTTTCACGGCGGCGGGGCCTTCGTGAATGAGTTGGGCCACGGCCGCAGGATTCGAGGTGTGATCGCTGGCGGACTGAATGTCTTGCGCAAGCGAACCGGTGGCGGTGGTTTCGGCCGGGTCGTAAATGATACCACCTTGGGCCCAATCGCTGTTGGCGGCGAGGGGTTCGGCCAGCGAGAGCAATTCGACCGAGTAACCGAGTTGCGCGACATGCAGGGCGTACGCCGAGCCAGCAAGTCCGGCTCCGATCACAAGACAGTCGGTGCGAATGGTGCGCATTATTTTTTCATCGCGGTTCGTGCGGGCAAAATCGTGAGACTCAAGTCAGCGGCGGGCGCGGAATGGGTGATGGCGCCGATGCTGATCACGTCCACGCCGGGCAATGCGTAGTCGCGGAGGGTATCCAAGTGAACACCACCAGAAACTTCGACGAGGGCGGCGCCGGCGATGAGCGTAACAGCGCGACGCACAAGGTCGGGCGACATATTATCGAGCAAGATAACTTCTGCGCCGGCGCGGAGGGCTTCTTTCACTTCGGCGAGCGTGGTGGTCTCGACTTCGATTTTGGCGAGATGCGGCGCGGCGCCGCGAGCGAGTTGCACAGCGCGGGTAAGCGAACCGGCAGCGGCGATATGATTGTCTTTGATTAGGATGTACTCGCCAAGGGAGGAGCGGTGGTTACCGCAGCCTCCACAACGAACGGCGTATTTTTCTAAGGCGCGCCAACCCGGAGTGGTTTTACGGGTGTCGACGACGCGGGTCGTAGTGGCGGCGATGGCGTTGGCGTAGCGCCGCGCGAGCGTGGCAATGCCAGAGAGGCGCTGGATGAAATTGAGGGCCGTACGTTCGGCGGTAAGGAGCGCGGCCGTCGGACCGGTGACGGTGAGTACGCGGGCGCCGTTTTTAACCTGGTCGCCGTCGGTAGCGGTGAGTTGGACTTTGAGCGCGGGGTCGACGCGGGTAAATACGGCCTCGGCGATGGCGAGGCCACAGAGCGTAAGCTCCTGACGAGCTTCAATGAAAGCGCGGGAGTGATGCGTTGCAGGAAAAATGGCGCGGCTAGTAAGGTCGCCGAGGCCGGCGTCTTCGTCGAGGGCGAGGTCGATCAAGTGAGCGGTGCGGGGAGTAAGCATGAAAAAGGAGGTGTGGTTTATTCGGTGGGTGTGAGGGCAAACATCCGCTCAATGCAGGTGGCAGCGCGGCGGCGGAGGTTTTCCTCGAGGGTTATAATCTGATCAGGCCGCGGGGCGCGGAGGGCATCGCGGATTTTTTCGAGAGAGTTCAACTTCATGTAGGGGCAAAGCCGGCAGCCCCCAATAAAGTGTTTTTCGGGGGCTTCGACCTCGAGTCGACCTACAAGTCCGCACTCGGTCAGCATGAGGAAATACGGCGCCGGTGTCGTTTTGACGTATTTCATCATCGCGCCAGTGCTGCCAACGAAATCAGCGATCTCGGCGACCTCAGCGGTGCATTCGGGGTGAGCGACGACTTTCAGGCCGGGAAATTGGGCGCGGGCGGCGGTAACTTGGGCAACCGTAAACTGGTCGTGAACCATGCAGGTGCCGTCAGAGGAGATGATTTCTTTTGCGATGCCGCGGCGCCTAAGTTCGTCACGGAGGTTGTCGGCCATAAGGCGGTCAGGGACAAATAAGATGCGTTGAGCCGGTAGGTGGGCCACGATGGCGTAGACATTGCCGGAAGTGACGCAAACATCGCTCTCAGCTTTAACCTCGGCAGTGCTATTGATGTAGCAGACGACAGTGGCGTCGGGGTAAAGGGCCTTGAGTTTACGTACGCCGACGCCGTCGATCGAATCGGCGAGCGAGCAACCCGAGGCGCGGTCAGGCACGATTACCGTGGCGCCGGGTGAGAGAATTTTGGCTGTTTCCGCCATAAATACAACGCCAGCAAATAGGATGACCTTTGCTTTGGCCTCGCGGGCCTTGAGACTTAAGAAATAAGAGTCCCCCTTGAAATCACCTACGCCATATACGATCTCGGGTTCGACGTATGAGTGGGTGAGAAGGACGGCGTCTTTTTCCTTTTTGAGGTGGTTAATCTCGAGGGTGAGCGGAGCGATTTCACGGCAAGTCTGGTAGTTCCATTTTTTGCCGCGCGGGTCGCATTCGACGTGAAGCAAAGCTTTGAGCAAGCGCTCGGCTTCAAGATCAAGTTCGGCAGAGCTAGGGGGAGCAAACGTGAGACCAGACATGCGCCCACAAAAGGCGCTTCACAGGTGGCGTCAAAAGCGGATCGTGTTAAAAAATATTATTTTAACGCATGCGTCGGAGGAAACATCCCTAACTTGGAAAGAATTTTTCCGTACTCCCCCTGAATTCAATCGGAAACAAAAATATTTTTTAAGGATAACGCGACCTCCACTTTTTTTTGATCTATCACACCCGTTCGCGCGGATGAAGTTACTCAACGTGCCCGACGTGCGATCCGATCGTGGGCGGACCGCGGCAGGACGCGGAGAAGAAAAAAAGCAGCACTGCAAAAAATTAGTCTAAGGCGTTGATCGCTAAGGTCGCGCTCATGTTCACGGTGTTTGAGGTGCAGACGAAGGTCATCTCATTGCCTACCGCTAATCCTGAACAAACAGCATCTCGACCAAGTAACACTTATGTGACGGTCCGGCTTACCCTTTGCAGAATATAAATTTTCAAAAAAGATAATAGCATGAAATCTTCACGGCAATTCGATCTCGCAGTCGTAGGGGCTGGTATCGTGGGCTTGGCGCATGCCTTAGCCGCGGCTCGCCAGGGAATTCGGGTCGTGATCTTTGAACGTAATACCCAAGCCGTGGGAGCTTCGGTGCGCAATTTCGGCTTGCTTTGGCCTGTAGGCCAACCGGCCGGACTTCGCCACGAAAGGGCGATGCGCAGTCGTGAAATTTGGAGCGAGGTTAGCTCGGCAGCCGGACTGCATTTGGATCCAAGTGGTTCGTTGCACCTAGCCTATAGGGCCGAAGAGTGGGCATTATTACAGGAGTTTGCGGCAAGCCCACTAGGTTCGAGTTTCGAACGGATGCTCTTAACCCCCAAGGAAACGATCGCCCGCAGCGCTGCGGTGGAACTGACCGAACTAAAGGGAGCGTTGTGGAGCCCGACTGAGGCAACCGTGGATCCACGCGAAGCAATCGCGAAGCTGCCCGCTTGGCTCCAAGCAACTTATGGGGTGGACCTACAATTTGGAACGACCGTGCGAAGGATAGCATTACCTTCGATCGAGACCACCGCCGGAGTATGGCAGGCAGAACGGGTGGTAATATGCAGTGGCCAGGATTTCGAAACCTTGTATCCGGAATGTTTTCAGAGCCAGCCGATCACGCGCTGCAAATTGCAAATGTTAAGGACTCCACCCCAACCCGATCAATGGCCGCTGGGGCCGGCACTCTGTGCAGGGCTCACGCTGACCCATTACGATTCATTCAAGAGCTGCGCGAGTTTAGCCGACGTCTTGGCCCGCGCACGCAAAGATTACCCTTTTCAGGTGGCGCAGGGAATCCACGTTTTACTATCCCAGACCGCCAAAGGAGAGCTCACGATTGGAGATTCTCATGAGTATGGGCTGACGTTATCACCGTTTGATCGTGAAGACATTAATAAGGCAATTATGAGTTACCTCAAAACTTTCGCCCAAGCGCCCGATCTTTCAATTGCCGAACGTTGGCATGGAATTTATCCAAAAATGACCGATGGACGCAGCGAGTGTGTCCTTAAACCTGAGCCTGGCGTAATGCTGGTCAACGGACTGGGGGGAGCCGGCATGACGATGTCATTCGGCCTAGCGGAAGAAGCCTTGCGGGATTTCTAAGATCGAGGCTTATCCCCTAATAGAATCCGACTGGCGATTTGCTCTAAGATGGGGGCCGCATCGGCCACGCCATCAATCACGTAATCGGCGCCGGCGTCACTCAATAGGGTGCGGGCGGCTTCGGCCTTATCTTGGCGCTCGAGGGCAGGCAGAGATTCGGTTTCAGCCTTACTCAGCCCGAAGGCGTTGCCGGTTAGGGCGACCGCCACTGTCCACATGCCCGCATTGCGACCTTCGGCGATATCATCGGGGGTATCCCCAATTTTAACGCAACGCCACAGGGGCCAAACGCCTAGTTGGAGGGCGTTAGCGTAAATCATGTAAGGGGCAGGCCGTCCGGTTGAAACTTGGTCTGGGGTAATGATGAGATCAGGGGTATACCCCTGACGGGCGGCTGCCGCTGCCAAAACGTTCATCATCGCTTGGGTATAGCCGGTAGTGGTGCCGATCTTAATTCCCTGCTCGGTTAATCCCTGGGCGAATTCACGAGCGCCTGGAATCAAACCGGCGTTAGCTTGTAATTCAGCAAAAATTTCATGTTCCAGTTCAGGATAAATTTCGTCCACGGCCGTTTCCGACCCGTGAAGGGCCAATAAACTTCTGAGGTGTTCTTTTTTGGCGCGACCCATGCCTTGCCTGAGGTGTTCGTCCGAAGCTGAAAAACCATGCCGAGCGAGGACCCTGCGTAGGGCGACGAGTGGAGTACAACAACCATGATCAACCATGGTACCGGCCCAATCCAACACCACGGCTGGAATTACTTTGGATAAAGAGTGCATGTTAAGAGTCGGGGGAAAGTTCTGCGTCAAGAAAACAGGCTAAAGCCGCCGATAAAAAGCAGACTGCGGCGAGCACGTTAAAGCCCAAATTATAGCCACCAAAATCTAACAACCAACCGAAGGCAGAACCGGCCAAGATGCCGGCAAAATATCCGATTGAGTCGATAATCCCAGAGACGGTGCCTGCGCAATTTGGACCACGCAGTCGGACAGCAAAATATCCGCCCAATAGGCTGTACGGACCAAGGGCAAGGAAGCCGACGAGGCCGACCGCAGGTACGATTACGCCTAAGCCCAACGGCGCTAAACGCGGCAAAGCTAATAACAAAGCCGCGAGCAAAAGCAGGTGTCCGGCGAGCAGCCAGGTCCGAGCTTTGGGGCCTAAGCGCCCTACCATGACCCCGGTAAATAAAATTCCCGCTGCGCCGCACAAATCAAAGGGAGTTGAAAGAAACGCAGCCACCCCAGTGGAGAGCTGGGCACCGCCGGTAGTTTTGATGTAATCGACGGTCCAGTCATTAAAGGTTTCCCTTAAAAGGGTAAGCGTAAAACTCAACGCGGCCACGATCCAAAAACCACGGGACCTAACTAAGCCCCCGATCAACCCCCAGCTGAAACCCTCTGCCCCACCCGATTTCTCCTGGGTTTGGGCACTACGATCATTGGGCAAGACCCAGAAACTGAGCGCGAGTAATCCAATTAAAAGCAAGGCGGGGGCGGACATGACGACCTGCCAACTATGACCGCTCCAGTTGGAGATTTGTCCGGCCAAGGCGATGGCGGCCGCCCCACCGAAGACATAGCTCAAACTCAAAACGGCCAGCGCGAAGGCTAAATTTTTGGGCCCAAACCAAGGAGGAATCTGCTTGATCATACTCGCCCAGGCGGCCGACCCGCCGAAACGATTAAACGCATAAACCAGAGCCAAAATCCCAAGGGAAGGAGCCAGTGCGGTAGCCGCGCCAAACGCGGCCACCATAGTTAAAGCAGCCAAAAACCCATTTCGTCCGCCCCAACGATCGACCAGAGGACACAAAAGCATTTTGCCTAAAGCGTAAGCGAGGGTGCCGGCGCTAGCGATGCGTCCAACCTGCTCTTTAGTTGCATGAAATTGTTCTTGGAGTAGGGGAACAGCGACCGAGTAATTTTTGCGACAGAGATAAACGCCCATATAACCGACGACGAGTACCCCTAATAATAACCAAGAGCGCCGAGAATCAGGCGTGGGCAAAGGTGGCGACATGAAGGGGGTAGAGAGCCTTAAATTTCGCCGACAACTCGTTTTTGGCTTACGCTGCGAAACAGGCCGCGATAGTTGGCCGGGGCGAAACCGGCATTAATCATAACAGCCATGGGCCGCCCGGCGGGCAGCGTTTGGCGAACTACATGGGCCAGAAAGGCCCGATCCGTATCAAAGCTATTGCCAAAGGCGGCAAGCGCGTAGACCGGTTGATCAGGATCGGATTGGGCTTCAGCGGCTTGAACAATTTCGATCAATTTAGTGGCTTTACCTTCCGCATAAGTCACCGGGTACAGTAATTCTCTAGTCAGCCGTCCCTCGGCGGTCTTCACTCGTATGCCATGCAGATTTTTTGGGGGTAAGCCTAAACTAGGGGCCGCGCCACGCACAAAAAATTCTGCACTTGCCGATAGAATATGTTGTTCCACTCCAGCCTGGGCTAAACCGTCAAAAATCACACGAGAAGCAGAGAAATAAAATTCACTTAAGGTTGAGTTGAAATGTAATGCCGCCAAGTCGAGTAAATCTTGCTCTGAAGCGCCGGCAAAGATTTGGGCTAAGAAGGGATAAGCGAGCCAACATCCCACTCGTTCACTGAGCTGACTGTAATCCTGTTGCCAGCGTTGATAACCCCCCAAATTGCTGCTGTATTCTGGGGAGTGGCCCTTTTCAATAGCGAGGCGTACGAGACCGGGATAAAGTTCTTGTCCCCCAGCGCACAGACCCTCGGAACAATCGCCGTGCAAGAGAGTGCCGTCCAAATCCCAGAACGCGAGTAAGCGCGCTCTGGGCCGGAGTGCTAATACCGCCTCACGCAGGTCCAGCAACTCAGCGAGCAGCTCGTCCGCGTGCGACTCGGCAGGACTCAGGGTCACGATTTTTAAACTTTGCGATAGGCCACCAACTGATTGTCGACGGTGCCGTCGTCAAAAAAGTCGACGAGGGCGTAGGCCGGGGGAAATTCCTGATAATCGCCTTTCCACCAACCACCGCTCACGGCTCCGTTGCAAAGGTAGCGCACGCCAAGATAGGTGACGTCATCGGCGAGATGCACGTGGCCACTGAGACAGACTTTTACATTAGGGTGTTTACGAAACAGATTTTTGATGCGGCGAGCGTCAATATGTGTCCAGGCGCCAGGGACAACCCAGCTCCCGCTCGATTCGAGGTCGTCGTCAAAAAAGACGCAGACGCTGAGCAAAGGAATGTGGGAGAGAATGCAGATATGCGTGGAGGCGGGAACGGCGGCTAGATCGCGGGCGAGCCATGCAAATTGAGCATCATCTAGTCGGGCCGTATACCCATGTTTATTGGCATAGTCGATCATCATACTATCTAGGACCACGAAGTGCCATCCGGCTTGATCAAAAGAGTAATACCGATCTTTTAAACCGAGCCGCTCAAGAGCGAGACCTTTACCAAAATGAGGGTCGGCGGCGAGTTCGGGTTGGTCACGCAGAGCCCAACCGAAGACGTCGTGGTTACCCAAGGCGAGCTTATGGGGCGTCTTCACTTCCGCGGAGAAAATTTTAGACCACAGATCCCATTGGGCGATGGATTTAGCCTTTTCGGTTTTAAGCGAATCCATGATCAAATCACCACCGAAGAGCAAAAGCTCAGGCTTATCGACTTGAGCCTGCGCGTGACGCAAAGCGGAGGTCATGCCCTCGGGAGGATTCTGGAATCCATCCATTTGTGGCATAACGTGGATGTCGGTAAGATGAGCAGCGCGCAGTACGCGTTGCCGACGAGGTGATGGGGCGGTGGCGGCAAATGCGGCAGGGGCCGCCGGGGAAGCGAGGAGGGCCGCGCCGATTGCCAGCGAGCTGGAGTTTTGTAAAAAAGTACGACGATTCATAACGGGTAAGAGGATAAAGTTGAAAGGCGACCCGGGTAGCCGGATCGCCTTTTAGAATTGAAATCAGCTAGAGAGTACGAATTAGAAGCCCAGATTTACCGAGAAGGTGAACGTGCGGGGCGCACCGATGTTGTAGAGCATCGTGGAACCGGTAGGATCACTCTTCACGTAACCTTGGTCATTGGTGGAAACCGCGCCAAGGTAGCTCTGGTCGGCGAGATTAATGACGTTGAAATCAAAGCCTACGCTGCGGATGAATTCACGGCCCGTGAACGTGCGGTTGTAGCCCAGATTGAAGTCAAACACGGTGTACGCTTTGGAGTAATTATCGTTATTGTAAGTGCCGTAGAGTTTGCCCGTGGACTTACCCACGAGGCCGGAGCTGATGCCGTTTTTCTTGTAGAGGACACCGTAGGAGATGATGCGATCGGGGGTGTCGACGACGTTCTTATCTTTGGTGATCGTACCGTCAGGCGTATTAGCCGTGTAAGTGGCTTTGGTGGAGCTGAGGGTACCCATCAGGCTGAAGCCTTCGCCGAGGCGGTAATTAGTACCCAGTTCAACGCCGTAGGATTCAAGTCCGCCAACGTTAACCAAGACACTGCCAGCACCCGTGTTCGTGTAGTCCTTGGCGGCGGTACCACTGAGGTTGATGATTTTATCGGTGTATTTGATTCGGTAGGCGGTGGCGGAGAGGCCAACATTGCGACCGGCATAGCGGTATCCGAAATCGAAATTATCAGCGTATTCGGGTTTTACGCGAGTGTAGTCGGTCCCTGTGGCCGTAACGTTATCGCTGAAGATCGTATCTTTAACAGCCGAGAAGTTACGGGTGTAACTCGTGAAGACTTCGCTGAGGGAATCGATTTTGTAAATCGCGCCCACGCTGGGCAGGAGTTTAGAATTTGAGTTGAGGTTTTTCGAGTAGGTTGAACCGTCCGATTGGAGGAGTGATTCGGTGCCTTCGAAATTGATCCGGAAATATTTAACACCGGCATTGAGCACGAGCTTGTCCATCGTGAATTGATCTTCAGCAAAGAACATATTCGTGGTGGTGCGGTACTTCCAGTGGAAGGACTCGAGGTATGCGACACTGTTGTAGGCGGAGCTGAGGGTTGGATCGATGACGGCGTGCCAGGTGCGGTAGCGTTCACGATCTTGAATTTCGTTCCACATACCGGCGGTAAGTTTGTTCGCGGAACCAACTTTAAGTTCGAAGGCGAGGTTATCACCGAAACGGTTGTTCAAGTAGCGGCTGAAGCGAGCCGTGGACAGTGGCTTAGCGGCCGCTTGTTGAGCGGAGGTGAGCCAGGTGTAAGTGTTGATATTCCAGTAATCAGCGGGACCAGCGCCGGTCGCGGGGTTGTAGGGCAAGATATCAACGCCTGAGGCATCAGCAAAAAATACCGTGCCGGCTTTGCCAGGCGCGGTGTAATTGCTCAACTTGGAAGGATTGCCATTCAAGTCGAAGCGACGCACTTGATAAGGGGGCAAGAACTGGCCTTTGCCTTGTTGATGTGCCCAATAAGGTTGAGCGGAAAACTTGAGATCGTCCGATAGAGGCAATTCGAGTTTAACGTAGCCTAGGCTATTAGTACGGATGGTGGTCCAGGTGGGAGCGTAATTTTGGTCAGGATTGGGCTTGCCGGTGAAGGTGTAGGTCAGTCGGTCGTTGTGCGGGTCCTGAGCGAATTGTTGAAGGGAAACACCTTGAAAATTGATTTCAGGATTCACGTTATCGAGGCCTAAGTAAGAGGTAATTTTGAGTTTACCTACTTGAGAAACGACCTTGGTATCCAGATGGAGACGCTTGGTTAAAGCGGAATCACCACCGATATAATCACGCACCCAATTATCATTTTGCTGAGCGGAAAAACTCATGAACGCTTGGGTGGTACCATCTAAAATTTTACCGGTATCAACGCGGATAAAAGAGCGAGAGAGGGCAAAAGAACCGCCCGTGAATTTCGCTAGAACACCCATTTGATCGGAGGGTGTATCGGTATAGTATGAAAGGGTACCACCGAGAGCTTGAGTGGAGGCGGAGCTGATTTCAGCCGCGCCTTGGGAGACGACCACGTTGGCGACATTCTCGATGTCGACGTAGCGGTTGGGCTTAGCCCCACCACCGTAAGAGGTGTAGCCAGTGGTGACACCATCAACGCTGAAGCCGAGTTGAGATTCGGTGAAACCACGGATATTAATGCGCGTGGACCAATCGTCACCGCCGATCGCATCGCCTTGCGAGAGGCTAACGCCGGGGAGGTACTTAATGACATTAATCACACTGGCCGCAGCGGGCTGCAGGGCGATTTGCTGACGATCCGCGATCGTGTTAGCCGTGGGTGCAGCAACGGACTGAACTACGAATTTCTCGAGCGAGATAGTTTCGTCCTTGGTGGGGGAAGGTTTGGTTTGAGCCGAGGCTACAGCCGTGGCCGCGAGAGCGACAAGACTGAGGCGCAAAATACTTTGGTAATGTTTCATCACTAGCGATCAACGCGAGATGGTAATGACGTCGTCAATACACGTTTGTCCCGTAACGTATACTTAACCCTGATGCCATTTAATCTGCATAATTGCCGCGCAATTGTCGCATGCTTGTAGAGTAAATGTGATTTGACTAAAAGCTGCTAAACGGACCCTAACCTCATAAATTAACTCAGATGATTTATTCATAAATCATTATAAATTATGATTTAATGCGATAGCCCAAATCTGATTTTTCGCGCCGTAGTTCTCTAAAAAATTTATTCATAAGCTGGGCCCGGCGAAGGAATATGAGGCCCTCGCCGGGCTAGCTTTAGCAATTCATCCACACCAATAGATGAACTAACCTCACACCTTGAATTCAGACAAATTCCAATCAATAAATAAGCGCACCTATAAAGTTACTATTGCGTGACAATGGTGGATTTAATGGTCCCTATTTACCTCAGGCGATTTAACTCATTTTTTGCTCAACGAATATTAATTAAGTGTTTTTATCGCGCTATTTCCGGCCCCAAAAGTGCATTTCCCGCGTCTTTGCGGCTTAAAATTTTGCCAGTTCTAATCGTGCTAAATCATTGCCATTTTTAGCGGAGGAGCGGAGGTATTTAAGTGCTTGCCTAAGATTTTTTTGGGTGCCGTGGCCTGTAGCATATAAAATACCGAGTTTGAACTGATAATCAGAATCACCATGCTGGGCCGCTTGATTAAACCACTTAAAGGCTTCAAGAGGGTTGACGGGTACGAGGTCACCCTGGCTGTAGAGGGTCCCTAACCTAAATTGGGCGTCGGCACTCCCCTGCTCCGCTGCCTGCAGAAGCCATTTTAAAGCTTCCGTGATATTTCTGGTTACGCCTACACCATCGCTGTAGAGGATGCCTAGACAACATTGGGCGTCTGAGTCACCCCGCTCAGCTAATTCTCGCAAGTGCTCCAGAGAGCCGTAGCTTACAAGTGGCCGTTTCATCTTTAAGTCATTAAAGAGGGCACCTCAAGAGGAGCGGATTTGACCCACGAGCTCGAGTGTAGGCTCACGGTTAACCACAATTTTCTCCTCTCCGTCGCCGCCGCCGTAGCCAAGAACTTCCACGGTGATCAAAGACGGCAGCAGTTCTGATTGAGCCTGAGCGCGCGCTTGTTTGGCGGCATTTTCAGCAGCACTGGAACCGGCCGCGGAAGCAGAGGAGGCGGTCGCGGCCAGTCCACCCACCGCCGGGGCGACGGGAGCGGGAGTGCCTGCGCTCGAACCGCTCACCTGAATATTGGCGGCGTTGACGACTTGGAGGGCAGAAATATTAAGGTTACCGGACACGCGAATCCCGGCATCACCGGCATCGATAGTGCCAGTGGGAGCAATCAGATCGACATCACCAGGTTTAACCCCGACGACCGTGGCGAGTACCCCAATGCCACCCCCTGTGGCCAAACCGGCAAGGTCGGTTTTAACATCCCCACTTTGAGGATCGATCAGTACGCGGGTGGGCGGGGCGGATTGAACGGTCTTGGAGGAAGCTCCGGCGGCAATGTTGCCTCGAGAAGACCAGATGATTTCATCGCCACCGCGCAGGGTAAAGATGCGCGAGGTGCCCACGATCACACTGTTTCGGGTGAAGATGGAGATGTTACCCCCATGTTCGGTGAGTATGCCTTGATCGATGGGTTGGCTACCGGTGATATCGAAGCCGACGGTCAGGGAACCACCGGGAGCAAATAAGTTAATATCACCGCCGCTAGCGGTCTTGATTTCACGTGAGGTAAGGGAGAAGTCACCCTTCCACGTGTTGCCCGGAAACAAGGCAGCGATCGCGGCGAAGCCGGCGTCGTAATTGCGGTAACCCACCGAGCTGAGCAGGCCATGATCACGACCGGCATCGCGCAGGACTTGGTAAAAGAGATCTAAGGCGAGAGCGTTGCGCTTTTCTAGGGGCAACTGTTTAAAAGCGCTCCAAGTCTGGGCATCGCTTAGAGTGGGAGCGCTCAGGAGCAGTCTAAGGGCCGGCAAATAGCGGGCGGATTGCGGGCCAGCGCTTGCGGGATCAAGAAACTTGGCGATAAAGGCGGTAAAGTTCATAGAACTGTCCGCAAGACTGGAAACAGGTCCGAGACCGGCGCCGGCAATAATGGAGGCGCCACTAAAGGGTAAATTAGGATTACGCCCGTTACCGATACTGGATATACCAACGGCGGTGCCATCACCAGCGCCGGCGCCGACGCCAAGGTAGAAATTTCGGCCAGCGAGGACTTCAAGAGTACCAGGACCGCTGATCTGAATATCGCCAGCGGTGGGGTTACCGGTGGCCGGACCTGGGAGCGTAGAGCTGCCGACCAACAGCTCATTGCCGGAAGACTGGGCAAGGCTACGCAAGGGGGAATTCAGGTCGAAGGCGATCAAATCACGACCGGCCGTAACGACACTGAGATCGGAGGGGCGGTTATTTTGGAGATAGAGGGCGACATCGGTGATGTCGCGCCCGGCGCTGACGCGGGAAGCCTTGGCGGAGAAGAAAGTCAGACCAGAGATGCTACCATTTTTGGCGTATAGACGGGCCGGCGAGAGGTCAGCGAGGTGGAGCGGGCCGGCGGCGTGGAGGGCCTGCTTAGTCTGGATGACCCCGTAAATTCCAGTGCTGGAGCCCGATTCGTTGAACAAAGCGTTCAGGCTATCGAGCAATTCAATTGGAGTAACCGTGGGTGATGTGGCGGCGGAGCCGACCAGGGCTAAGGGGGAAGCAACTCCGGGCAAGCGGCGGGGGTCGGCATCGGAGAGGTTGATCAGGCTGGAGCCCCAGATGAGTTTATTATTGATATCGTTGACGCCGTTAGCCTGTAAGCCGTTGAGCGATTTTGAGGCGAGTAGCTCGACGGTGCCTTGTGCGGACGGGGCGAGGTTAAGGGTGCCGACCAGGTTGATATCACCCGAAAAGGCAGTCGCTCGCAGGGCGCCGGGAAACAAGGCATCGACGGTGAAGAAGGGGGTGATATCGGTTTCGAGCAGGCGCAGCCAAGGCTGAGAATAAGAGGAGTAAGTCTGGTGGCGGGCCTCATCGTAGAGTTGGACATTTTGGAACCAAGCGGATAAAGAGCCGGCGCGGCCATCGGGATTGGCGCGTAAGGTGAGACTCCCGGTGAGGGAGGAAAGATTTACGGTATCGTCGGCGGCGTAGGTCGAGAAGTACGATTTGTTGTACGCGTTATTATTAACCCCTTGAGGCAGCAGGAAGGCATTGACGATGGAACCGAGGAGTAAATCGCCGCGAGCGCTGACCTCGACGGAGCCCTTGCCGAGGTAGAGAGTGGTCGGGAGCCAGCTGGTAGGGTTAGCAACAAGTTTAGCATTTTCGAGCGCTACAGCAGAGGCCTGCGTAATCGCGGCGCGGGTGTTATTAGTGTGAATGCTCCCGCCGGCACTTAAGGTGGCTTTACCGCGTTCGACGTAATAGACACCGCCGTCAATATCTGCGCCGGCACGCACGATGAGATCACCGCCGCCAAGTTCGACGAGTTTGGCGAGGTCAGGGGCGCCTTTGGGCATGCGAGCGTTAGTGGGAATGACAGCATCTACATTAGAGATTGTACGACCGGCCAGTAACGTGAGGTTGCCGCCGCCTAGGGCCCCAACGCCTTCAAAAAAATTACTGAAATCGACCCACCAGGAGGTGGAAGCGATTTCACCACCGGAGTGAGTAGCGGCAAATTGCCCGGTGACCGGGTCGATGTAACCGCGCCGGTACAGCCAGTTGCTGGGGAGTTCTTTGGAGGAATCAGCGATGAGCGAACTGAGGGCAGCGTCGGGCACTAAGTGAATGATATCGCGTTGGGCGCTAATATTAATATTACCGCCGGCTAGGCTATAATAAGCAGGGTAGATAGGATCTTGTGTAGGTCCGAGTTTACTATTGCGCACGATGTCAGTGAGTCGGGGCAAATCGAAATTAGCCAAGGCGTTGGCCTGGGTCCCGGCCGTGTAAATAGCCGCAATGGGATTTAGCAGCTGCAGATCGCGGGCGGCGACGATATCGATGTCGCCGGTGCCGGTGCGGATGACTTGATAAAAATTGGGGATAATATTTTGTCTAAGATTGGCGGAGCTATTGGGGCTATTAGGGTTAGCCGGCAGAGGTAAAGGTGGGGTATTGCGGCCGAGCAACAGGGAGCCGGCGGAGGAACTGAGGGCGGCGATGGGTTTAACGCGGCGGAAGTCAGCGGCAGCAAAATCGGCACCGGCAATCAGTCGATACGACCAAGACTGGCTACCAGGGGAGAGCATGGGAGCATCCCAGAGGCCGTAGCTGGAGGCGCCCCCGAAGCCATCGCTTAAGGAGCCGATGGAGGCGATGCGGGTTAAGGCGTTGTAGCTATAATCAAAGTTGAGATTACCGGCCGCACGAAGCGTGAGGGAGCCGGGTTCGGCCAAGTTGGGGCCAAAGCGGTAGGAGGAAAGATCCCAAGCCGAAGCAAGCGTAAGATCGCCTAGAGGGTTGATAATTTCGGCGCCGGGGCGGACATGGATGAGGTTTGAGAGCGTGCGGTTACTGGCCAGGAGGCGGTTGGTGATCGTTGAGGTATTGGCGGTGAAGGCGGTGCCGTTGGCCATGACGGCGGCCTGAACACTGGCGGAAAGGGTGGAACCGTTAGAGGAACTAAGATCGTAGATCTTGTAGCCTTCTAGGATGATACTGGAAGCGCCGAGGAGGGTGCCATTGATAGGGGCGAGGGCGAGATCGTTGCCGCCATTAGTTTGGGGTGCCCGCAGCCGCAGGGTGCCCGTAAAATTACCCTGTGTAGAGCTATCAAGGGTGTTGGCGTTGACGGACAGATCGACTATAGAGCCAGATTGCACCTCGATGAGGCTGGAACCAGCACCACGTGTTTCTAAGGTGACGGAACCGCCCTTGCCGGCAGAATTAAAATTCTGCCCGGCGACAGAAAGCTTAGAGCCAGCTTGCAGGGTGAGAGCCGCGTTAGCGGACAAGGCGATGGAACCGCCTGTAAGACCGCTTGCGTCAATTAGACCCTGCGCGGTGACGGTGATGGAGCCTTGATCAGCGGAGAGATTAAAACTCTGAGCGGTCGCGCGCGTATCCAAAATAACATTACCAGTGCGTACGCGCAAGGAACGCGCAAGGGTTAAGCCGGCGGCGTCGAGGGCGGTGTTTAAGGCCGCCAAACTTCCGCCTGGCACCGCACCGACATCAAGGGAGAATGACCCACCAGCACCGAACAGGGCGCCCGCTGCCTCAAACGTGCCGAAGGGGGCAGCTACGCTGATAAGCCCAGCCGCGGTCGAACTTGCGGCAGGAGCTACGGATACTATGGAGCCGGCCGCAAAGGTGACGTTACCGCGGTCGGCGCTTAGCATCACCTGACCTGCGGACGTGTATTTAGTAAGATCGTAAAATGTTTGAACGGTTCCGCTAAGGTCGAGGCGGGCGTCACTGCCAAGCGCAAGGTTTCCGGAGGTCGCCAATAGCGTGAGGCTGCCACTGGGCAGAGCGATAGTCGTGGAATCGGTAACACTTGAACCCGTTAAGGCTAAGCTAGCGCCTAATCCGGGGGTGACACTCGCGGTTGAGCCCAAGAGCGAGAGGGTGAGTGAGCCAGTGGCAGAGAGGGCTTGATTAGCGGCGGTGGACCCAGTGAGGAGGGGAGTTTTAATACTGAGATTACCTTGAACATTGAGGCTGCCGTTCCCCTGCCCTAGCACGCCGGCGGAGGCGTTCACGGTGACGCCAGCGAACTGCTCGATAAGGAGCGGATTAACCCCGAAGCGGAAAGTGGTGGCGTTAAACTCGAGGGTACCACTAGGGGTGGCCGTGGAGGAGCCGGGGGGGCTCACGGCCGCCGTGCTATTATCAATTAAGATGTCTTTGGCGGCGAAGCTCACAGTGCCACCTGCGGTGTTGAAGCCGCGCAGACCCGCCGCATGCAAAGCGAGTTGGGAAAGCAGCGGTTGAGCGGAGGCATCGAATGCTCCGATGGCGCCCGTGCCGTAGATATCGATCGTCGAGTAGCTCAGCAGCGAGACAGACTGAGCGCTTTGGAGTCCTTGGAGTACTCCTCCAGTCAGGGTCAACCCGGTGGTGACGGGAAGTGTCCCCGCATTGGCGAGTTGGAGCGTGATTTGGCCACTACCTAAGGCGATGGCCTGACCACTAAGAGTAGCGCTAGGGCTAAGGGTGATGGTGCGGGTGGAATCGAGGGTAACGCTGGCGCCGCTGATTTTAGCGCCCGCTCCAATGCTCAAGGTGGCAGAAGAAGTAGCGCTGACGCCATTACGCAGGATAAGCGCAGACGGATCGCTACTAACACGTACGAGTAGGCCGTCGCCGCTACCAGGCACCGTTTTATTTCCAAAAAGAAGCAAATCTGAACGGTTGGTTTGCGCTCCGACCTGCGCCAGGGTGACGCCGGCGGCGAAGTTCATCGCTTGATTGGCCGCGAGGATAATCTCGGAGCCCACCAGAGGGGTGCCGACATTATTAAGGGTGATGGTGGCGGTCTTGACGGCAAGGGCGGTGCCCAGATTGGTGCTGGAGCGAATACCACCGATGAGGAGGCTTTCGGCGCCAAAAGCATTTAACTCGCTAGGATTTAAAATCAGGGTGCCGGCAGGGGCTGCAGTGGCCGAGCTGGCGATTAAAATATCGATTGGGCTACTGATATCGACGAGGCCGCCGCGGCCGCCGACGGCGGCCTGGGCGGCGACGGAGCCTTGAATGGCCATGGACTTGGTGGCGGCAAAAACGAGTTGCCCTGAGTCGAGGGGCAAGCGTGGGGCGAGCCCGTCATTGGCGAGAGCGCTAGCGCTCAGGAAGGTGTTGGCGAGAGAGTCGGAGTATTCGGCGCGGGAGCGAACGACGGATTGAGGGGTGAGTTCGAAGGCGGCGGCGAGCGGAAAGAGGGAGCGAGTGGAGGTAAGATCGTTGAAGCGGTAACCTGCGACGACGCTGGATCCGTCCGGTTGGGTGACGACTCCGGGAGGAGGTTCACCGGTTTTTGGAGTCACCAGAAAGGCTCCAGCCAGCAGGGCGTATCGGGCCGGCAGCAGGGTATAAACGCCAGCGGGCAGGCCCACCACGCCGCTCAGATAGATCCGATCACCGGCACTCAGCTTCGAATTTACATAACCGGGATCGCCCCCGAAGTTAGCGTTGAGGGTGGTGGGATTAAAGGCGGCAAAAGGAGCATAACCGGCTTGGTAGCCTGGGAGGACGGCAAAGCTTTGGGGGGAGGCGAGTATGTCTTTAGTGCCGCCCACGCCGGTGATCCATCGGTAGGCAAACAGGTCACCGCCGCCGCGGATGTCGACGGTGGCGTTGGGCTGTTGGGTGACATTTTGAGCCGAGAGATTGACGGTTTTCTCCGGTAAGCCGACGACGGTGATATCGCTGCTGGAGGGATCGATCCAAGCAGTGCCATTGAGGTTAGTACCGTAGGGGATTATGGCGGCTTTACCCGTGATTGGATCTAGGGCCGACACAGAAGTGACACTGCCCGAGCCGAGGGTGAGTTCCTGGGTGAGCGGCACATTTTTATTTGAAATTAAATCATGAGGGGCAGTCCCCGTGCCGTCCCAACCCAGATTGATGCCGCCGATGGGTGCACGCAAAACGCCGTTCTGGTTGATGGTTGAGGCGTATAGATTTAGGTCACCTCCGGCCGACAGGGGCAACGTGCGCGAAGCTCCGGCCGCGATTAAGATCGATCCTGTTTTAGGGCCCGCTGGAGTCGTGTAATCGTAGGCGATGAGGTTAAAACTGACCGCACTGGGTGGATAAATTTGACCCGCGCGCAGCACCAAGTCACCGGCGAGATGGAAGGTGCCATCGCCGCGGATGTCACCGTTGGGTGCATTGAGGGTAGCTAGCCCAATATTTTGTAAGGAAAGGTTCCCAACGTCGATCAAGCTAGCGTTGAGGGTGAGCGAGCCGGGTCCATAGGAGGGAGAGACGTAAAAAGGCTGACCTTGGACACTAAAAGCGGAGGAAATTTCCTGAGATAGTAGGGGCGAAGCGAACGCGGTACCAACAGCGACATAGGGAGCAGAGAGACTAACATTAGAGTTAGCGAAGAGTAAGCCTGAGGTGGCGACAGTAAGGCTACGCGCTGCGAACAGGGAGACGGGGCCCACAAACTGCAAGGTGCCTTTGAGAGTTAGGGCGTCGAGGCCGCTGACCATGAAACTGTCGGCACTGAAGTACCCCTGCCCAGGCAAGAGGCCACCGCTAGCGTTGCGAACGGGGTTACCGATGAAGGTTTGGCCAACGGGGAGGTTTTGGGGGGCAATCGTGATGCCGCTCTGGGTGACGGTGAGGGTGACGTCGCTGGGTTGTTGTGCGCTGGTGGAGGTACCAGGAGGGTAAAATTTACCCGATGTAATGATTAAGTTGCCGCCGAGGGCGGAAGCACCGCCGGGTCCGCCAAGGAAGGAAGCATCGGTAAAGAGTTCTTGGCCGCCGGAGAGGGCAAGCGTACCACCGTTACTTTCAACGCGGGTAGAAATAACCGGCGCACCGCTAGTCGAGGTGCTAGAGATTGCAGAAAAAGTGCTATAAGTGGGCGCTAGATCCAGGGTGCCCACTGCGCCTGAAACGTCGAGTTTAGCGCCCGCCTCAGCGACTATATTACCGGAGATACTGATGGTTCCGCCGGCCAAAACAGAGCCGGTACGATAGCCGCGCGCATCGGGCTTGAGCAGGGTGGTGCCAGCGCTCGAGAGTACACTCTTAGCGCCCAGATCAAGCGTCGGCAAGGGCACTGAGGTGTTAGTGAAAAGGACCGTGGAATCTTTGCCAGCGCTTACCGAGATCGAGCCACCCGGGGCGGAGATTTTACCCTGTACTAGGACGGTATCGCCACTGATTACAACCTGAGCAAGGGGATCACTTGAGATGAGGGCACCCTCACCCATCACGAAATCACCGCGTACAACGAGCGGTTTAGCGCTGTTATAAATATCGCGCACGCCGGGAGCGCTAAAACTAAGATTTACTGGGGAGCGAACCCCGGCCGGTTGCACCTGGGTACTGAGGGCATCCTGAGGGGACGTGGCCGAGCTGGCAAGCAGACGGCTGACGACTATAGGTTGGATCTGGGTGCCCGGGGTGATGAGTATGCCGGGGGTGTAACGATCGGGCTGAGCGCTCGGTGCGCCGAGACCGGCGATAGAGTAAGAGTTGAAGCCGCCGGAACTAAAGAAATCAGGGGAGAGTAGCAGGGTATCTGGATCGCTGGTGGTGCCGCCTATCTGGACAGAGGGAGCGGATAAGGAAAGTGCGCCGCCCTTGGCCCCGGAGTAGGCCTGAAGCTGACCGAGCAAGCTGAGGTGGCCGCCTAAGAGCGAGGCAAAGCCGGGATCTTGGCCTGCCTCGATAGTGAGGCGGCCCGCGTTGCCGTAGGAAACTTTGCCGGAAGCGCTGAGAGCAAGACCGCCGGAAGCGTCAATGAGACTGCCGGTGGCCAGAGAGGTGTTGAAACTTTTAATGGTGATCGAGCCGCCGGTGGTCAGCAAAGGCTGACTGAGCGAGCCGAGGTTAGTGGGGCGGTCATCGATGATTAAACCCGCGGCGCTGAGCGTAGCGGCCGAACCAAGCCTGAAGGTCCCGCGATTGGGGTTGATCACAGGGGCGGCGGGCTGAGCGCCGCCAGTGAGGGCGCGATCAGCAAAAGGTGAGCGATCAAAGACCGAAAAATTAAGGGAGCCACCGGGCGCGGAAATCTTCCCGTCAATGGAGAGCTGGGCTGCGCTCCAGCTGAGGGCGCCGCCGGGCGCGAGGGCCAGAGAGACCCCTGCAGGCACGGTAATAGAGCCATCACTATTGTTGAGGGACAAAACACCGAAGCCAGCGGTAGTGAACAAGGTTGGGGAAAGGACCAAGTTTTGGGTTCGAGCGACCGGTAGCGCGATGCCGCTGCCAGTGAAGGCGTTTACGATGGGGGCGCTGACATCGGACTGAAAAACGATAGCAGGGGGGGTGGGTGAAAAGTAAGGAAAAAGATTTTGTGGGAGCGCGGGGTCCTGACCCTTGAAGGCGAGAGCGAGAGAGCTCAGGGCCGGCAGGGCAGCGCGCTGACGAGTACCGGCAAAGGTGGAGCCAAGCAGGCTACCATCGAGGGCCATGGCGGGAGCGGTGATGGCGAGGGAGCCACCGCTGCCGCCTTGAGTATAACCGGATTCGTAGCTGGAGAGGAGCTGGGGATTGGAGGAGGTGTCATTGACGCCCCATTTGGCGCTACTGGTGGTGGTGGATCCGGAGTAAATGCCCTCATAGATGCGATCGGGGGTGGCTTGCGAAATATCGATTATGCGGCCATCAGCGAGGAGCTTGGTGGTGGCGACGTTGCCTCCTTGATAGTTGGTCCAGCCACCGGAAACATTGATGGAGGAGCCAGGCTGGAGTACGACGGAGTTACCGGCTTGCAAGCTGACGCTACCGCCGGCGGTGGTGAGTTGAGCGACCGTGTGATCAACCAAGCCAACATAACCGGTGGTATTGGCGAGGGGGGTGCCGATCCAAGTTTGACCGTTATAAGAGCCGGTCTGGCGGATATCAATTTGCACGGTCTGGCCGCGCAGGACGCTATCGCGTTGGAGAGGTGAATCGGCTAATTCTGAGCCGCGCAGCTGCACGGAAACGATATTATCCTCGACCGAAGCGGCAACATTAGCCGAGCCGGCGACATCGATGGAAGCACCGGTATCAAGATAGATTTGGCCACCGGTAAAGGTGAAAGCGTCCTGGGCGGTGGCGCCCGTACCAGTGAGATTCCAGTTGCCTGCACTCACGTTAAGTTGAGCGCTGGGGGCGAGGAGCTGAGCCTTGGGCGCGAGGTAGACGGCGAGGCCCTGCAAGTTGAGCTGAGAAGGCAGGGCAAGTTGGGAGCCGACGACGCGGTCAGTGCTGCTATATTCGGGCAGGACCTGGGTGATACTATTGGGGCCGAGGGTGATGACGCCGGTGGCTTGAGGAAAGAAGGGGGCGAGCCCGGAGAGTCCGCCGCTACTAACGGCGTTATAGTTGGCGAGTAAATCAATCCGACCATTGAAGGCAACAGAAGTGGAGCTGGCGACGGCCCCGAGTTGGTTCAAGGTTTTACCAGCGAGGGTGATGTTACCTCGGGGGGCATCAATGAGGGCTGAAAGGCTATTGGTGACCGTGCCACCGCCGGCGCCAACGTAGACATCGAGTCCGCGCAGGGAGGGATCATCGCTGTTATGGGCGACCAGTCCGATTTGCTGACCGGCGGCGAGCAGGGTCTGTCCGTCGGGAGTGGAGAGGGTGCCGGCATTGGTGACGTTGGGAGCGAAAAGAGCGATGCGCCCGCCGACGTGTTCAGCAGTAGTGGGACTAGTTAACTGGGCCCCGAGCTGAACGGTCACATCGCCGCTTTTGGCGTCGGGCGTGAGTGCAGCGGGGGGCGTGAAAGCAGGCGTGCCGTTAGCCCCAGCGGCAAGAGGAACGGAGGAAAAAAGGAACTGTTGATCGGCGTTATTGAGTAGACCGGAGGAGACCAGGTTAGTGTTGATGGGCAGGGAGGAAGCGACCAGGGTGTGGACATTAACCTGGGAAGAGCCGCCGAAGATGATGCCGTTTGGGTTAAGCACGTACACTTGGCCATCAGCTTTGATGGCGCCGAGGATCTGCGAGGGAACAGCGCTGGGGTCGCTAATCTTATTGAAGGCGATCCATTCAGTGCGGTTGTCGCCGCCGGCGGATTGATCGAAAGTAAGCGTCGTATTTTTACCGATATTAAACGAGTCCCAGGTGAGCAGGGCCTGCTGGGAGGACTGCTTCACTTCGACCTGGGTTTTATTGGCGAGGGTGGACTGAGTGGGTAAAGCAGCCCCCTGCCAGAGCAGAGGATCCGTGCCGGCCGCTGGTTGGAGGCCACCGGCGATCAAGCCATCAGGGACATTGGATAGAGTTTTCCCCAGATGAATAGGGTCAGCGCCGAGGTTATTCGGGCCGGCGACGGCGGCGGCGCGGGCGGCCGACTGCATGGACTGAACAGCGGCGATCGCCGCGGCGGAGCGAGCGAGGGAGTCAGAGGCTTTGGGCCCGACAGGGGTGAGGCCTGAGCTGGTAGCGGACAGGACCGAGGAGCTACTCGGCGAGAGTGTGCTCCCTGCCCCAGCCCGCAGGAGGTCAGCTCCCTGCACGGGTAAGGTTGCAGCCAAAAGGAGCGCGCAGGCGCCGTAGGCCAAAAGGAGTCGTCGCTGGCTTAGGCTCACGGTTTAACGCGTTGGTCGAGCAGTTTGTCGTTATAACCCTGCACAAGGGTTTCTAGTTTCGCACGGGTGGAACCGACAAAAGGCTCGCGAGCGGCAAGAGCCTCACCTAAGCTAAATTTTTCGTAGCGCTTAAGAATTTCAAGCCCAAGAGAGAACAGGGCGAGGTTCTTCGTTTCGCGGTCTTCGAGTTTGCGCTGCCCCAAGATGAGTTGGGCGGCCAATTGAGCGCGCTCGGATTCCTTGGCTGCAGCGAGGGCGACAGCCTGTTGGCCAGCGGCGGTGGATTTCTCCATGGCTTCTTTAAGCTTGGCGATTTCGGCGGCTTTGGCGGCGGCCTCGGTCTTCAGTAGAGCAAGAAGCTTATCGTTAGCGGCACGCTCGGTGATGGTTTGTTTACGTAGGGTTTCGAATTTTGCTTCGAGCGTTTTTTTATCTTCCGCGAGCGCGGCTTGGGCACTTTGGAGGGTGGCGCGTTCGTTCTCCGCAGAGCGTAACTGCAGGGTAGTCGCGCGGAGCACTTCGCGCAATTTGGCTTCGTTGCCCTCGCCGGCTTCGGCGGCGGGGAGTCGGCGGGTAACCAAAGTGGAAAACATCAATGCGAAAATAAGAAGAAATCGGATCATAAAGGCAGAAGGTTGAATTTAAAATTTTCCGTTAAAATCGAATTGGAGTATGTCGTTTTTATAGCGTGGGCCGACGATGTTGCTGGTGCTTAACCAACGCAGACCAAGAGAGGTGCGCCGGGACAAGGCGTAAGCGCCGCCGAGGGTGAAGCCCTGCAGATTGGTACCACCGTTGCCAAAATCTGAGTCCGTGAAACCATCGACGACGGAATCAGTTTCTAGATAGCGGTAGCTAAGGGAGAGATTCCAGTCCCCGCGTTGGATAAAAGCGGCGGAGCCGAGCCTAAATTCTAAATTCCAAGCGTTCTGGCCCCCAGCAAAATCGCCGGTGCCGCCGGCGCCGAGGTTGTTGACGGCATGTTTTCTAATGGAGCCGCGATGGAAGGCGATATTGTTGACCCACTCCCCGATCAAGGAGAGTTGGAGCGGCAGGAGACGGTTATAGTCGATACGACCGGTGAGAGCGACTTCATGAAACGGGGCGGAGAGACCGAAATATTGGAATTGGTTGAGGGTGCCAAAATTGTTTAAGACATTAGGCACGATCTGGCGCAGGGGCATGTAGGTGTTGCCGGTCTGGGCGAAGGCGGGGCGCGTTTCATCGGTGTCGCCGTTGTCGAGTGCGTTGATGGGGGTAAAGGGAGAGGACAACTTGCCAGCGATATTATAGAAATAATAGTAAGCGCCGCCGAATTTGATCGTGAGATCCTTAGCTAGGGTGAAGTCGGAACCGAGTTGACCACCGAGCAACCACTTATCTTGGCTTTTGAATTTGGCGGGTTGGATGGAAGAAAAATTCAGGGAACTGTTATAGACAGGGAAGGCGCCGAGGATGACGAAGGGCTTTACCTGATCGATGGGGTTGAACTTGGTGGTGGCAGCGATGCCGTCGAAACCGAGATCTTCATCGAAAATGAGATGAGTGGAAAAGAAGGGGTTATCGAAGCGGCCGGCGGTGAAGGCGAGCAGACCGGATTGGTAGCGGATGAAGGCCCGATCGAGCCAAACGGCGTATTTACTAAAACCGCCGGAGGCGCCGAGGCTTTGGTTGGTGGTGACCGGTGAGTTGTTTTCGCCGGTGGCGAGGCGAACCGCGGTGGTGTAATTCTCACCTAGGTCGATATCCGCACCGAGGCGGAGGCGTAAACGTTCGCGTTGGCGATTGCGATCGACGTTAAGTTGAGGAGAGAACGTGGTGCCTGCGACGTCGAAGGGGGAGCCTGAATTAATGGCGTTAAAATTGGGGAAAGCGCCGGTATTCTCATTGCCGGCGGGATAGAAGATGCCCTCGGCGCGCAAGCGCAGATCACCGAACAAGGTATAGCGAGAGACCCACTCAGGGAGTGTGCGTGGCGCGGCCCAACGTTCCTCGCGCGCTTGGGCGAGCACCTCTTGTTTTACTTCGTCGCGAATCTGTTTTTTAACGAATTCAGGGACATAGGCGACGCGCACGGTGTCGCTAGGAGCAGACGGGGTTGGGGACGGGGTCGCGGCTTCGGTTTTTGCGGCCACGGTGTCCGCTTCGGCGAGTCGGATCACATCATTGGCGTCGGCCTGCGAGAGGACGCCTTTTTCAACGAGGCGCCGAATCAGATTGATGGTCAAATTTTGCGACGGCGGAATCGAGGGGCTAGAGTCAGCCGCACGTATCGCTGGGATACTTAAAAGCGAAGCGAGCAGATACAACCAACAGAGGCGGGAAGCGCGATTGAATTCAGACATGGTGAAAAAAAGAGAGCAATTAGTTAGGGCGGCGGGCGTTGAGCCGCAGGACGATGGGGAGAGGAAGATCCGCGGGAGGGGGCTCCCGGAGTTGAAGACCAGCGAGGACCTCGGTTTTAATGACCTCGTCCATGGCGAGGTTACCGGTCGAGCCGACGAGTTTGGCGCGGGTGATCCGCCCCGTCAGATCAGGCCATAGGCGGACCTCTATTTGGAAGCTGGCCGAGCGGGTCTTGGGATGAGTGCGGAGTGAATCGGAGACGGTAGCCTGGACCTGGGCGGCATACCAACCGAAGCGGCTGCCGCTGCCGCGGTTACCCCCTACTCCGGTGCCAGCACCCGGTCGATTACCGCCCAGACCAAAGGCATCCGCGCCGCCCGAACCGGTGATACTAGTCCCCAGATCGGGTGCCGGATTGGAGGGAGAATCATCGGGCTTTTCTTCATTAGCATCAACGGGGGTTTGTTGAACCATTTTTTCCTCAACTAATTTGGGTGGGGGCGGAGGCGGCGGCGGCGGTGGCGGTGGGGGGGTTGAAACGATCTTCACCATGGTGACCTCTGGCATCCGATGAGAGGAGGAACTGCTCTTACTGGAATTTTTAACGAGCATAATACCGCCGCCGACCATCACGCTCCCAGCGAGCCCAATGGCCCAGCCAAAGCGCTGGAAAAAAGAGCGCTCGGGCGGGGCGTCATCGGTGAAGAACGGAGAGGACATGGAGCGAGATGATGCGCTTAATTCGCTTGGCGGGTCTTGGTCGCAAGACCCACTTGGGTGATGCCGAGGCGACCAAAAACGTCCAAAACATCCATCACGCCTTGGTAAGGGGTGAGGCTGTCACCCTTTACGACCACGGGCAGATCAGGGGTAATTTGTTTATATTGCGCAAGACGTTGTTCGAGTTCGACTAGAGAGACGGGCACCGTATCTAGAAAAATCTGGCCCGTATTACTGATCGTGATGGCGCGGGTCTTAGGTTTAGCGAGGCTGGGCGCCGCGCTCGCTTTAGGCAAATTGACCTTTACGCCCTGCACCGAGGCGGTGCACATGAGAATAAAAATGACGAGCAATACGTACGCCAAGTCCAACATCGGGGTGATGTTGATATCGTCGTAGGGTTTTTCTTCGGTGGGCGCTTGCATGGTGATTACAGTCTGCGCTTAGCGGCGTTCACTTTGAACGGATTTTTGCGCGCGGCTGTCTTCCGCCGACTCGGAATAAAACTCTGCCATTTTGGCCACAAACTCATCGATGAAAACATGCAGATCGGACTGCGCGTTCTTGATGCGAATGAGTAGGTAATTATAACCGAAAAGGGAGGGAATAGCGACCGCGAGGCCGGCGACGGTAGCGGCCAGAGCGGCGGCTATACCGGGAGCGATCGCGTTGACGTTAACATCACCAGCGGCCGCTACCGCGGCGAAGGTAATCATCACGCCCACAACCGTGCCGAGTAGACCGAGAAAAGGTCCACCAGAGATCGCGATGGTGAGCAGGACCATTTGATTCGAAAGCCGATGAGACTCGCGCACCAAGCCGGCATCGAGACCGGCCCGAATGGCCTGAATCGAGCGGGTGGAGAGTACTTTGTTGTTACGGTCTCGGGTGAGCCGGTGACGGATCTCTTCTACACCGATGTGGTAGATTCGATAGAGGGGGGATCCGCGCATAACCTGGTTATTAGCCGCGCTGACGCGACCGCCGAGGGATTTGGCCTGAGCGGGATCCTCACTATCGAGTACGGAAAGATCGGTAGCAACGTGACGCCATTGTTCGAGAAACAGTTCGTTACCCTTCACGACTCGACCTAGGTAAAGGCCCTTACCGATCATCACCGCGGCGCTTACGACACCCATGACGCCGAGTATGCCGATGACCACCCATCCATCGACGGTGAGGGAGCCGATAATGATTCCAATGTAACCATTTTTAAGGAAAGCCAACCAATCCTTGGGTTTTTCCTCTTCACCCAGGGTGATGAGTTTGGTCGCTTTTTCGCTCCCCTGTTCAAGTGCGCTAAACTTAACGTATTCTGGACTGCGAGCGACGCTTGCAAGGTGCAGTTCATCGATATCACCCACAAAGGCGTTGCTCCCGTTACCGCCGATATTAAGCGGGCTTGATAAAGCAGGCAGGCTCGCCGCTAAGCTCGAATAGAGTTCGCCATCGAGAAATAGCGTGAGTTTGGAGCCGTCGGCGGTGAGCGCTAGATGCTTCCAGCCCGTGGTGGACACCGCGGCACCCGCTGGGCTACGGAATTTACCGCTGGCTGTAACGACTTCGACAAAGGGCGTATTACGATCTAAGCCGATGGAAAAAGCACGACCGGATTCAACGCGATTAAACAGGATAGCGTCGGGCTGAGGGGCGCCGAATTTAACCCAAGCCGACCAAGTGAGGACCGCCCCATTATTCCAGGTCAGGGACGAGGAGTTGGGCACTGTCACTGGTTTTTTGCCATCGAGGCGCAAGCCAAGTGCGATCATGGAGCCATCGGCGGGAGTGCCAGGGTTAGTGGCATTATTGTTTTTACTGGTGGCGTCGGCTGCTGGTTGGCCTCTCTCCGAGAAATGATAAACTAAAACGGAATTCTGGTCGTAGGTGCCTTTGACATCGTCAATGCGCGTAGCGCCCGCGCCGCTATTGCCGTAGTAGAGCCATAGGCTGGTGGCTGCGCCTGGCTTGAGCTCCGAGACTTTAACCCAGATGAAGGCCTCATTGAGCAAGGGGTCGAATTTTTCGATATGGAAGGAGAGTGGAGTTTTGTCATCACCCGCAATGAAGCGCAGGTCACTGCCGTCTGACTTCACGGCAAGGAACGGAAAGTTCCCATCATGGAGCCGAATGAGAATCGGCACCTCGACCAACGCTTGGGTGAGCGGCAAACCCGTGGAACCGGTGTCGATAGTAATCTTCTTACGCTGAGACCAATCCGAATTCCACCAAGCCCGAGCGGTGGCGGGAAAGGACAATGCCACGGCTAGGCCGAGCAGAACCACAAAACGATGAAGGGGAGTGGAACGTGGGATCATAAAATTAAAAATCGGCCCAGAGCCGGAAGGTGAAGCGCAGGACCCGCGTTTGAGTTTGGGCCTGTGCAATGAGCGGGAGACCTGCGTCGAGTGAACCGTTAAAATGCTCGCGCAGGTGCACGCGGGTACCCACGCCGGTGCTGGCGAGATAAAAGTAGGAACGCTGTTGGGGTAGCGCGTGGTAGACGTTGAGGAGTCCGGCGTCGCCAAAGGCGTAGGCGCGCCATTCGCCGAAACGGCTGCTCCAAGCGGGGCTGCGTAGTTCGAGGGCGGTGAAAGCGGCATTATCTCCGACTACTTCCGACTCAAGATAGCCGCGCACGGAACTTAAGCCTCCGCCGCTGACCTGTTCGCTATCGAGTAGAGCCTGATTGGCGAGTTGACCGGAGAGCTTAACGAAAAGCTGCCAATCGTGGACAATCGTTTTTTCGTGGGAAAATTCGCCGTGAATAAAAAAGAAGCTCCCGTCAGCCTGGTAACGCCGATTATCGAAGGTGGCTGGATCACTACCCAAGCCACGCAGATGCACGGTGGCCGCAAGATTTAGATCGGTTTCGCGTTTATCACCCAGAAAGGAAGCCGTGTAGTTAAGGTTTAAGGGCCAGTAGGTAATCGGGGAAACCAGGTTATTACCCCCGACACGCAAGGTTTGATCAAAATGCTTGTAGTCGAAACCTAGGCTCAAAGTTTGGAAAAAATCCGGCGCGGCAGGTAAGCGCATTAAGGCGCGCACCCCGGCGGTTTGACCGCGCCCAGTGACGGCAGCGCCACCGAGGGTGGAGACATTACTGTCTTGTCGGGTAGCTTGGAGCATGAGGCTGAGCCCGCTAGCAGCATATCGCGTCAAATAATAACCCGATATTACCTTGGCGTCGTCGATGCGTTCAGGGGCGATTTGGAAGCTGAAGCCAAGAGCGTCCCCGCGTTGTAAAAAATTGTTATCGCTGACGGAAACATTGGCGCGCAGTGCGGTGGTATTTGCGCTGTGTCGGTTATTAATTTCCGCACTGGCGTGCAGTGGCGTGGTCTCGATCACGTTAAGGTCTACATCGACCAAGCCCGGAGAGGAACCGGCGCGTAAAGCGGGAGTGACGCGTCGATCCGGCAGTTGATTGAGGGCGACGATTTCGTTGGGAACC
>Ga0136642_1000232_pt1 | contig 33793 bp, 15 predicted proteins | sample LowCatLa1302831Y_FD_115313 | JGI IMG/M metagenome (GOLD analysis project Ga0136642, IMG submission 115313) | Freshwater microbial communities from Lower Cathedral Lake, Yosemite National Park, California, USA - 13028-31Y | ecosystem: Environmental > Aquatic > Freshwater > Lake ... | reverse complement strand
GTTGATGACGTAATCTCGGTACGGGAAGATGCGCTGATTTTGGTCACCGTGGTAACCGACCGTGTCGGCGAAGCGGGCAATATCGAGCCACCAGACGGCCATGCGTTCGCCGAAGTGTGGCGATGCCATCAGTCGATCCACCTGTTTTTCATAAGCGGTGGTGGAGTGGTCTTGGACGAAGGCGGCCGTCTCTTCGGGCGTGGGTGGAAGGCCGAGTAAATCGAGCGAGACTCGGCGGAGGAGGCGCTCTTTATTCGCTTCGGCCGAAGGGGTGATTTTCTTCTCGGCGAGTTTGGCACCGACAAAGGCGTCGATGGGGTTGTGGCCTCCCGCCGGCATCGCCGGCACCGTGGGTGCTTCCAGTGGCTTGTAGGACCAGTGCGGCTCATAGGAGGCACCTTGAGCAATCCAGCGCTTGAAGAGGGCTTTTTGTTTTTCGGTAAGGTTCTTATGGGATTCCTTATTGGGCATCACTTCGTCGGCATCCTGCGAATAGAGCCGCTTGATGACTTCGCTCTCTTCGGGTTTGCCGGGGACGATCGCAATGGCCCCGCTCTTCCCGGCTTTTAAGGCATCCTCCCGGAGGTCGAGCCGGAGTTTGCCTTTACGGCTCTTGGCATCGAAGCCGTGGCAATGGAAGCAGGTGTCCGACATGATCGGGCGGATGTCGCGATTGAAGCGAACGGTCTCGTCGGGCTGTTCGGCCGCAAGGCAGCTGAGTCCGATGCAGAGGCTCAGGAAGATAGGCGAAGTCGCACGCATGGCAGGGGTAGGCTTTAGACAAGCTGGCACCGCCCGGGTTTCAATGGGAATCCCGGGGAAACCCCTCAGGGCCGATCGACCTCGAGAGAGGTAAGCTTATCGGGCCGGGGCTGCAGGGAGTTTCTTGCCGCCCACTTGATTGTCTTCGTGGGCCGGGTACTTGGATAGGTCGATGGCTTTGTTGAGCACCTGTCCATCCGCCAGCAGCCGGGCCTTGAGTTGGGCGTAAGCTACGTCTTGGACGGCTAGACTGCCGTCGATGGCGAGGGCTGCGGCGGTGGCGGCGGATTGTCCAAGGATCATGAAGACGGGCTCCATCCGAATTGAACCATAGGCGATATGGGTGGCACCACAGGCGACGGGGACGAGTAGGTTGGTGGCCTGCGTTTTCTTGGGGACCAAGGCACCGTAGGCGATTTCGTAAGGGCCGCGCGGGGAGACACCGATATCGCCTTCGTTCTGCACGTAGCCTTCAGGGGTGACGTAGCGCTGGGTGTTGTGCGAATTGATCATGTACGAGCCCATGCCGACGGAATCGGGCGTCGGCTTTACCTTGGTGAGCTCATTCTCGGTCATCACAAATGTGCCGACGAGACGACGGGCTTCGCGGACGTAGATTTGGTGCGACCAGTTGCCGTTATCTTTGAATTCGTCCTTGGGTAAGCCCCACGTATTCATCTTGGCGCGGACGTCCGGGGGGACGCGCGGATCGGTGCAGATGAAGTAGAGGAGTCCTTTTTGGTAGGTTTCGTGTTCCTGGATAATCTCCTTGCGACGGACATAGCTGGCCTCGGGGTAATCGTAGTTATAGCCGATATTATCGAAGCTGAAACCACCGTGGTTGTTGGTGTCAGTCTTGCCGTTCGGAATGAGGTCGAACTTATCGAACGTCTCTTTCCAGCCAGCCGCATAGGCCCGGGCGAGGACCTCATATTGTTTGGGATCATAACCTTCGGGGGCCGTGAAGGGGACCCGGTTTTCCGGGACGTTGGTCAGGCACATCCGGAAGCAGTAAGCTTGCAGGCGCTGATCAGCTTCGCCGAAGGCCGCAGGCTTCACGGGAGTGACGCGGGCGACGAGGCCGCTCTTAGGGTCGCCAGGAACGATGTAAGGGTCGATGCCGGTCTGCAGGACGCCGAAATGGTGGCGGTGGTGCAGGACGCCGATTTGGGAGCCGTTATGCTTTTCGCCATACTCGGCGTTGGCTTCTCGGCCCACCCGGTAGGTGACGCCGGCGGCCGCCATGAGGTCGCCCTCGTAAGTGGCGTCGATGAATACCTTCCCCGCGAAACTCTTGCCTGAGAGCATGCGGATCTCCGCGATACGTCCGTTTTCGAGGGTTACACCCTTGGCGCGATCGAGCCATTCGTTGCGGAAGACGGGTAGCACGAATTCATTGACGTAATCCTCAAAAACTTTCTCGGCGATGCTCGGCTCGAAAATCCACATGGTCCGTTCACGCTGATCCATGGCGACGGTGCCCTGGCCTTTGTTGCCGAAGGCTTCGCGCTTTTGGTGTACCCAGGTTTCGGGCTGCTGATAATATTGCCAGACGCGGTGGTAGAAGTTGCGGGAAAGGCCGCCGATGACGGACTTGTCCCCGCTATCGGTGTAGCCGAGCCCGCCGCTGCTCAGGCCTCCGAGATGACGATTCGGCCCGACGATGACGACGGACTTACCCATCTTCTTGGCTTGGACGGCGGCGATGACGCCCGCGGAGGTTCCACCGTAGATAACGATATCGAAATTTTCCGCGGCCGTGAGGCGATACGCGCACAGGCAGAGGAGGGCGAGGAGGCGCATGCTCAGCGGTTGGTCGACTGTTTAGCGATGAAGTTCAGTACTGCCAGCCGGGCCGGGTCATCAAGATTGCGCATGTTGTGGCCAACGCTGCCATGGTCGCGGTTTTCCACGCGGAGCGAATAGCTCTCCGTATGGCCAGCGGCCTTCAGGGTCGCGACGAAGAACTGATTCTCCTCGCCCCGGGTAATCATGTCGTTCTGGGCGTAAATGGTGAGGACGGGCGGCAAGGCTTTCTTAATGTAGAAGCAGGGCGCAGCTTCGTCGGCGGTGAGGCCATACTTGGCTTGGCCGCGTTCCTCGCGGACGGTGTAGTGTGTCAGGACCTGTCCGCTCACCTGGGCGATGCCAGCGACGGAACCAAGGGTGAGTCCGTGGGGCTTGAGTCGTTCGGGGTCGAAGCCAACAAGCAGGGCGAGGTAGCCTCCGGCTGAGTGGCCGCCGATGAAAACTTTGTGCGGATCGCCGCCGTATTCAGCGATATGTTTGACGGTCCAGGCGAAAGCTGCCGCTGCGTCATTCACGTAGGCGGGGTATTTGGCCTTGGGGCTCAGGCGGTAGTTCGGTGTGACGGTGGCGACGCCGCCTTTGGCGAAGCTCATCGCGATATCCGTGGCATGCTCGTTCGGCATGTCCTTGTTGCCGTTCTTTAATCCGCCGCCGTAGAACCAGACAAAGGTCGCGAAGCCTTTGCCTTCGGCCGGGATTGCGATGTCCAGTTTGCAGCGCTCCTGCTCGTAGGGGGTAAGGGAGACGACATCATCCTTGTAGGGGATATCCTTAATGAGCTTGGGGGCAGCGGACTCGGCGAGCAGTGCCGCCGGCAACAAGAGGAAGACGGAGAAGCGCATTAGGCGATGATGGAGTCGACAATCTTGCCGTGGACGTCGGTGAGGCGATAGTCGCGACCGGCGTTACGGAAAGTGAACTCCTCGTGGTTAAACCCGAGAAGGCGCAGGATGGTGGCGTGTAAGTCATGGACATGCACCACGTCCTTGACGGCCTTGAAGCCGAACTCGTCGCTCTCGCCGTGAATGTGGCCGGGTTTTACGCCGCCACCAGCCATCCACATCGTGAAGCCGTGGCTGTTATGATCGCGTCCATTAATCTTGCCAGCGTTGGAGCCAGGCGTGGGAAGTTCTACGGTGGGAGTGCGGCCGAATTCTCCTCCCCAGATGACGAGCGTATCTTCGAGCATGCCGAGTCGTTTGAGATCCGTTAGGAGTGCCGCAATGGGTTGATCGGCTTCAAGGGCGAGGCGCTTGTGGTTTTTCTCGATGTCGTCGTGGCTGTCCCATGGCTGGCCGGCGCCGTGCCAGAGCTGGATGAAGCGCACGCCGCGTTCGGCGAGACGGCGAGCGATGAGGAACTGGCGGCCAAGGGTCGTATCACCATACATCTCGCGCGTCTTTTCTGGCTCGCGGCCGATGTCAAAGGCGTCGGTGGCTTCGAGTTGCATTCGATAGGCCATCTCGAAGGACTGGGCTCGGGCTTCCAGGGCGGCATCCTGCGAGCGGGTCGCTTGGTGGGCGGCGTTGAGCTTCGCGAGGAGGTCGAGTTGTTTGCGCTGGGCGGGCCGGGAGAGGCCGTGGTTGCGGATATTCTCCACGAGTTCGTCGACGTTGCGTTTAGCGGTGTCGACGTAGTTGCCCTGATAGACTCCAGGCAGGAACCCGCATTGCCAGTTTTGGGTTTCTTGAATCGGGAAGCCCCCGGGACAAAGGGTCATGAAGCCGGGTAGATTTTCGTTCTCGGTGCCGAGTCCGTAGGTGACCCAGGAGCCCAGTGAGGGGCGAATCTGCCGAGCATCGCCACAATTCATCAGCAATAGGGAAGGTTCGTGGTTCGGCACATCGGCCTTCATGGAGCGAATCACGCAGAGATCGTCGGCATGCTCGGCGGTTTTCTCAAAGAGTTCGCTGACTTCGAGTCCGCTCTTGCCGTAACGTTTCCAGCTGAAGGGAGAACGGAAGGCGGCCCCGGTCTTGCGTTCGGTGGCGATGTAGTCGCCGGGGAGGGTTTTGCCGTGGTATTTATCGAGGCTGATCTTGCGATCGAAGGTATCGACCTGGGAGGCGCCGCCGTTGGCGAAGATATGGATGACGCGCTTGGCCTTGAAGGGGAGGGGCGGTTTGCGAGCCGCCAAGGGGTGCATCGGGTCGACGTTAATCTGGGCGGCCTGCAGGTCGCGCTGCAGGAGCGAACTCAGGGCGACGCCGCCGAGCCCCATGCCGCAACGGCGGAGGAATTCGCGACGCGAACCGAGGGAGAGTGGGTCGATGTGTTCCATTAGTCGGCGAAGATGAATTCGTTGCTCTCTAGAAGGACCTGAGCGAAGGTCGACCAGGCTGACTGCGGGGCGGTCTTTTTGCCGAAGTCAGCGGCACCTGAGGCGATGACTTCCCCTGACTTGGCATCTTTGATTACGGCCGACCATTTGAAGCCGTCGCTATTGGAGCCGATCAGATTATCGGCGACGAAGTTAATCGACTCACCGGGGGCGAGTTCGATTTCCTCGAGATTAAGCGTGGCGGTACCAGCCCCTTTGGCCACGGCTTCCAAGAGTAATCCGGTACGGCTACTCGCAATTCGTCCGCGGACGCCATCGCTAGATTTGCTGGGGACTTCTAGTTTGCTTTCGATGCGAAATTTACCGCCGCCGCCCGCGGTCCAGCGTCGCACCACCGCCGTATCTTGTCGGTCGCCAGGATGTCCGCCGGCAGCGGAGAGGAAGGCGTGGCCGAACTCCTTGTTGGGCATTTTTTCACCGGGTCCGAAGCCTTCCTTGATTTTGAATTTCATCTCCATGAACTTTAGTTGCTTGGTGGCTGGATCCCAGCCGCCGACGCCGTACGTCCAGGTGGCGGGCGCAGGTGCCTGGCCCGCGTCGCGAATGTATTGGACGGCGAGCTGGGTTTCGGTGCTCGTCGGGCGGCGGCTGAGGACAGCGGTGTAGAGCGCGGCGACCTTGGCTTCGTCGTTGGTTAAGGTCGTTACCTTAGACGCAAGCGCGTCAGCTTGGGTTCTCGCGAAGGGATGGTTGAGCATCCACAGGGCCTGCTGAGGTGTCGTGGTCTGGTTGCGCTTCGGAACGTGATAGTCGGGATTAGCGAAGTCGAAGGTCCGGAAGACGGCGGGCAGATTCTGGCGGTCGATGAAGCTGTAGATCGTCCGGCGTGGGGTCGAGAAATTGGCGACCAGGTCGAAGGGTTGGCCGCCCGTCTTTATTTCGAGATTTCCGGCGACGCGGAGGATGCTGTCCCGCATCGCTTCAAAATCGAGTCGGCGGCGATTGGCGCGCCAGGCAAGAAGGTTGTCGGGGTCTTTGGCGACGCCCGCGGGGTTGAGTTCGGAGGACTGGCGAAAAGTGCTGGAGAGCACGATGGTGCGGATGAGCTTCTTCATCGACCAGTTGTCGGCCATGAAGGTGGTGGCGAGGTGATCGAGAAGCTCGGGGTTTTTGGACGCGGCAGTGCGGACGCCGAAGTCGCTCGGGGTCTCCACCAGCGGTACACCGATGAGCTCCGTCCAGACGCGATTGACCATCACGCGAGCCGTCAGCGGATTGGTTTTGCTGGCGATAGCATTGGCGAGTTCCAGACGCCCGCTGCCTTCTTTGAATTCCTTAGGCGGGCCGTCGGAAAGGATCGCGAGGAACTGGCGTGCAACGTTCTTGCCGGGTCGGCTGGGGCTGCCTCGAAGGAAGACCACGCCCTGGGCTGGCTTGGCTTTATCCTGGAGCGCCATGGCGTGGGGCGGGCTCTTGGGGCTCGTGGCCTTGAAGGCCATGACTTCAGTCTCAAGTTTGGTGCGCGTGTTGCGGTCGGCGATATTGTAGCCGGGGATGAGTGAATCGGCGGTGACGGCAGTCGGGCCGTTCGGGGCCTCGATGAGTGCGTGCCACGACTTCCATTCGGCGAGGGCGGCCTTCTCGGGCTTGTGGGCTTCGGCGAGGGTAGCGGCGAGGCAGGCGGTGAGTTCGCTGAACTTCTTCGGGGCCTTCTTCTGAATCTCGGCGCGCAGTAGTGGATCCTTCAGGGATTCCGGCTGAGCCAGCTGGGCAGCGAGGGCCCCAACGAATTTATCATCAGCGACATCTCTCAACAGATACCAGCCACCCCAGATGGGGTCTTTGTCGTTCAACTTCGCTTTGAGGATGCGTTGCCAGCCAGTCAGGACCGTGGGGTAGAGGTTGGTGCGTTTCGCTTCCTGGGTGAAATTGAAATTGGGTTCTTTGATGGAGCGGAGCACCAGGGTGAGATAGTCGGCGGTCTTGGCGGCGGAAAAAGAGAGCTCGCGGCGGCTGGTGACGAACTCGTCATATTTCTTTTGCAGGGCGCCCAGCTCGGTTTCGAATTCTGCGGTTTCCTTCGTGCGGGTGAAGGGCTTGAGCGCGGGGAGCTCCTTCGGCTCTTCGCTCGAATTGAAGATTGAGTAGAGGGAGTAGTATTCGGTGGTGGGAAGCGGGTCGAACTTGTGGTCATGGCAACGGGCACAGGCCATCGTCAGTGCTTGCGTGCCACGCATGACCACGTCGATGCGGTCATCGATGATGTCCTGCTGGTTATTAATGAAACGCCGCCCGAGGGTCACGTAACCTAGGGCGGCGAGGTCGCGGTTGTCTTCACCCTGGACGATTTTATCCGCGGCGAGCTGCAGGCGGAGGAATTGATCGTAGGGCAGGTCCTTGTTGAATGCGTTCACGACCCAGTCGCGGTAAGTGTAGGCGTAAGGGTAGCGGCGCTCTTCCTGGAAGACGTAACCTTTGGTGTCGGAGTAGCGGGCGACATCGAGCCAGTGACGACCCCAGCGTTCCCCGAAGGCTGGGTCTGCCATGAGGCGGTCGACAAATTTTTCCGCGGCAGCGGGGTCCTTGTCGGCAACGAAGGCGGCGACTTCCGGTGCACTCGGGTTTACGCCCCAAAGCGCTAGGGTGAAACGGCGGGCCAAGGTTTCGCGGTTGGCTTCGGGCGAAGCCTGCAAGCCGTTCGCTTCGAGTTTGGCCAAGACAAAGCGATCAAGCGGTTGGCGCACGGCCGCAGTATTTTTAATCGAGGGCAACGGCGGGTTTTTGACCGGCTGGAAGGCCCAGTGATTGCGAGGGTCGTTGGCGACGGGCGAACTTTCGGTCGGCCAAGGTAGGCCCATGCGCACCCATTCGGTTAGTGCGGCGATGGCTTTATCGGAAATTTTCTCATCCGCGCTGGGCATCGGTTCGACGTCCTTCGCCTTGGCGTGGTTGATGGCGAGGATCAGGCGGCTGAGTTCAGGCTTCCCGGCAACGACGGCGGCACCGACTTCTCCGCCCTTGAGAATCAATTCGCGCGAGTCTAGGCGTAGCCCCGATTTCTGCTTTTTAGGCCCATGGCACTTGAAACAGTTATCGGCCAGTACTGGGCGTACCTCCTTTTCAAAGAACTCGATCTGGGCGGCAGTGGGTGCGGGCGTGGTTTCCGCCCCCTTCCCCAGCAAAGGAAGGAGTAAAAGGGTGATGAGGGCAGGGCGGAAAGGCATGCTTGGGAAGTGGAACAGTCTGGGGGCCAGAATGTTCCTAAAAGGTGCTGGGCATCAGGGGGATGTAAAGCCGGGGATGCATAATAAGGTTTGATATCTATTTTTCTTCCAACCTGGGGATAAATGCAGTGTCTCAATGCCATACCCCGTCTTATGAGCACGTCCTCCGTCCGTATCCTCCGCTTGGCTGCCACCCTGGTGGCCATGACCCTGCCGTTCCCAAGCTTCGCCGCTCCCAAGCCTGTCGCCCAGTCGGCTGACTTGCATGCGCGCGACAAGGTTCGAATCGTCGACCTGTCCGCTGACCTGGCAGGGGCGAAGGAACTCTTCCTGGTCGTCAATGATCTGGGGGAGCAAGCCTTCGATTGGTCCGACTGGCTTGAGCCCGTGTTGGTGATGGCCGATGGCTCGACGAAGGACCTGACGACCCTGAAGTGGAAGCTCGCTGAATCGGCCGCTGGTGCCGTGAGTGTTGGGAAGAATTATGCCAAGCGACCCCTCGTTGTGGCGGGTAAGACTTACGCCAATGGCATCGGTACGCATGCCAACTCCGTGATCGGTTACGATCTCCCTGCGGGAGTCGTCGGCTTCCGGGCCAAGGTTGCCATCGATGACGGTGGGGTATTTCAAGGCGGCAAAATCACGACTGCTGACGTCCGTTTTCTCGTCTACACCCAAGCCCCGGCCGCCCAGAAGTTGGCTGATTTCGATACCGGCCCTACGCTCGTTCCGCCTGAACTCTTCACGGTGCCAGCCGGTTTTGAAGTGACGGTCTGGGCCACCTCCCCTCAGATTTTCAACCCGACGAACATCGATTTCGATGAACGCGGCCGGATGTATGTGGCCGAAGGCGTTAATTACCGTGGCAAGAAGGGGCGTCGCAAGGAGGGCGATCGGATCGTCACCCTCGAGGATACGACGGGCGCCGGTAAGGCCGACAAGGTCACGGTCTTTATTCAGGATACTAATCTCGAAGCCCCGCTCGGTGTGGCTCACATTGACGGCAAGATCGTCGTATCTCAGCCGCCAGACCTAATCGTCTATACCGACGTCAATCACAACGGCGTCTTTGACCCGGCGGTCGATAAGCGCGAGGTCCTGCTCACGGGTTTCAATGGCCGCCAGCATGACCACAGTCTCCACAGCGTGACTTTCGGTCCGGACGGTAAGTGGAACTTCAATCAGGGGAACACGGGGGCCAATTTTGTCGATAAGACTGGCCGTCACTTCTACATGGGCAGCCCTTACATGCTGCAGGATATCGCGGGCCGTCGTAGCGACGACGGCAATGTGTGGATTGGTGGCTTCTCCGTGCGCATGAACAGCGATGGCTCCGACCTCAAAATCGTCGGCCACAATTACCGCAACAGCTTCGAGCAGTCCATCAACTCGTTCGGTGATATGTACCAGAGCGATAATGACGACCCGCCCGCCTGTCGCGTTTCCCTGATTATGGAAGGCGGCAATGCCGGGTTCGCTTCGCTCGACGGCAAGCGCTCCTGGGGCGCCGATAAGCGTCCTGGTCAGGATACCCCCACCGCCGAATGGCGTCAGGAAGATCCGAACACTATGCCTGCCGGCGATGTCTACGGCGGCGGTTCCCCGACCGGGGTCGCGTTCTACGAGAACGGCGCGTTGGGTGATAAGTGGAACGGTTTGTTGCTCGCCTGTGAGGCCGGCAAGAATGTCGTTTTTGGTTACCTTCCTAAGCCTGACGGTGCGGGTATGAAGCTCGAACGCTTCGACTTCTTTACCTCCAACAAGGAGAAGGAGTGGGCAGGATCTGACTTCTTGGGTGGCAAGCCGACCGGCGTGTTGAAGACGTTGTTCCGTCCGAGCGATGTAACCGTCGGTCCCGATGGGGCTATCTATGTGGCCGATTGGTTCGACCCCGGTGTGGGTGGCCACGGTACCCGCGATAACGGTGCCTCTGGTACGATTTATCGCATCGCCCCTAAGGGCTTTAAGTCGGTGATGCCCAAGATCGACCTGACGACAGTCGAAGGCCAGCTCGCCTCACTTCGCAATCCTGCCCCGAATGTTCGCGCAGGTGGCTTTAATCGTCTCAAGGCTCAGGGTGACAAGGTGGTCGAGCCGGTTGCGGCCCTGTTGAGCGATGTTAATCCTTACGTCGCTTCGCGTGCCCTCTGGCTCCTCGCTCAGTTAGGGGACAAGGGTGCGGCCATCGTTCAGAAGGAGCTCCGTTCTTCGGATGATACGCGTCGTATCGTCGCCTATCGCGCTTTGCGCGCCGCAGGTCGCGATGTCTTTGCCTTGGCCAAGGCTTCCGCTGAAGACACCTCTCCAGCGGTGCGCCGCGAGGTCGCTATCACCTTGCGCGAATTCAAGACGCCCGAGGCGGTGGCCCTGCTGGTGAAGATCGCCAAGTTGTACGACGGTAAGGATCGTGCCTACCTCGAAGCCATCGGTCTTGCTTCAACCGACCGCGAAGCCGAAGTCCACGCCGCCATTGCCAAAGAGATGTCGTCCGCGGCGATGTCTTGGTCGCCCGCCTATGCTGGGCTGACCTGGCGCCTGCACCCCGCTAGCGCCGTGCGCGACCTCCGGACGCGCCTGCTTTCGGGCAAGCTCGCTGAAGTTGAACTGAAGCGCGACCTCACGACGTTGGCCTTTACGCCGAGCCTCGAAGCTGCTGGCACGATGGTCGAGCTCTCGCTCAACAAGGCTTTTGCCCAGGTTGAGCTGGCCAAATGGTGGGTCGGTAATCGTAAGAGCAATCTCTGGAAGCCGTTTGACGTCGATGCGATCGTGAAGGCTCGTGGCGGTGACGCCTCGGCCGCCAAGCTCGTCGGCTCTGATCTTCCGCCTGAACCGGCGGGCACGAAGCCGTTGGCCTCAGTCGAGGTTATCGCCGCGCTCAAGGGCGACGTCGCCAAGGGTAAGGCTACCTCGGCGGTCTGTCAGGCTTGCCACAAGTTCGACGGCAAGGGCATCGATTTCGGTCCGGACCTCACGACCTACGCCAAGCAGCAGTCGCTCGAGACCCTCGTGCTCAACATCTCGCAGCCGTCCAACAACATCTCGCACGGCTTCGAAGGAACGCGTGTGGTGCTCGATGACGGTATGGTCATCACTGGCATGGTCTTGTCGTCGGGCGATCCGCTGATGATCAAGTCCATGGGCGGCCTTGTGCAATCCATCCCGCGCAATCGCGTTAAGGAAGAGAAGTTGCTCGACCGCTCGCTCATGTTCACGCCCGCTCAGATGGGCCTCAACGAACAGGGTGTCGCCGATATCGCTGCATATTTAAGGAGCCTCCGATAAAAGCAGGGCCCGGGCTACAGCCAGGGCTAATGATGAAAGGGCTGGGGTCTGCGGACCCCGGCCCTTTTTCTTTGATTTTTGTATGGGGTCAGACCGCTTCTGATCGATATCACTCGGAAGCGGTCTGACCCCATACAATATTCTGTCCCTGACCCTGTCTTTGTCCCTATGAATTCATTTATGCGTTCGTCCCTAGTCGCCTTGTTCCTGTCGGCTGGCCTGCTTTTCGGGCAGGCGAAGAAGCCGGCTAAGAAGGGCACGCCCGCTGTCGCCGAGGCGCCTGGTCAGTGGATTCTCGGTACTATCGGTGTCGGTAAGCAGAAGGACGGCTCGATTGATTCAACAGGGTTGAAGGGCCTCGCCGTCCGCTTGGGTGATGATGGCAAGAAGGGTCTCGCCTATGATTTGGACCTTTGTCGCCCCATTGGCGCCTGGGCTGGTAGGTTTACCACCGAGATGAATCTGATGTCCCGCGGAGATTATCCGACGGCCATCGGCGAGGCGATTTTTGTGACGGGTGATGTTGCGGGATTCGAGCCCGACGCCGCTGCGATCGCCTTATCGGTGCGTAAGGGCTATGGTCCTTTGCCCGCCGGTAAGGCCCGCTTCACGGGCTTTCATAATGCAGGTCGGCAGGTCGTCGTACAGTGGAAGGTTGGTGGCGTTAGGGTAGATGAAACCGCGGAAGTGATCACCGCTAATGAGGTTCAGTTTGTCGTACGGACGCTTGAGGTTGCCCCGTCTGCGAAAGGACTGACGGTGATGCTAGGCAAATCAGCCGACGCCGCCCGGATTGTCACGACGGGCGCCTCCAAGATTGATCAACTTGAAGGGCATGCCGTCGCTCGCATTGCTGGCTCTGTTGAAATCACCATAGTGCGGATCGCTTATCTGCCCGCGGGTGTCCCGCTGCCGCAGTCTTTCGAAACCGAACTGCCGTCGAAACTGCTCAAGAGCACTAAGCAGCTCTGGCCCGAGACGGTTGAGACCGCGGGGGAACTTTCCACCAAACAAGGCGAAGCCTATGTGGTGGATAAGATTAAACTGCCTGAAGCGAACCCATGGAAAGCGCCGATGTTTACCTCGGGCTTCGATTTCCTGCCCGATGGCCGTGCGGTCATCTGCACATTTCATGGCGATGTCTTCATCGCTTCAGGGGTTGATGCCAGGCTGGCGAACGTCACCTGGCGTCGGTTTGCCGCTGGTCTTTATCATCCGCTCGGGCTGAAGGTCGTGAGGGGTGAAATCTACGTTACTTGTCGCGATGGCATCTGGAAACTCCGTGATACCGATGGCGACGGCGAGTGCGACACTTACGAAGCCTTTAACTTCGATGTGATGGTGACAAAGAACTTCCACGAGTTCGTCTTCGATCTGCAGACCGACCCCGCAGGAAATTTCTATTTCATCAAGGCCGGACCTGTCCGTAAAGGTGGCCGAGGCTTTGATGAAATCTGCGACCACCATGGATCGCTCTTCAAAGTCTCGCCCGACGGGAAGAAGCTAGAAGTCATCGCCACGGGCTTCCGTGCACCCAATGGCATTGGGGTTAGTCCCACAGGCCAAATCACCACAGGGGATAATGAAGGTACTTGGACCCCCGTCTGCCGTCTTAATTGGGTGCAGCCAGGCGGCTTCTATGGGGTGCCCCCGCTGGCGCATCGTGCTACCGAGCCGACGGACTACGACCGCCCGCTTTGCTGGTTCCCGAAGGATGTCGATAATTCCAGCGGCGGACAGGTGTGGGTGACCTCGGATAAGTGGGGTCCTTGGAAGAATCGCCTGCTCCACCTTAGCTATGGCACTTGTTCGTTGTATGGCGTGTTGCCGCAGGAGGTCACCTTCAAGGGCCAGCCTCAGATGCAGGGTGGGGTGGTCCGCTTCAATGTGAACTTTGATAGCGGTGCCATGCGTGCCCGCTTTAATCCGCTCGATGGTCAGCTCTACGTGACTGGGTTGCGCGGCTGGCAGACCACGGCGACGCATAATGGATGCTTCCAGCGCGTACGTTACACCGGCGATGCGGTGCGCTTGCCGTTAAATATGAAGGCCACCGCCAAGGGGGTGCGGATTGAATTCGCCTGCGCCTTGGACGCTCAGCTCGCCCGCGATGCTGGTAATTGGAACATTGAAGCTTGGAACTATGTCTGGTCGTCTGCCTACGGCTCGCCTGACATCTCCACGCTCGAGCAGAAGGTGGCCGCCAGTGAGCTGGGCAATGATGGCAAGATGCAGTTCAGCAAGGAGCAGATGGCGGAGCGCAAGCACGACCCTCTGAACGTCAAGTCGGTGACTCTCTCCGCGGATGGACGCTCCGTCTTCCTCGAGATCCCCGACCTGCGTCCCGCGATGCAGATGAGGATTAAGTATGACCTGAAGTCAGCCGATGGCGTTGAGCTGCGCGGACAGATTATCAACACCATCCACGGGCTTCCGGAGGCTTAGGCCTTAAGCGTCCTTGCGGGCGTCGAGGTCCATCCAGCGTCCGAGGGCGGTGGAGTGTTCGGCTTCGGCGGCGTGGAGGCGTTTCTGGAGGGCCGCGGCCTTGGTGCCGCCATCCTTATAAATCTCAGGGTCGCCCAGTTGAACGGTGATCTGGGCCTGTTCGGCTTCGAGTTGCTCGATCTTGCCGGGGAGGGTCTCGAGTTCCTTGCGCTCCTTGTTGTTGAGCTTGGCGCCAGGCTGCGCGGAGGGTGTCGACTTCGCTGCGACGGGCTTGGTGGCAGTGCCCATTGACGCCGTACGCTTGGCCACAGCGATGCGGGCGAGTTCGTTACGCCAGTCGGTATAGCCGCCGGCGTGTTCGGTCACAACGCCATCGCCTTCGAAGACGAGTGTGCTGGTCACGACATTATCAAGGAAGGCGCGATCGTGGGAGACCATAATGAGCGTACCGACGTAATCGACGAGGATGTCTTCGAGTACGTCGAGCGTTTCGGCGTCGAGGTCGTTCGTAGGTTCGTCGAGCACGAGTACGTTGGCTGGCTTGGTGAAAAGACGAGCCAGCAAGAGGCGGTTGCGTTCGCCGCCAGAGAGTACCTTGGCCTTGGAGCGGGCGCGGGTGGGGTCGAAGAGGAAGTCCTGCAGGTAGCTGATGACGTGCCGCGAGCGTCCCTGGACGGTGACCGTATCGCTGTCTCCGGCGAGATTCTCGGCGACGGTCTTATTGTCGTCGATTTGGTCGCGCATCTGATCGAAGTAAATTACCTCCATCTTCGTGCCGAACTTCAAGACGCCAGAGGTCGGGGCCAGCTGACCGAGCAGCATCTTGACCAGGGTGGTCTTGCCAGCGCCGTTCGGTCCGATGAGGCCGACCTTGTCGCCGCGGTTGAGGACGAGGCTGAAATCGCGGATAAGGGGAGTGCCCCCTGGGTAGGCGAAGGCGATGTTCTCGGCTTCGACTACGCGGACGCCAGAGCGTTCGGCTTCGCTGATTTCCATCTTGGCCGAACCGGTTACGGAGCGCATCGCTCCGCGCTGGGCACGCATCTTCACGAGCGCTTCCATGCGGGCGTTAGACTTGGTGCGGCGGGCGCCGGGGCTGCGGCGAGACCAGGCCTCTTCTTGGCCGAGCTTCTTATCGAAGGCGGCGCGTTGACGTTCTTCGGCGACGAAGAGCTCTTCTTTACGGACGAGATAGGTGTCGTAGTCGCAAGACCAGCTGGCGAGCTTGCCGCGATCGAGCTCGATGATGCGGTTCGCCATACGCCGGAGGAAGGCGCGGTCGTGCGTGACGAAGAGCAGGGGAATCTTCTGTTCGAGGAGGAATTCTTCCATCCACAGGATCGAATCGAGGTCCATGTGATTGGTCGGCTCGTCCAGCAGCAGCAGGCCGGGCTTCGCGGCCAAAGCTTTGGCGAGCAGGCAGCGGCGCTTGAGGCCGCCGGAGAGGTCTTCAAAGGCGCGATCTTCAGGGAGTCCGAGGCGAGCGATCAGATCGTCGACCCGCAGGTCTTTTTCCCAGTCCTCGGAATGGTCATCAGTCCGGATGCCGGAGGTCACGATATCGCGGACGTTCCCCGGGAGGCTTTCGGGGATTTCCTGCGTGAGGCGGGCGATGCAGACCCCGTCGGGGATGGTGACCGTGCCCGTGTCGGGAGGGGATTCCCCCGCGGCGATGCGCATGAGGGTGGTCTTACCGGCACCGTTACGGCCAAGCAGACAGACGCGTTCACCTTCCTCGATCTGGAGGTTCAGGTGGTCCAGGATGGGAGGGCCGCCGAAACTGACATAGACGTCGAGGAGACTGAGGAGGGCCATTGCCCGGAGATGTGAGGAAGGGGAAGGGCCGAGGCGAGGAAAATGGCCGCCAAGGCCCATTCGTGTCGTATTATCAATAGAAGGAACACTTGTCGGAGGGGTGGGTCGTAGTCTAAACCTTCGAGACCCACTGGTATCACCCTGACACGCTTCGGCGGTCGGCTTCCCTCTTTCCACAAATGCGTCATATTCTCCCCCTCGTGCTCATGGCTGTCGCCGCTTTCGCGGACGGACCTAAGGACAACATCCCCACGGCTGTCCGCCCAATCCCGCCGACGGATAAGGCCTTGGCCCTGCCTGAGGCCGATAAGGCCTCACTGCCCAAGGAACTTGCCGAGCTGCGCGTTGCGATCGACGCCGCCGCTAAGGCACAGGCCAAGAACCCTCGACTCGAGGAATACCTTCCTGACCTCGAGATTTTCTACAAGTCCGTCGATTGGGCCGTGAAGTACAATGAGTTCTTCAACAAGGGCGAATTCAAGTCCGCGCATGACCTCATCGTGGAAGGCAAGGCTCGGGCGGCGTTCTTCCTCAAAGGTGAGACCCCGTGGACTAAGCAAACCGGGCTCGTGGTGCGCGGCTATAAGTCGAAGATCGACGGCTCAGTGCAGCCTTACGGCATGGTTATTCCCGAGAACTATTCCGGCTCCCTGATGCGCCTGGATTTCTGGTGCCACGGCCGCGGCGAAGTCCTCACCGAACTTTCATTCCTGAATGACCGTCGCAAGAACATCGGTCAGATCCCCGCTAACAATCGCTTGGTGCTCCATCTCTACGGCCGCTACTGTTGTGCCAATAAGTTCGCTGGCGAGATGGACCTCTGGGAGGCCTATGCCCACGCCCGTAAGAGCTACAATATCGACGACGACCGTTTGATGATTCGCGGCTTTTCGATGGGGGGTGCTGCCGTCTGGCAGTTTGGCGCCCATTACACTGATCGCTGGTGCGCCATCAGCCCCGGTGCGGGTTTCTCGGAAACCCCTGAGTTCTTGAAGGTCTTCCAATCAGAAGAAGTGAACCGTATCCCGTCTTGGCAGAAGACCCTTTGGTCTTGGTATAACGCAACCGACGTCGCCGCGAACTTCGTGAACGCCCCGACCATTGCTTACAGCGGTGAAATCGACGGGCAGAAGCAGGCCGCGGACATCATGGCCCGTTACCTTGCCAAGGAAAATATCGAACTCACGCACATCATTGGTCCGAAGACCCCTCACCGTTTCCATCCGGATTCGTTTGCCGAAATCGAGCGCCGCCTCGATATCATCGCAGCGGCCGGACGCAATCGCATGCCCAAGGAAGTGAGTTTCGTGACCTACTTCCTGCGCTACAACCGCATGCACTGGGTGCAGGTGGATCGCATGGAGAACCACTGGCAGATGGCCCGCGTCGACGCCAAGACCGTGGATGACCGCAATGTGGTCGTGCAGACCAAGAATGTGAGTGCGCTCACGCTCGACATGCCGGCTGGCTTCGCTCCTCAATCGCTGCGCGAGAAGACCATCGTGAAGATCGATGGCCAAGACATTGATGCTGGCCGGGCCACCTCTGAACGCTCGTGGACGGCCAAGTTCGCTCGCCAGAACGGCAAGTGGGCGCTGGTTCAAGGCCTCGATGAAGCTGTGATTGCCAAGAAGCACGGCCTCTCCGGTCCGATTGACGATGCCTTCATGGATGCCTTCCTGTTCGTTGCACCCTCGGGGCAGCCGATTAATGCCAAGGTGGGTGCTTGGACGAAGGCGGAGATGGAGCGCGGTAGTTTTGAATGGCGCCGTCAGTTTCGCGGCCTTGCTCCGGCGAAGAAGGATGCCGACGTCAAGGACGAGGATATTGCCAAGAACAACCTCATCCTGTGGGGCGATCCTTCCTCCAATGCGGTGCTGGCTAAGATTGTGGCCAAGCTCCCCATCACCTGGACGGCCGAGAAACTGGTCGTCAATGGTAAGACCTACAGCGCCGGCGATCATGCCCCAATCCTGATTTATCCTAACCCGCTCAATCCGGCTCGCTATGTTGTAATCAACAGTAGCTTCACCTACCGCGAATACGATTACCTCAACAATGCTCGCCAGATCGCCAAGCTACCCGACTGGGCTGTCGTTGACCTGAACACCGCCCCTGACAGCCAGAACCCTGGTAAGGTCGAGGATGCTGGCTTCTTTAATGACGGCTGGAACTTTGCGGGCGCCCGTTAATTTCTAAAACCCACTCCCATGCCCATCATCACCGAGAAAGACCTCCAGCCTATCTACGACGTCATTGTCGTGGGTTCTGGTGCTGGCGGCGGACAGTCGGCCTACACGCTTACCATGAACGGCGTGAAGGTCCTCATGCTCGAGGCTGGTCGTAATTACGACCCTGTCACCGAGACCCCGATGTTCCAGTCTAAGGCGGATGCTCCCTTGCGCGCGATGAGCACGAAGGAGAAACCGTTCGGCTTCCATGACGCGACCGTCGACGGCGGCTGGGAAGTCCCGGGTGAGCCTTATACTCAGGCGTCGACCGACCCGAAGCAGCGCTTCGACTGGTGGCGTGCCCGCATGCTCGGCGGACGTACCAATCACTGGGGTCGTATCTCGCTCCGTAACGGCCCTTACGACTTCAAGCCATACTCCCGTGACGGACTCGGTTTCGACTGGCCGATCAGCTATGAAGACGTCGCCCCTTATTACGACAAGGTCGAGATGCTCGTCGGGGTCTATGGCTCCAACGAAGGCCTCGAGAACACGCCCGACTCGCCGAATGGCACACTGCTGCCAGCGCCCAAGGCCCGAGCCGGTGAACTCTACGTCAAGAAGCACATCGCGAAGTTCGGTATGCCGGTGATTCCGATTCATCGTGCCGTCCTCTCGACTCGCCAGGATCACGTCAACTTCCCGGCTCGCCTGCATCCTAACAATCCCAAGGCGCAGAAGATCATCGCTAAGGCCATGCAGGAGCGCGCCGCCTGCTTCTGGGCGACCGACTGCGGTCGCGGTTGCGCCATCAAGGCCAACTACCAGTCGACCACCGTGCACCTCCCGCCGGCCCTCGCGACCGGCAACCTCGACATCCTTTGTAACGCCCATGCCCGCGAGGTCACGGTCGGCGCCGACGGGAAGGCCAACGGCGTCATCTACATCGACAAGGTCGCCGGCCAGGAGCGCGCCGTGAAGGCCCGCGCGGTGATCCTCGCCGCCAGCTCGGGCGAGACCGCCCGCATCCTGCTCAATTCCAAGTCCCATCGCTTCCCGAACGGCCTAGCCAACGGCTCTGGTCTCGTCGGCAAGTACATCATGGACACCGTGGGCGCGGGCCTCGGCGGCAGCGTCCCCGCTTTTGAAAATCTTCCGGTCCATAATGAGGAAGGCGCCGGAACGCACGTCTACATCCCTTGGTGGCTTTATAAAGACGCCAGCAAGCTCGGGTTCGCCCGCGGCTACCATATCGAGTTCGGCACCGGACGTCGTATGCCCGGACTCGGTGCCGGTGGCGCGAGCCCAGGCTACGGTAAGAGCTACAAGGAAGAAGTCCGCCAGAAATATGGCGCGGGCATCGGCTTCGCCGGCCGTGGCGAAATGATTCCGAACAAGGATTCTTTCTGTGAACTCGATCCGACCGTGAAGGACAAATGGGGTATCCCCGTGCTGCGTTTCAACTGGAAATGGTCCGACCACGAACTCAAGCAGGCGGCCCACATGGAAGCGACTTTCGCGATGGTCATCGAAGCCATTGGCGGCAAGGCCAAGAAGCCTGAGGCTGATGGCTCCAAAGCCATCGAGGCCGGGGGACGAATCATCCATGAAGTCGGCGGAGCCCTCATGGGAGCCGACGCCAAGAAGTCGGTTACTAACCGGTGGAACCAGTGCTGGGATGTCCCGAACCTGGTCCTCAACGACGGCTCGGCCTTCTGCAGTAACGCTGACAAGAACCCCACGCTCACCATCATGGCCCTCGCTTGGCGAGCGTCCGACCATCTCGTCGAAGAGATGCGCAAGGGTAACCTCTAATGCCTACGAACATGGAAAACATTCCCGCAGATAATTCCGGTCAGATTGATCGCCGTCAGGCTCTCAAGTGGATCGGCGCCGCCGCGGCTGCCGCCGCAATCTTCCCGCACGCCTCCGCCCAGGACAAGCTCCCGCGTCCCACTGGCGCCGCCCCCGGCGGACAGCGGATCGGCACGGACCCGGTGCTGAACAAGAACTACACTCCGGGCGACCTTTGGCCGCTGACGCTGACGCCCAAGCAGCGCAAGGCGGCTGCATCGCTGACCGATCTGATTCTGCCGCCGGACAATCCGGGCGACAAAATGCCTTCGCAGCTCGGCGTCCAGGAGTTCATCGATGAATGGATCAGCTCCCCTTACGATGAGACTAACAAGGATCGACCGATCATCACCGCAGGCCTGGATTGGCTCGATGCCGAAGCTCAGCGTCGCTTTCAGAAGGATTTCGCCGACCTTGCTGAACCGCAGAAATGCGCCATCGCGGACGACATCTGCGGTAAGACCGCGGTGAAAAAGGCATTCAAGGGCCAGCAGAACTTCTTCAGCCGCTTCCGCTATCTCGCGGCCAGCGGGTACTATACCACTCCGCAGGGCTGGAAGGACATCGGCTACGTCGGCAACGTCCCGACCGTAAACTTTGACGGACCGACGCCTGAGGCCTTGAAGCACTTGGGGTTGGCCTAAGCTCGAGGATAGGAGGGCCTGAGGTCACGAGGACCGGAGGTTGTAAAAGCCTTCGGTCTTTTTGTGTCTACAGGCCGCCGAATGGTGGCCTGTGGGTAGAGGCACGACTACGTCGTGACATGGGCGTTACGTAGTCCCGCCCCTACCTAACGTTCACCATGCGGCGAACGTTGTCATTTGGGGTTGGAACAATTGGCTGGGCGGATTGCCTAATCGGTATCCCCATGAAGCGTCTTGCCCTCATCCTTTGCCTATTGGTCGGTACTCTTGGTCTATCTGCCAAGCCCATCACGCTCTTCGATGGCAAGACTCTGAATGGCTGGGAGGGCGACCCCAAGGTTTGGCGGGTGGAGGATGGCGTCATCGTTGGAGGCTCGCTGGCGGGTAATCCACGTAACGAATTCCTCACGACGAAAGGCAGCTACTATAACTTCCACCTCAAGGTTGAATACAAGTTGGTCGGCACCGAGGGTTTCGTGAACTCCGGGGTCCAGTTTCGTAGCATCCGACTGACCAAGCCCGAGAATGAAATGTCGGGATATCAGGCCGACATCGGGGCTGGGCACACGGGCTGTCTTTATGATGAATCGCGTCGAAAGCGCTTCTTGGCTCGCGCTGGCGAGGGCGTCGCCGCCTACGGTGTGAAGAGCGAAGCGGAAATCAAGTCGCTCGAGAAGCCGGGCGAATGGAACTCTTATGAGGTGCGTGCGGAGGGGCCTCGAATCACGATTTACCTGAATGGCAAAGCGACCCTCGATTATACCGAGACGGATCCGAAAATCGATGATGCCTATGGCCTCATCGGCCTGCAGATTCATGGTAATAATAAGGCCCAAATCTACTTCCGCAATATCACCATCGATCCGCTGACGGACCTTCCTCCGACCACCAAGGAGATTGTCCTGAATCGTTTCGGTCAACCGAGCTCGAGCTGGAAGTCGCCCGTTCCTTTCAAGGAGGCCAAGTTCGATTTACTCTCAGATGAGGTCGTCGTTTTCATCGGTCAGGAAAATCTTGTAAGGGAGGCTAAGTCCGGTGAGCTCGAAGCTCGGCTCGCCACTGCTTACGCGGCCAAGAATCCTCGTTTCCGTTCGATGGCCTGGGAGGCGGATACGGTTCACGAGCAGTGGCGCGATTTGAATTTCGGGCCTTGGAAGGGGCAGCTCGAATCGGCGGGCGCAACGACGCTTTTTCTACAGTTCGGCCAGACCGAGGCACTGGCTGGTTCGGCCGGACTCGCTAAGTTCAAGGCGGATTACCATCGCCTGTTGGATGAATTGGGCCAGCACACGCCGCGCATTGTCCTCCTTTCGCCGTGCGGATTTATGGCTTCGCGCCGTCAGCCTGATCTTACGACCTCGGCCCATCGTAAGGACCTGCAGGACTATGCCGCCGCGGTGGCCGAAATCGCGAAGCAGCGTGGCTTGCCTTATGTGGATCTCACCACGGCCACCGATGGGCTGATCTCGACCGATGGGTTGCATCTATCTGAAGAAGGCCTTTCGCGGGTGGGTTCCGCCTGCCTCAAGTCTTTCGGATTGACCGAATCAATCGATGCTGTCGCCAAACTGCGCCCCGCGATTGTGGAGAAAAATCGACTATGGGCGGATTGCTGGCGCCCCGCCAATTGGTCGTTCGTTTATGGCGATCGTATCTCGCAGAACTACGGTAAGGGTTTTGGCCCCGCCCCGTCGCTCAAGCAGAACTTCGAAGCCTATAAGCCATTGGTCGCTGCGTGGGATGGGCACATCCATGCGCTCGCCCTGGGCCGTGAATCCCCGGCCCCGCAGCCTCAGGCTGGCCCAGTGGTCAGTACGGAGAAGGTGATGACCGCCGCGGAAGAGCTCGCTACTTTCAAGATCGCTCCAGGGTTTGAAGTCACCCTTTACGCCGATGAATCGCTTGGGGTAGCTAAGCCCACGCAGATTTCGTGGGATGCGAAGGGTCGGATGTATGTCTGTTGTTCACCGACCTACCCGCAGGCCGTGCCCGGGGTTAAGCCGAAGGATTACATTCTCCGCCTGCAGGATACCAAGGGCGTTGGTAAGGCTGACCAGTCGGTGCGTTTTGCCGAAGGCCTAACGATGGTGCAGGGCGTCGAGCCGCTGGTGGAGCGTCAGAATTCACTTTCGCTCCTGGTCTGTGACTTCGATCGCTTGCTCATGCTGACCGACTTGGATGGCGATGGTAAGGCCGATACCAGCACCGTGATGATGTCGGGTTTCGGCGTTGGCGACACGCATCAACTCGTCAACTCCATCAGCCACGGCCCGGACGGCACGCTGTGGATGACGCAGGGATTGCATGCCATTACGCGGGTGGAGACCCCTCATGGTATCGTGAGCCTGCCTAAGTCCGGCCTGATGCGGTACGATATTAACTCTCAGCGCCTCCAGCCTTTCTTCCAATTCGCGAAAGCCGGGCACAATTGCTGGGGCGTTGCTTTTGACGATTACTTCCAGCCGTTCCATAAGAGCGGCGACCGCGTCGCGGGTTATTACAGTTTGCCGGGCCTTGGGGCGATTGAGACCCCAGATGAGTATGCGGGTACCCATTCGCTTTTTGATTCACCGCTGAAGTCTAATTCCGTGGAAATCGTTGGCACCACGGCGATGCCGGCCGAACTGCAGGGCGCGGCGCTGATCGGTGGATACTACGGAAACACTGTCGATTTGCACCGCTTTGTGGATGATGGCTCGGGCTTTAAGACGGAGCGGATTGTTAGCCCGATTATCTCCAGCAGCAAAGCCTTCCGCCCAGTGGATGTCTCAGTCGGGCCGGATGGGGCGCTCTACATCTGCGATTGGTTTAATGCCGTCATTGGGCATTACCAGGCGAGTTACGCTGATCCTCGTCGTGATCGTTCGCACGGGCGTATCTGGCGCATCACGGCCAAAGGGTTTCCCTTGGTGAAGCAGCCTGACCTCGTCGGCATGACTGAGGCAGAGCTTTTCACCCAACTGACTTCGCCGGAGCGCTGGACCCGCTATCAGGCCCGCCGTTTGCTTTTTCATCGCCCATCGGAAAATGTCGTCGCCGCGGCGGATGCGTTCATCGCGAAGAATCCTGATGGCCGCGCCTTGCTGGAGGCGCTAGGCGTCCTGCAATCCCACGTGGCGATCCGTCCGGAGCTACTGAGTACCCTGCAGTCCTCTGCTGATTTCCGGATTCGAGCGTATGCCGCGCGGGTCGTTGGTGAATGGTCGATGCAGCTCCCCGATGTGCAGGTGCGCTTGGCAAAGGCCGTCGCTGATTCTCAGCCGCGGGTACGTTTGGAAGCCGTCGTCGCCTTGAGTCATGTCGGTGGGCAGGCTTCGCTCCGTACCGCCTTGGGTGCCTTGGCCCAGCCCACGGATAAGTTCCTAGACTATGCTTTAAGGCAGACGGTTCGCCACCTGCTGCCGACCGCGGGTACGCTGGCTGGCGAGCTTCCGGCGAATCAGGCCGCGTATCTCAAAAAGATTTCGGCGAGTGGGCCCGCGGTGGTTTCACCCGGCCAGGCCATCTATGAGGGCCTCTGCCTCAATTGTCACCAAGCCGCTGGGCAGGGGCTTGCGGGGGTTTATCCTCCGCTGGCTGGAAGCGAATGGGTCGCGGGTGATGTTAAGCGCCTCGCCCGAATCGTGATGCACGGTTTGGCTGGTCCGACTCAGGTGGGCGGCAAGGATTACGGCCTTATACCCATGCCCCCGATGGGGCTAGACGACCAGCAGTTGGCGGATGTCCTGACCTATGTGCGTAAGTCTTTCGGCAATAAAGCCCCCGCGGTTAATGTGGAGGACGTGAAATCCGTCCGCGACGCGACCAAGGGTCGAACCGCGCCTTGGACGGCCGCGGAGTTGGGGAAGTAGAGCCCAAAGGTAGGGACGGGACCACGTTCGCCGAATGGTGAACGTAGGTAGGGGCGGGGCTACGCCACGCCCTTCTCTGGTGTTTTTATCTGGGCCCTAGTGAGGATTTGCCTGTCTTGCCGCATAAGTAGGCAGGTCATTTTTGTCATGTATGCCATACAACGAGCGAAAGGATCTGCCACACAATAGGCCGACTTGGGTTTCAGCTGACGACCCCATATTTCTAACTTTATGCGGCAGTCCTCGCAGGGTTAATCAATTCGCAAACTCCGATGGATGGAGCGCCATCCACGTAGCCTCAGCCGAACTAGAGTCTTTAGGGCGCTGGCGTCCACTTTTGATTCTAGCGATGCCGGACCATCTCCATCTGATCGTATTGATACCTAGGATGCATGGTATCGAATCCGTCATGACAGATTTTAAGAGAAGTGTCTCCTTGAAGCGACCCATCGATTGGCAGAGGGATGGATTCGACCATAGATTGCGAAACCGCGCTCAGCTGCGGGCGAAGTGGAACTATGTGCTCACGAATCCGGTCCGGGCTGGATTATGTAAGACGACCGATGAGTGGCCATATTTCTATACGCCGGGAAGGGCACGAACGTAGTCGTGCCCCTACCTGCCGCCACCATGCGGCGGCGTGTGACTCAACTTCTCTCGTGGCGTGTCAGGAGCTGCACCCAGGCCACTCCGACCAGTGTAACCGCACCCCCAATCAACGTCATTGCCGTCGGGCGTTCACCGAGCATCGACCAGCCAAAGATGACGGAGAATACCGGAATCGCGTAGACCGCACTCATCGCGGTCGCGATGGGCACCTGGGTGAGCACCCAAGCGAAGATCGTGTAGCAGAGCGCGGCCGGCACGACCCCGAGGAAGAGGAGGTGCAGGGCGACGGGGGTGGAGAGGCTGTGGATGGCGGCGGGGAGGTCGTGGGCGAACGGGATGAGCCCCAGGGTGCCCACCCAGATGGCCCAAGTCGTGGTATCAATGGCGGAGTGGCGCTTTGTGAGGGCCTTATTCAATAAGGTCTGGATGGCCGACGAGAGGGCGGCGCCAAGGATGAGGAGGGTGCCAAAATTGAGGGTAAAGCCAGCAGAGCCTCCCATGGCGGTGAGGAACACGCCAATCATCGAGATGATGATGCCGGTCCAGGCGACCCAGCGGACTTTTTCCCGACCGAGCATCACGCCGATGACGATGACAATAATCGGTTGAAACGAGATTAAGAGCGACCCGGTGCCGGCATCGACGGTCTGCTCACCAAAATTAATCCCGAGATTATAAAAGCAGAAACCAAAAATTCCTAGGAGTGCCACGAGACCCCAATCTGACTTATGGGGTAAGGGACAGCCACGATACAGCCATACGGGAAGCATGACCGCCGAGGCGATGAGGTAGCGAAGTGCGCCTAGTTGCCCGGGGTCGATATCCGCCTTGAGCACTGAACGAACGCTCACCCAAGACATGCCCCAGGCGACGATATTGAAAAGCATGGCCACATAGGCCAAGCGGGGGATGTGCTTTGGTTTCACGAACGACAGCCGATGAGCTCGATGAGCTTGTAGGCACACGCTTGAGCGAACTCTTTGTCGTTAATGGCGAGGTCGAATTCTTGTACTGGCACCTGGGCGTTCGACTTAAGGGCGTCGAAGAGGGCCGTATCGGCTGCTGCGTCGTGGAAGGGTTGGCCGGTGGCGCTGATGACCGAGATCGCCCTGCGGGGAATCATGATCGCGGTGCCAGCTGAATAAGCATTGGCCTTCTTTGCCACGATTTCACCCAGCTGACGGCATTCATCCGCCGTTGTGCGCATGAGGGTGATCTGCGGGTTATGGATGTAGAAGTTGCGCCCAGCGAATTTCGCCGGCACGGAACTCATCTCGCCAAAATTAACCATGTCGAGGCAGCCAGGGGCTACGACGACGGGGATATTAGCTTTGGCGGCAGCGTCCATTCGCTCCGGCCCAGCGTTGAGCACGCCGCCGACGAGTTCGTCCGCCCATTCGGTCGTGGTGACATCGAGCACGCCGGCAACAATGCCGCTCTCGATGACGGATTCCATGATGCGTCCGCCCGTGCCCGTGGCAGCGAAGACGAGGACTTCGTAGCCCGCAGCCTCCAGGACTTTTTTGGCTTCAGTGACGCAGGTCGTCGTGTTGCCGAATTGGCTGGCGACGATGAGCGGCTTGGCGGCACCGACCTGAGGTTCGGCGTCAACCATGCCGCAGATCGCACCGGCGGCGCGGGTGAAAATGACCCGCGAGAGGCGATTGAGTCCGGCGACGTCGGCGATGCTCGGCATCATCGTGATGTCTTTCGTGCCAAGGTAAGGGGCGACGTTGCCAGCGGCTAGTGTCGAGACCATCAGCTTGGGGAAGCCGAGGGGCAGGGCGCGCATCGCGGCCGTACCGATGGCGGTGCCGCCACCACCGCCGAGGGAGATGATGCCGTGGATACGTCCGTCGGAAGCCAATTTAGAGACCAGGGCAGGTGCTGCGTGGGTCATCGCGACAACGCAGGCGCCGCGATCTTTCTTTGCCATCAGCGTAGCGAGGTCGAGGCCGATGGCGGCAGCGACTTGTTCGCGGGTGATATCTGGTTGGACCGTGGCCGGGCCACCGGTGCCAACATCGATCAGTAACGGCTTATGGCCGTGTCGAGTGATGAGTGCGGCCACAAAGGCATGTTCTTCCCCCTTGGAGTCAAGAGTGCCGAGAACTGCGATTGTGGCCATAGGATCAGAAGAACTTACGCTTCACCGGGATTTGTTTGAAGCGCTGGGTGAGGTCAGTGAGGGATTGTTCGACCGCCATGCGCTCGAGGCTCGAGGCCCCGACGAAACCGTCGGTGTCGGTGTGCTCGTTGATGAAGGCTGCGTCTTCCGGGGTGTTAATCGGGCCGCCGTGGCTGAGGAAGATCAGATCCTTGCGGACGGATTTGGCAGCGTCGATGATGCCTTGGGTAATCTTGGCGGCCTCAGGCAGGCTCATCGTAGCGTTGGTTACGCCGATGGAACCTCCAACGGTCGTACCCACGTGGGCGATGATGACGTCGGCCCCAGCCTCGGCCATCTGCTTGGACTCCTCGGGGGAGCCCACGTAGACGATGGTGAACATATCCATCTTGCGCGCCAGGGCGACGGTTTCGAATTCCTTCTTCACGCTCATGCCAGTCTCTTCAAGGATCTGGCGGAACTTGCCATCGATGATCGTGTGGGTGGGGAAGTTGTTGATGCCGGAGAAGCCCATGTCCTTCACCTTGCCGAGCCAGTGCCACATGCGGCGGCGAGGGTCGGTGGCATGGACGCCGCAGATGACGGGAATTTCTTCGACGACGGGGAGTACTTCGTATTCGCCGATCTCCATTGCGACCGCGTTAGCATCGCCGTAGGCCATCATGCCTGCGGTGGAACCGTGTCCGGCCATACGAAAGCGTCCGGAGTTATAAACGATGACCAAGTCAGCACCGCCGCGTTCGATGAACTTAGCACTGATTCCGGTGCCCGCGCCGGCGGCGATGATGGGTTGGCCCTTCGACATCGTATTGCGGAGGCGCGCGACGACTTCGGTGCGGGTGTAAGGGTTTCCTTTTCCGGTCCAGGGGTTGGGCATGGTAATGAGAGGGGTAAGGGTGGTCGGGGGTTGCTCTTTGGTGTCTCCCGCTTATGCAAGGTGTGTGTCCCGGAAGAGCGATTTAAATCATTACAGCGAGACGCAACTCCGTCATCCTGAAACTGACATCGAGAACCCGCGTTCTCGCCGAAAGATCGTGGTCGCAGCGGATTATAAGGATGAGCGTCCGTGGGTCCTTTCCGCGGTGCGTTGTAAGGAGTTAGGGCTTTTTGAAATCGCTCACCTAGGGGTCGCGGAGATGTTGGCGCCCTACGAGGTAGTGCGTGCCCATCAGACGGGGGCCTTTTTTATGGCCTGTCTGGGCGGGCAGGGGCAAGTGCTTGTCGACGGACGGTGGCGGACAATTTCGGCTGGCCAGGCGTGCTTGCAGCCGGCGGGGATTCGTAACTCTTTCCGCATTGGTCGGAGTAAGCGCTGGGATTTTTGCTGGGTGCGTTTCGCCGGCGGCGTGCGCTCTAATACAATCTTCCGGGCGAGCTCGCCCGTGTTGGCTGACTTCGATGCGGAGCCGCTGCGTTCCGCGGTCAGCGGATTGATTGCGGAGTTGTCCGGCAATGCCGTTTCCCGGCGCAGCCACCAGTGGATCGAACTCATTTACGATTATGTGCGCGGGTTTGCCGGGAGTTTCCGCGGCGACGCCCGGGTGCAGAAACTCTGGGATGTCGTGCATGGTCGACTTGATGCGCCCTGGGACACGAAAGCCTTGTCGCGTGAGTCTGGCATGAGCTTTGAACACTTACGTCGTCTGTGTCTGAAGGAAATCGGACGCACCCCGATGAATCATTTGACCCACCTTCGGATTCAGCAGGCGATTCGGCTGATCAGTGAGTCGAACGAAAAAATGTCGGTCATTGCTGGGCAGGTCGGCTTCGCCAGCGGGAATAGTTTCTCTTCCGCCTTCAAGAAGTGCACGGGGCATGCTCCATCTCATTTCCGTTCCACTGCGGCTGGGGCGGTTCTGTGAGCCCCGCGTGGCGTGTGACTATTTCGTCAGGTAGGTAGATTTAGGCGGTTAATGTGCGTTTAACTGTAGTCCCGTTGCGGTCTAAGGTAGCACTAAGGGTTGAAGGCTACGGGTGGGTGGCTTTTGATGCCGCATGCTACCCCGTCTTAGCCGTATTGCGTTCGGTCTTCTCGTGCTCGCCGCCTGTTGCCTAGCACAGGCCGCCCCGCTTCGTGTGCTCGTCGTCAGCGATGACCCTGCCGCTGCAACCGCCTTAGCCGGCCCGCTGGCATCGGCGGGAGCGAAGGTCACCCAGGCTTCGGCTGTCGATGCCTCGGCGCTCACTTCCGTCGATAGCGTTTTGTTATATGGGGCGAAGTTTAACGCCCTCGCCCCCGAGGGGCAGAAGGCAATCGCGGCCTTCGCCCAGCATGGCGGTGCCATTGTCGCCATCCGTGGCGGTATCGCGTCAGGTGATGCGGCCTGGGGTAAGTCTGTCCTCGGCGGTGCGTGGACAAGTGAGAGTCAGAAGTTCCGGAATAAGATGTTGCTGACGATTCGCACCGATGCCCACCCCATCACCCTCGATGCTTCGACTTTTGATATCGAGGAAGAGACGATTTACGACCTGTCTCTTAACGACAATATCTTTGTGCTCTCTTCGGCTTTCACGCCCAAGGTGACCAATACTCGGAATAAGAATGCCAAGTCCAAAGAAGGCCGGGCCTCGGTTTACGACATCCAGCCGCAGGTCTGGGCGTATGAAGCCGCCGATCACCGTGCGGTGGTCATTCTGCCGGGTGCCGATATTGCGACCCTTTCTCATGCTACCATTCGCGCCTTTATCGCCCGTGGTCTCGCGTGGTCGGCCAAGCGCGACGACATCAATGAGTTCGCCGCTAAAGCTGACTTAGCAACCTTGCGCTATCCTGCGGGCGGCCCGCTTCGGGGTGATGACGCTATTGCTCAGTTCCGGATGCAGCCAGGCTTTAAGGCCACGGTTATTGCCGCTGAGCCCCTCATCAATAAGCCCATCGCCCAGCAGTGGGACGAGCGTGGTCGCCTCTGGGTGGCCGAAACCCCTGAGTATCCGAACGGCCGACGCCCGCTGAGCGCCGAAGCCTGGAAGGAAGGCGGTGTTTTACAGCCCGGCAACTATGACCGCCCGGCCCACGATAAAATCAGCATTCTTATTTCGAGTAAGAACAACGGGATTTTTGACCAGAAACGGATCTTCCACGAAGGCCTCGAGCTAATCACTGGCTTCTGTTTCTATAAGGACGGCGTCATCGTGGTCGCCCAAGAGAAGATTGTTTGGCTCCGTGACACCAAGGGCACGGGCAAGGCCGACACGGAGGTTATTCTCTTCGGTGGCTTTAAACCTGGCGACACCCACTTCGTGGCTAACCACTTCATCGTGGCCCCTGACGGTTGGATTTATGCTTCGAACGGCGGCGGCGCTGCGGCCACCCGCGGAACGACCACCGAGGTGATGGCTCGTATTACTTCCGGAACATTCCGTTTTAAGCCCGACGGTTCTGCCATCGAGCAAGTCGCTTCTCAGGGTGGCAATAGCTTCGGGAATGAAGTCACCAGCGACATGGAACTCTTCCATGGTAAGGCCACAAACGGTAACCCCATCCAGCACGTCGTCCTTCCTGAGACGATTCTCGCCAAGGCTCCCGGCACGAACGCCAAGGCCTTTGCTTCCGTCAATCCTGGCCGCCCAGTGGTCCGCGCGGATATGCCTGACCGTGCCCCCTTGATGCAGATCGACCAAGTCGGTCGCTACTCGTCGGCTTGTGGTTCGGCCGTCTACGAAGGCGGTGCCTGGCCCAAGGAATATAACGGCACGGTCTTTATGTCTGAGCCGATCCTCGACATCATTCACCACGAAAAGATGACCTTGAACGGCCCGGCTTACGTCGGTGAGTTGCTCTTGAAGGACGCTGAGTGGCTCCGCTCGATGGATCACTGGTTCTGCCCCGTCGACATGAGTTTCGGCCCGGATGGGGCGATGTATATCCTCGATTTCTATACCCCAGTCGTTGCGCATAATGACACGCGTGGTCCGCAGCACAGTAAGTCTGGGGCTTCGGTGCGCCCTGATCGCGAGCATTACTTCGGTCGCATCTACCGCATTCAACATGAGAGTGCCCCGACATTGGTGCACCCGGACCTTTCGAAGGCTGATGCCTCGGGTCTCGTCAGCGCCTTCCGTAATCCGAGCAAGGCGGTTCGCTTTAATGCCATCCGCGTCTTGATGGACCGAGATGAAGCCACGCAGGCAGCCGCGGTGCCGCTCTTGGTTAAGCTGGCTGAAGGTGATGCCATGCCGGAATCCCGTATTCAGGCCCTCTGGGCGTTGCAGCGTCTGGGTCGCCTGACCGGTGCCCAACTCGCGGTCGCGGCAGCCTCTCCGGAAGCCTCCGTGCGCAAGAATGCGTTCCTCGTCGCCGAGTCTGGTAGGTTGACGCTCCCGCTCGCCTCCTATCAGGCTGCCTTTAATGATGCGGATGCCCGTGTTCGCCTCGCGGCCCTTCGCGCGATTGGCGCTGCGCCGATCTCGGCTGAAATTGGCGTCCTACTGGTTTCCTCGCAGCCTAAGTTCACGGACGACTGGAGCAAGGCAGCTGCTTCGGCTGCCGCGGCTGCTAATCCTGGGGCCATCCTTCAGGCGATGCTGGCCTCGGATGATGTCGCCTCCATCGACTTTGCGCGTTCTTTGGCCGCTGGATTGGCGGGCTCAGGGGATGACGCCTCTCGCTTGGCTGTCGTTCAGGCTGCGAGCTCAGCTCGTAATCTCGAAATCGCCAAGGCGGTCCTTCGTGAGTTGGCGCTTCGAAAAGCGCCGGCTCCTGCAGATCGCAATGCGACCGTCGCGGCTCTGGGTAAGATTCTTGGCTCGAAAGACCTCGCCGCCTCGGGCGCCGCACTGGCCGCATCTTGGGTGACTGGTGATGATTTGAAGTCGGAGCTTTCTGCGGCCGCCCATGCTTTATTGCCGATGTTGACTGATGCCAAAGCCGACGCGAACGCGCGAGCCGCCTCCGTGCAGACCTTGGTAAGCCTGTGCCGCTATGACGCCGCCATTGTTCCCGCCGTCGGCGGTTTGCTGGTCAAGGGTGTCGCTGACTCCTTGGGTCTGGCGGTGATTGATGCGCTTGCCCTCGCCGGCGATGATGCTTCGGGTCGCGCTTTGCTGACGGGTTTCATTAAATCCGATGGCACGGTCCGCAAGGCCGCCTATGCCGCACTCATGACTCGTCCCGATTGGGCCGGTTTGGTGCTGGGGGCCTTGGAGTCCAAGGCCTTCTCTCCGATGCAGCTCGGGCCTCTCCAGTCTTCGCAGTTGCTGCGCCACCCCGATGCCGACGTGGCCAAACGCGCTTCGGCCGCGTTTGCGAAATTTAACGCCGGCACCAGTCCGGCGAAGGATGATATTATCGCCAAGCTGCGCCCTGAGGTCGAAAAGCCTGGGGATATTGCCAAGGGGAAGGAAATCTTTGTCGCGGTCTGTAGTACCTGTCACCGCCTAGGTGATGTCGGTTACGACTTCGGTCCTAATCTTGCCGGTATCGGTTCCCATCCAGTAGCAGAACTTCTCGTGCACATCGTTGATCCGAGTCGCATGGTGGATGACGAGCATCGCACCTGGAATATCAAGCTGAAGGACGGCACGTTGTATTCGGCACTGATCGCCAGCGAGAATACCGCGGTGCTGAAGCTTAAGCAGCCAGCCGGCCTCATCGTTGACGTGAAGGTCGGGGATATTGCTTCCCGCCAGCGGGTGGAGACTTCGCTCATGCCCGAAGGTTTTGAAGCCCTCGGTGCCGAGGGCCTCCGTAACCTGATTGCCTACATCCGCTCGACCGGTGGTACGAACACCGCCACGGTCGTCGGACGCTTCCATCTGCTCGACCTGTCGCCGGTTATGAATGCGGACTCTCGCCTCGGCCTTTACGCCTCGAAGGAGGCGGTGACCGACAATCTGCCTTTCGCCAAGTTTGGACAGATTACTACGAACGGCGTGCCGTTCACCGTGCTTAATCCCGCCGATTTTAAAGGCGGCAAGAACATCCTCGTCCTTAAGGGGGGCGCGGGTCGGGCCTATTCTCAGTCATTCGTCCCGACTGTTGAAGTGCCCGTCGGCCTCGCCGCTTCCCGGATCCATATGCTCGGCGCTGTGGGCGGCTGGGGTGGTACTCCTGGTCCAGCGTTGACCGTGGAGATTGTTTTCCTGAGCGGACGTAAGCAGACCGTGGTCCTCTATGGTGGCCAGCATTTCACGGATTACATTAGCGCTGACGCCAATGTGCCTGGTTCGAAGCTGGCTGAAGGCGTCGTGAAGAACCATCAGGTGCGTACGCTCGTTATTCCGGTCGAAGGGACTGAAATCATTGATAAACTCATCCTGACCAGCGCCGGTAAGGAAGCGGCCCCCACGACTGTGGCCATTACGGTTGAAGTCGGCGGTCCGGCTAATGCGCCAGGGGCGTCGAAGGCCTTTGTGCCTCTGCCGGTGAAGAAGGCGGCCCCAGCCGGCCCGGATAGCCCGCAAACGACCTTAGCGACGGGCCAGAAATTCTCCGAACGTAAGTCTGGGGTGTTGCGCGTACTCGTGACGGGTGCGGGTAGTTCCCACCATTTCCCAAAATTCTTCTTGGGCACGGATGCCAAGCTGATGAAGGAAGCTGGCTATGATGTCGCCGCCACGCCCAATGGTGAAGAAGCCTTGGCGCTCTTGGCACAGGCTGACCTTCTAGTCTTCTCGGGAAATCACAAACAGTACAGCTCACCTGAATTCCAGAAGGCCCTGACGGACTTTGCCGATGCGGGTAAGGGCATTGTCATCTTGCATGCCGGCGTCTGGTATAACTGGGGCAACGTGCCGGCCTACAACGACCGTTTCATCGCAGGCGGATCTCGTGGCCACGGCCACGGCGATTTCAAGTTCACGACGACGAAGCCCGACCACCCCGTCATGAAGGGCGTGCCCGGTTCGTTCATCATCAATGACGAGAGTTACAATGTAGAGCTGACCCGTCCCGAAGGTGTCGAAGTGTTGGGGACC
>Ga0136642_1000231_pt1 | contig 33896 bp, 26 predicted proteins | sample LowCatLa1302831Y_FD_115313 | JGI IMG/M metagenome (GOLD analysis project Ga0136642, IMG submission 115313) | Freshwater microbial communities from Lower Cathedral Lake, Yosemite National Park, California, USA - 13028-31Y | ecosystem: Environmental > Aquatic > Freshwater > Lake ... | reverse complement strand
TCCTTCCTGATGCCTTCAGGCTCTGCTTCCTTGGGCTCCGGCTCAAGTTTGCTCAGGGTGGCATAAGCGGCGGACCTCCTCCACTTCCACGTCCAAAGCCACAGCCAGAATCGAGTCATCTAGGGTCGGTCAGTTTTTTACGTGTCTTCCGCGCGCTAGATGGGCAAGGTCACACCAAAAGATGTCCGCCGATTTCACGATCTTAGTCACCACCCTCGCCCAACGCGCCCGCGCCGCCTCGCTCGTACTTGCCACTACGCCAAGTGCCGCGAAAAACATGGCTCTCGCTCAACTCGCCGCCCAGATCGACGCCGCACACCCCGCGCTCCTGGCCGCCAACGCCCAGGACCTCGCCTCACCCGAAGCCGCCGCCCTCTCCGCCGCCGCTCGCGACCGTCTCACTCTCACGCCCGACCGCCTCACCCAACTCGCTGCCTCCGTCCGCGAAGTCATCGCTTTACCCGATCCCGTGGGCGATCTTTTGGAAGAGACCACCCGGCCCAACGGCCTACGTATCCGCAAAGTTCGCGTACCCATCGGGGTCATCGGGATCATCTACGAAGCACGTCCCAACGTCACTATCGACTGCGCCATCCTCTGCCTTAAATCTGGCAACGCTGCGATTCTAAGAGGCGGCAAAGATTGCTTCCACACTAACACCGCCCTCGCCGCGCTCATCGCGGCCGCCCTCGCCGCTGCGAGCCTCCCCACCGACGCCGTTCAACTCATCCCCACCACCGAGCGCGCCGCACTCCAGGTTCTGCTCAAACTCGACACCTTGGTGCATTGCCTGATTCCCCGCGGCGGCGAGAGCCTAATCCGCTTCGTTGCGGAAAATTCTACGATTCCTGTCATCAAACATTTTCAAGGCGTGTGCTTCATCTACGTCGATGCCGCTGCCGATCTCACCATGGCCGAAGCGATCAGCGTAAACGCTAAAGCCTCCCGCCCCAGCGCCTGCAACGCCGCCGAACAACTTCTCGTCCACAAAAGCGTCGCGGAAAAATTTCTTCCCACCGTCGCCCGCGCGCTCCTCGCGCAAAAGGTCCAGCTCCGCTGCGACGCTGCCAGCACCGCAATTCTCGCCCGCGCACAGATCGCCACAACCCCTGCGACGACCGCCGATTACACGACGGAATTCCTCGATTACATCATCGCGGTCCGCGTCGTCGACTCCCTCGACATGGCCATCGCGACCATCAACCGCGATAGCTCCCAACACAGCGACGCGATCGTCACCGCCGACGAAACCGCGGCGCGCCATTTTCTCGCCGCCGTCGACAGTGCGACCGTTTACTGGAACGCGAGTACGCGCTTCACCGATGGTTTTGAATTTGGCTACGGCGCCGAAATCGGCATCAGCACCGACCGCCTCCACGCCCGCGGCCCAATGGGCTTGCGCGAACTCTGTACGTACAAATTTCTCGTCGAAGGCACCGGGCAGATTCGCGGCTAAACATCCTTAACGATAGCAAAGCAGAGAAATTTCGAGCTTCACCGCATTTGGATGATTCGCAACTACGCGCTCACCTTTGCCGGGGTCACCATCCGCATCTACTTAGGCTTGTTTTTTGCCAGCGGGCTTGAATTCGAAGAATTTTATCCATTACTCGCTTGGCTCTGCTGGGGGCCCAATCTAATTTTGGTGGAGGGGGGTTACTCCGGCGCGGTAACAGCTCACACCCATAACTAACCCAGTTAAAGCAGTTTTGCTTTTCTTGGCCTACTCGCAGCCTGCGGAGCCCTTACCAACCTCGCCGCCTGAGACCACATCAACGCAACCATTCCACTCCGATTGCGGTAGGGAAATACCCACCCTCGAGAATGCCCAGCAGGCACTTGATCTCCCGCTGCTTTAGTGGCACGTTAAATTCTTCAGTATCGTCGGAACCGTCGCCTCTTTTCCTTTTCCCTAACGCCATGCAACGTCGACCCGCTATCACTCGCCACCTCCTCGTCGTTCTCAGCTTGGCCACCCTGCCCGCCCTCGCCGCCGCGCAGACTAATCCACCTCCCACGGAAACCACCGCCCCGACGCCGCTCACCACCTCGTCTATCACACCCACCCAACCCATCCGCAAACGCGAACGCGCCATCTCTTCGGACGTCGCTGCCTCCCTCGCTGCCGCGATGCCCAAATACAATCCCCCCAAGCCCGCGCCCCCACCCAAACCCGTTGAGGAACAGCCCGACCTGCGCGAAATTGATAAACCGAAAAACGGCATCATCCGTCTGCCTAGCTATGTCGTCCGCGAGGCCAAGCCGCCCGTCTTCCGCGAGCGCGATATCAATACGCAAGCTGGCATGGCTGCTATCGCCATGAAGAAATACGGCACCGAAGCCAGCCGCGCGCTCAACCGTTTCACGATCCCACTCTTCGGCCAGACCCAAGAACAACACGCCCTAGCCCAATACGCCGAAGACGAACGACTCAAAACCATCGGTGAACTCAACGACGCTGCCGGCATGGTCAGCGCCCGCGATAAAGCTGAAGGCGCTTACATCAAGCGCGATGTCCAAACCACCACGATGCGCACCGACGACTACGGCTGGCAGAAAAAACGTTAAGAGAGTTCGCCGTTTTTTTACTTTTTCCCTAAGCACCGCTCACCCGCTCACCAGCGCTCGAGCGATCTGTTCCCACTCCGCCGCCAACGTCACGCCTGCAGCTGGCATCCGTCGCCCCGCGAGCGCGTACCAATATCCTGCATTGGCCGTATCTCCTTCCTTGCGGTGCAGGTACGCGTGCACCCACGAGCCCGCCTTGCTTTTATCCGCCTGTGCCGCCTCGTGCGCCGCCACCCAATTCCCACGCGCGTCGTGCCACAATCCCCCAATTGCCCCACTAACCCCTACCGGCGGTAAGGTGGCCTCGCCGGCGATCGATTGATTAAATTGCGCAAAAGTCATACGAGCCAACTTGCACCCCGCCCGCCATCTTTTCAATCTTCCGTCTTTAAACCACGCTTCCACCTTCATGCTATCCCCAGAACACACCGTCATCCGTGCCTTACTCGCGCACCCGACGGGCTGGGTTTCCGGCGGCGATCTGGCTAAAAAACTCGGGGTCAGCCGCGTCGCCGTCTGGCAATACATCGAGAAACTCCGCGACGCCGGCTTCGAACTCGAATCCCAGCGCTCCCAAGGCTACCGCCTCATCGCCCCACCGCCTCATCCGCACGCTGCGCTCATCGAGACCCAATTAAAAATCCATCCCCGAGGGTTTTCTCTCACCGTCCTGGATGAAACCGACAGCACCAATGACGAAGCCGCGCGCCAACTCGCCGCCGGTCGCACCGCGCCGTTTGCCATCATCGCCCGCCGCCAGACCAAGGCCCGCGGCCGCCTGGGTCGCCCGTGGCACAGCCCCGCCAACGGCAACCTGTACCTCTCCTTCGCCTTCCGCCCCCAGCTCGCACCCGCCCGCATGACGCCATTCACGCTTTGGATGGGCCTGAACCTGTGCGAACTCATCGCTAACGCGACGCCCCTAAAGCCCGGCCTGAAATGGCCCAACGATTTGCTCCTAGACGGCCGTAAAGCGGGCGGCCTGCTCACTGAAGCGCGTATCGACGCCGATCAAATCCGCGACCTCGTCTTCGGCCTAGGCATCAACCTCAATAGTCCTGCCTCAACTTGGCCCAGCGACCTAGGCCAGCGCGCCGTCTCCCTTGCTCAGCTAAGCGGGGCCCCCGTCGATTTCAACCGCTTCACTGCCGCCGTCATCGGCCGCGTCCTACTCGCCTATCAACGCTTCCTCGACGGCGACCACCGCAAAACCTTCGCCGATCTTTGGCACCGCTTCGACCTCCTGCGCGGCCACCGCGTCACCGTCCTCGAAGGCACCGCCCGCCACCCCGGCACTGTCCTCGGCGTCGACGATGACGGCGCTCTGCTGATCAAAAATTCCCGCGGTCGCACGCAACGTTTCCACGCCGGCGAGGTCACCCTAGAAAAACCTAAATCCATCTAACCGCTCGCCCTCCGGCCTGCAAACCGCTCCGCTTTCTGTCTTTCCCGCCTCTCTGCCCGCTTCCCGCCCTCATGTCCGCGCCGCTCTCTCCCGCCATCGAAGTCGAACACCTCGTAAAAACTTACGCGGGTATGACTGCGGTCGCCGACCTAAGCTTCACGGTCGCCCGCGGCGAGATCATCGGCTTCCTCGGCCCTAACGGCGCTGGCAAGTCCACCACGATGCGCATCCTCACGGGCTACCTGCCGGCTAACTCTGGCACCGTCCGCATCTGCGGCCACTCCGTCGCCACCGAGCCCGATGCCGTTAAACGCCTCATCGGCTACATGCCCGAAAACAATCCGCTGCCCGAAGACATGCGCGTCAGCGAATACCTTTATTTCCGGGGCCGCCTCAAAGAAATTCCCCGCCGCAAACTCAGCCCTCGGATCGACGAAGTCCTCGAACTGTGTGACTTGAAACGCGTCCGCCACAAAATTATTGGCCAACTTTCCAAAGGCTATCGCCAACGCGTCGGCATCGCCGAAGCCATCCTCGCCGAGCCACCCGTCATCATCATGGACGAGCCCACAATCGGCCTCGATCCACACCAGATTCTGATCGTGCGCGATCTGATCGCCGGCCTACGCGGCCGCATGACCGTGATCATCTCCTCGCACATTTTGCCCGAGATCGAGATGACTTGTGACCGTGTGCTCATCATCAACCGCGGCCGCGTCGTAGCCCAAGGCTCCCCGGCTGATCTGCGCCGCGAAGTCCTCGGCCGCACTACCTACCAACTCATCACCGCCGGCCCCCTCGCGGCGCTCCCCGCCCTTCTGGTCGCGATCGAACCCTCGCTAAAAATCACCGCCCAGAGCGAACCTGATGCAACGGGCTTCGTTACGGTTACCCTTTCCAGTGAGCGTACCGAAGAACTCGGAGAGGCACTCCTGCAGGCCTTGATCGCACACGCCTTCCGCATCCGTGCCCTCAGCCGCGCCCAGCCTACCCTCGAAGACGTTTTCCTTGCCGCCACCCGCCGCAGCTGGGACGCCAAGCTCACTCCTGAAAAGGCACCCACCGCCGCCAACTGAGCGGATCGCCCATGAAACATTTTCTTACTCTACTCAGCCACGAGTTGCGCATGTTGCTCGTCAGCCCCAGCACCTACATCGCCAGCACCGCATTTCTGTTTTTCATGGGCTTCATTTTTACCGGTATTTTGGAAAACTACACCAAAGCCCCACAGGACGTCTCCCCCGCGCACGTATTCTTCCAACTGTTTTGGCTACCGGTTTTCTTCATGGTCCCACTGCTCACGATGAAGTGCCTAGCCGAAGAACGCCGCCTCGGCACCATCGAAACCCTTCTTACTACCCCGGTCACCACCACCGAAGTGGTCCTCGGGAAATACACCGCCGCCTACGCCCTTTATATTTCACTCTGGGGTGCGACCGGCGGGTTTTTTTACATCTTGAAACGCTTCTCCAGCGACCCGCGCCTGATCGACAGCGGCCCACTAATCGGTGGCTACGTTTTCATCGCCGTGTCCGGCCTGCTCTTCGTCGCCATCGGGGTCTTCGCGAGCTCACTCTCGCGCAACCAAGCCGTCGCTGGCATCCTCTGCTTTGTCATGCTCGCCGGACTCATCGTCGGCGTGCGCTGGCTCGGTGAAGCAAGTTTCCTCAACCGTGATATGCTCGCGCCCGCGAAAGCCGCCGTGGATTACGCCCAGATTTTCGCCCACTACGAAGATTTCACTCGGGGTGTGATCGATGCGCGCCACGTCCTGTTTTACTTCAGCGGCACCGCTCTCGCCCTGATTTTTAGCATCCTGAGTGTCGAGGCGAAACAGATCCACGCCTGAGCCGATGCCTTCCCCCCTCCAAAGTTTTCGCGCCGTCCGCTGGCTCCGCACGCTCAACCTCGTGCTCCAGGCCTTCCTCGTACTCACACTCTTCGGCGGCCTCAACTACCTCGCGCGCAACCACCCCGAATGGCGCAAAGATCTCACCCACGACCGTCGTTTCTCCCTCTCGCCCGAGACCCTCTCTTACCTTAAAAACCTCCCTCGTCCTGTACGCATCGTCGTCACCCTCAACGCCGACACACCCAACCCTGAGCTCCGAGGCCTACTCCAAGAATACCGCCTTGCCACCGAAGCTAACCCCAACGGCGCCATCAAAATTGATTACCTCGATATCTACCAAAACCGACGCGAAGCCGAACCCCTCGGCCTCGATCAGCCGGATGTGATTTTACTTCTCGCCGGCGAACAACGCACCGCCCTCGCCGTCGATGACCTCTACCGCATTACCCGCGACAAAGAGGGCAAACCTGTCCGCACCGCCTTCCTCGGTGAGAAAGAACTCACCGCCCGTCTCCTCGACGTCTCCAGCCCCGAGCGCAAAAAAATCTATTTCCTCGCCGGCCACGGCGAACTCCGCCCCGAAGACACCGACGCCAACCGCGGCCTTTCCCTCGTCCGCGAACAACTTCGCATCCGCAACTTTGACGTGGAATCCATCGACCTCACCGTCACCCGCCAAGTCCCCGAAAAAACCGCCCTCTTGATCGCCGTCGCCCCCCAAGCGCCTTTCAGCGCGAAGGAACAAGAACTCCTCCGCCACTACCTCTCTAATTCTGCCGGACGCCTCCTGCTCTTCCTCGCCCCTGGCACCAAACACGGCCTCGAGGAACTCCTACTGGACTGGGGCACGCTGGTCGACGACGACGTCATCTACGACACCGGCGCTGAAAATATCACCGAAGATGGTGAACTCATCATCGGCGCCTTCCAACCTCACCCCATCACCCAAACACTCCTTAATTTCGGCGTCGCTCTCCGCCTCGGCGCCACCCGCAGCGTCCGCCCCGATCCCGGCCGCTCTCTCGGCGGCGGACTCACCACGCTCACCCTCGCCGCCAGCTCCAAAACCGCTTGGGGCGAACGCAGCTACCGCGACCGCGTTATCCCCCGCTACGACCCCGGCGTCGACATCCGCCCGCTTCCCGGTATGGAACCCAAAGACCGTCTCGGCGTCATCACTGCCGCCGAACGCGTCGCCGTGCGCGAAGGCCTCAACTTCAGTGTGCGCGGCGGTCGCCTCGTCGTCTTCGGCAGCGGCGACCTGATCGCCAACGCCCGCATCGCCAACGTCGGCAACCAAAGCGTCTTCCTCAACGCCGTGAACTGGACCGTCGACCGCGACACTCAATTAAACATACCCGCCCGACCCATCGAGCGCTTCCAACTCTCCCTAAGTGCCAGCGAACTCGCCAAACTTCGCTACGCCCTCCTCTTCGCCCTCCCCGGCCTCGCCGCCCTCCTCGGCCTCGCCGTTTATTGGACCCGCCGCCACTGATCCGCCTCTTCCTCGCTCGCCTTCTCCCTTTTTCCGATGCGCACCAAAGTCACGCTCGTACTCGTCTTCCTGAACGTCGCCCTGTTTTTTTTCATTTTTAAATTCGAGCGCAACTGGCGCACCGAGCGCGCCTCCCTCGAAGCCCGTCGCCGCGTCCTCGGCCCCGAGGCCGCCGACATCCGCTCCCTCACCGTACGCAATCCCGCCGGCGTCCTTTACACCCTCAACCGCGTCGGAGAAACTTGGCAACTCGCCCAACCCCTCGACTGGCCCGCCAACCCCGCCGCCGTCTCCCGCATCATTAACGAGCTCCAATTCCTCGAACATGAAACCTCCTTCGCCGTCGCCGACCTCAAAACCAACGGCCAATCCCTCTCTGACTACGGCATCGATCTAGATAAGCCCAAAGTCACCGTCGCCTTCGGCAACACCCCTGGCGCCACCACCACCCAGCTAATTCTCGGCGACACCACTAAGATCGGTAACCGCCTGTATCTGCTTTCCCCTGACGCCAAACGCATCCACGTCGTGCGCCGCGCCCTCGCCGATAGCCTCGCCCTGCCCATCGACCAACTCCGCGCCGATTCTCTGATCACTATTCCCGTCTTCGAAGCACGCACGCTTCGCATCCAGAGCACCACGCGCGTGGCCCTTCACCGCGAACCCGCCTCGCCACGCTGGACCTTCGATACTCCCATCGTCGCCCGCGCCAGCAAAGACGACACCGAACGCGCCCTCAACGAACTCGGCGCCCTCCGCGCCAAGACCTTCGTCACCGACACCCCGCCTGCCACTCTGCCCTCCGCCTCCCCTACCTACCGCATCACCATCGAGGGCAACAATCGCCGCGAAACTCTTCTCCTCGGCACGCCCGTCTCGACCTCCGCGCCCACTCCAACCTCCACCTCCACTCCCACCACGACGAGCGCTAAAATAACCACCACCGATTACTACGCCCAGATCGAAGGCCGCGCCGCCCTCTTCACCGTTGCTCTTCCCACCGGCCCTGAATCCCTCAAAGAAACCCTCGACCAAGCTCAAGAACGCCTTCGCGACAAACGCGTCATCGACTTCGACCCAGCCGCGGTCACCGCGATCACCCTGCGCGCGCCCAATACCCCCGGCCAACCCACCCTCACTCTTCAACGCCTCGAAACTCCCGCCAACTCCGCCGAAGCCGCCCCTTGGCAAATCATCCGCCGCGATGCCGGCGACACCGCCCCCCAGACTCTGCCCGCCGATCGCGCCGCAATTCAACGTCTCCTCGAACAGTTGAACCTGCTCTCAGCGCAGAAATTCACCAGCGACGCCCCCACCGCGGCCGACCTCGAGAACTGGGGGTTTGCCCGTCCCGAACGCGAAGTGACCCTCACAATGAGCAAACTCTCATCGGTTCCTCCAACAGGCCCCGCTGCTTCACCCACTACCCTCACACTTCAACTCGGCCTCGCCAGCCAACGTGACAACTTTGCTTACGCTCGCCTCCTTGGCGCCGCCTTCATCTACGCGGTCAACCCTGACATCCTTCGACTCGAGACCCCCACATCCAGCGCCGCCTGGCGTGAACGCATCCTGCGCGAACTCCCCGCCGGCGCTCGCATCACCCACCTACGTCTCACCGATCTCGCCACCAACCAATCGCTCTTCGAGGTTGCCCTCGACGAGGCTGGCCGCCCACCCACCACCGCCCCGCAAGCCCCTGCACTCACCTCCCTAGTCACGGTGCTGCGCACCTTGCGCGCGAAAAGTTTTCCGCAAGACGGCTTCAGCGAAAAAGTGCTCCTATTAGGCGAGGACCGCTCCTGGCGATACCGACTCGACGCCACCCTCGCCTTGCCCGGCGCCGCCATCGGCGCCCCCGCCCCCATCACCAGCCTGCTGCTTTCTGAACGCATTGGCGGCACTCAACAACTCGCCGGCTCCTCAGAATTCAACGCCGTGTTCGAACTCGAACAACCCGTCGTCGACGCGCTCTGGTCACTCACCTACCGCGCCGATCCCGGTCCTAGTCCTAGTCCTAGTCCTGCCGCTGCGACCAAGTAAACGGGCCCACCGCGCCGCTTTCGCCCGCATCCTAAACGCTCTCGATGCACCGTTTCTTCCAGCCTTGCCTGCAAGCCACGCGCCTATGCGCGCAAGCCTTGCTCACGCTGGGTTGCTGGACGCTGTGGCTACTGCTCCTGGTCACCCTCGGCTTTCAAATCCACATCCTAACCAGTAGCGAACTTGAGCTCCCCCGACCACTCCTGCGCGCCATCGAGACACGCCTCGAAGCCTCCGGCGTGAATGCCACCTTCGGCCGCACCACCTTCGATCCCTCGGGTCGACTCCTTGTCGAAAACGTCGTCTGCCACCTCCCCGCCTACCCTGATCCAATCTTTACCGCCCGCGCCCTTTACGTGCGACTCGACCCTTGGGCCCTACTCATCGGCCGCGCCGAAGAACTCGAGCTGCATGCCACCGGGGTCAGCCTACTACTGCCCGCGATGCTCTCCCCCTCAGGCCGCTCCGAGGAGCTCGTGCGCAACCTCGACGCCACTATTCTACCCGCCTCCGACCACCTCATAATCGACCACCTCACCTTCGAGCTCGGGCCCCTCCGCGTCGCCGCCCAAGGCACCCTCCCCTTACCTCCCCAACACCGCGACGCCGACGCCCCACTTCCGATCCCCGCCTATCTCGCTAAAAATTTCCCCATCATCGCTCGAGGCCTAGGCGCCGTCACCGCACAACTCAGCCAGCTCGAGCAACCCAGCCTCACGGTCATCATTACCCCAAGCAGCGCGGGCTCGGCTCAGGCTGATTTCACCCTCCACGCCCGTAGCCTCAATCTCACTACCCCCGCTCTGTCCACCGGCCCTATCTCCGTCACAACCCGCCTACCCCTGAGTGCCGCCCAACCGATCGACGCCACCCTACACATCACCGCCGACGATCTCGCCGCACCCGCCGCCCAAACCGCCGCCACTCACCTTCAAGCCGTTCTCTTGGCTCGCTTCCAACCCACCACCTTCACGGTCAGTCCCCTCGAGCTCGATCTCTCCGCCGATGAGCTCACCAGCGCCGGGGTCACCTTGATCGCACCCTCCCTCCACCTCACCCCCCAACCCCTGGCTCGCCTCACCGCCGCACTTAACACCCGTGTCGCCGGCCTGCCCCTAGCAGCCCGCGCCACCGTCGATCTCTCCGCCCAGACAGCCGAGGTCGATTTCCACGCCCTAGTCGGCGACGGCCTGCTCAATCTCATCGGCGAGCGCATCGGCCAACGCGTCACTACATGGATTGATTTCCCTAAGCCCGTTAGCGTCAGCGACGCCCATGCCCGCTTCGCCCCAGGCTGGAAATGGGAGAAATTAAGTGCCCGCCTCGCCATCCCGATTATCAACGCCTACCATGTGCCAATCAGCGATGGACGCACCGTACTCGAACTCACACCCACTCGTTGGTTCGCCCCCGAGGCCTTCGGCCGTATCGGCGAAAACTACGCGCGCGGCTCCTACGAACACGATCCAGCCACCCACCGCTACCGCTTCCTGCTCGCCGGCCAACTCCGCCCCATCGACATCTCCGGCTGGTTCGGCTCGTGGTGGCCCGATTTTTTCAAGACCTTAGAATTCCCCGCCGCTCCACCCCCTGCCAGCGTAGAGGTCACTGGCCGCTGGGGCCGTAACACCGGCGGTGAGTCCCGCGTCATCGTCGCCGCCCAAGCCAACGACACCACCCTGCGCGGCGCCCACTTCGACTACGCCCGCACCCGCCTCTTCATCCGCCCCCACTTTCTGGATGCCCTTGAACTCTACGCCACCGAAGGCCCGGGCTCCCTGCGCGGCACCTTCACCCGCGCCCTCGATCCTCGCACCTACGATTGGCAACGCTTCGATTTTGCCCTCTCGTCCAACGCGATCGACCTCGGCCTCGCCGAAAAAATCTTCGGCGCCACCGCCCATGAAATTCTCGATCCTTTTGTTTTTAACACCCCGCCCACGCTGCGACTTTCCGGCCGAATCGACAGCGCCACTTCTGCACTCGGGGCCCACCAATGGATCGACCTCAACGCCGAGACCAATACCGAATTCCGCTTCCACGACTTCCCCGTTGAACGACTCGCTTTTAACGGAACTCTCCGCGACGACACCCTCACCCTCGACCGCCTCGACCTCGATTTCGCCGGCGGCTCCGCCACCGGTCGCGCCAAAGTCTCCGGCACCGGTGCCCAACGCCGCGTCGGCTTCGATTACGCGCTCAAAGATGCCAGCCTCGGCCGCGCCATCGCGGTCCTCGAAAACTACGCCGCCCGCCGCAAAAAGACCCCGCCGCCCGCTCCTAACCGCTTCCTCGCTGAAAAATCCAATGTGCGCATCTCCCTCGCCCTCTCCGCCGAGGGCGCCTACGAAGACCCTTATGGTTACCACGGTGAAGGCAGCGCCACCCTCGACGGCGCCTCGCTCGGTGAAGTCAAACTTCTGGGGCTACTCTCCGAGTTATTCAGCTTCACCTCACTGCGTTTCAACGCGGCCCGCGCCAATTTCAAAATCAATGGCCCACGGCTCGAGTTTTCTGATGTCAGCCTCACCGGCTCCAACTCCGCCATTGTCGGCAGCGGTAGCTACGCTCTCGACCTGCGAGCCTTAGATTTCAAAGCCAAAATCTTCCCCTTTCAGGAAAGTAGCCTGTTACTCAAGAGCTTTGTCGGTGCAGTCCTAACTCCCTTCTCCAACGTCTTTGAAGTAAAACTGACCGGCAGCCTTGAACATCCCGCCTGGAGCTTTGTTATGGGTCCCAGCAATTTTCTACATAATCTCACCGCCCCGTCCTCGTCCGCCCTCGCGCCCACGGACCCTGCGACGAGCCCGCCTGTTTCAGCCAGTCCGCTACGCAAGTAATAGCGCGCGCGCTTCCTTCCACAAAGGACGGTTCGAACTCGTCTTGCGATTGCCCCTTGCACTCGACCGGCCCAAGCCTCTTACGCTCGAAGTTCATTTTTCCTTTCGCCGTGCCCACGCTCCCGCAGCTTCTCAAGTCCACTTTCGGCTACTCCACGTTCCGACCGCTACAGCGTGAGATCATCGAGGCCAACCTCGTCGGCGAAGATGTCTTCGCGCTCCTGCCCACCGGCGGCGGCAAGTCCCTCTGTTTCCAACTGCCTGCGCTCGCCCGTCCAGGCCTCACCGTCGTGGTTTCCCCCCTCATCGCTTTGATGAAAGATCAAGTCGATGCACTCCAAGCTAGCGGCGTCGCCGCCACCTTTCTTAATTCTACGCTCGGCGCCGATGAATCCCGCGCCCGTCTCAACGGACTGCACCGCGGCGAATACAAACTGCTCTACGTCGCCCCAGAGCGTCTCATGCTCGAGGGCTGGGTCGAAAAGCTTAAAGCTTGGAATGTCACCGCTATCGCCATCGACGAAGCACACTGCGTCTCGGAGTGGGGTCACGATTTCCGCCCCGAATACCGCCAACTCGCGAAACTACGCACCAGTTTGCCCGATGTGCCCATGATGGCGCTCACCGCCACCGCCACCGGCCGCGTCCGCGAGGACATCATCACCCACCTCAAGCTGCGCGATCCCCAAACGTTTGTCGCCAGCTTTAACCGCCCGAATCTCACTTACCGGGTCGTCCCCAAAGACGAACCCGCCAAACAGATCATCGATTTCGTCCGCAAACGCGAACACGAGAGCGGCATCATCTACTGCGCGAGCCGTGCCACCGCCGAGCGCGTCGCCGATTCCTTGGCGGGCCGCGGTTTTCTCGCCCGCCCCTATCACGCCGGCCTCGCCTCCGAGGAACGCGCCCGCAACCAAGAAATGTTTCTGCGCGACGACACCCGCATCATCTGCGCCACGATCGCATTCGGCATGGGCATTAATAAGCCCAACGTGCGCTGGGTCATCCATCACGATCTGCCCAAAAATATCGAAGGCTATTACCAAGAAACGGGCCGCGCCGGGCGTGACGGCCTCCCTGGCGATTGCTTACTGCTCTTTAGCGCCGGCGATATCGCCAAGCAAACCCACTTTCTTGACGAGATCACCGGGGAACAGGAACGCGCCATCGCGCGCACTCAATTGCGCCAAATCGTCCACTACGCCGAGAGCGCTGGCTGCCGCCGCATCGAATTACTCCAGTATTTCGGGGAAACCTTCCCCTTAGATAATTGCGGTGCCTGCGACAATTGCTCTGAACCGCGCGAGAGTTTCGACGGCACCATTGTCGCCCAAAAATTTCTCTCCTGCGTCTACCGCATTCAGCAAAACTCCCGCTTCGGCACCGGCATGAACCATGTGATCGAAGTTCTCACCGGCGCGAAGACGGAAAAAATCACTCGTTGGGGCCACGACCAGCTGACGACCTATGGCATCGGTCACGAGCTTTCCCGCTCCCATTGGGGCAGCATCGGCCGAGAGCTTTTGCGCCTCGGCTACCTCGGTATCGGCTCCGGCGAATACGCTACGATCGAGCTCACGGCATCAGGCCGAGACATCCTGCGCGCGCGCACGCCCATCACCCTTACTAAGCCCATCGACCCGCCCAAATCCCGCCGCGTCCTCACTCGACGCGAGGGGGATATTACCTGCGACGAAATTCTATTCGAACGTCTCCGTACGCTCCGCAAAAAACTCGCCGACGAACGCAGGGTACCGGCCTATATCGTTTTTGGCGATAACACCCTGCGCGCCCTCGCCCGCGAATACCCGCAAACTCTCGCTGCCCTCGAAGGCATCCCCGGCATCGGGGAAAAGAAACGCGATGAGTTTGGCGAGATATTCACCGCCGCCATCGCCGATTACCTGCGCACTAACTCACGCCAAAATTTTAACTAATCATCGTATTTTTTTAACACGTTTTACCCCTACGCACACTTGCCCACGCCGCCCGACCTGTCTTTGTTTGTCTCGCCGCCATGAATCCCTCCGCCTCTGTTTCGCTCGCTGATACCGCCTCGCTCTACGACGCGTATGTGATGAAAAACTACGGCCGCCCGCCCGTAACTTTGGTTCGCGGTGAAGGTGCCTACGTTTGGGACGACGCCGGTCGCCGCTACTTAGATTTTACTACCGGCATCGCCGTTAATGCCCTGGGACATTGCCATCCGCGCTGGGTTGCCGCCGTGCAGGCCCAAGCCGGAGCGTTGATCCACGTCAGCAATCTGTTCCGCCATCCCAACCAAGGCCAACTCGCCCAACGCCTCGTCGGCTACGCTGGAGCCGGTCGCGTTTTCTTCTGTAACAGCGGCGCCGAGTCCAACGAAGCTCTCATTAAACTAGCCCGCCTTCACGGCATCGTAAAAAGCGGCGAAGAAGGCAAATGTCATAAGATCATCTGCGCCCAAAGCGCCTTCCACGGCCGCACCTTTGGCGGGATGAGCGCAACACCACAGGAAAAGATCCAAAAAGGGTTTCGGCCGCTCGTGCCCGGTTTCGTCTTCGGTGAGCTCAATAACCTAGCTTCCTTCGAAGCGCTCATCGACGAGCAAACCGCCGCAATTTTCGTCGAGACGATCCAAGGCGAAGGCGGCATCAACGTCTGCACCCCCGAATTTCTTCGCGGCCTGCGCGCGCTCTGCGACCAACACAATCTCTTGCTCCTGCTTGACGAAGTCCAAAGCGGGATCGGCCGCACCGGTCGGTTCTTCGCATTCGAACACGCCGGCGTGACACCCGACGCGATCGGCATGGCTAAAGGCCTCGGCGGCGGTTTCCCCATCGGCGCCATCTGGGTCCGCGACCGCCACGCTGAACTTTTCAAACCCGGCAACCACGGCACCACCTTCGGCGGCACGCCCCTCGCCTGCGCCGCCGCGCTCGCCGTACTCGATGTCATCGAGTCCGAAGGGCTCGTTGCAAAGGTGCGCACTCTCAGCGAACCCTGGCACGCCGCACTCCGTCAACTCGTCGCCGATTTCCCGACGCGCCTCGCTGCTTTCCGCGGCCAGGGCTACCTCGTCGGACTCCAACTTACCTCCGATCCTGCACCCACGGTCGCCGCGCTCCGCGAACACGGGCTGCTCGCCCCGATGGCCGGAGGCAACGTCGTCCGCCTGCTCCCGCCGCTCACCGCCACTGCCGAGGATCTCGCCGCTGCGGTAAAAATTCTGCGTGAGGCATTAAGTGCTGCAACTTAAGCGCGCTCGAACCGTTGCAAATTTCACCGGCTTTATTTCACTTTTAACGTGAATCGTTGGCTCGCCCTTAGTCTGTTTATCGCCATTGCCTTCGCCGCCTCGGCCATCGGAGCCCTCACGACGACTTCGAACGTTGTTACCTGGTATCCTTCGATCGTAAAACCATCCTGGAATCCGCCGAACTGGGTCTTCGCGCCCGTGTGGTCGATGCTGTATTTATTCATGGCGATCGCCGCGTGGCGCACCTGGTTGCGGCGCACTGAAAGCGGCGCTGGTTCCACTATCATCCTCTGGTTCGCGCAGCTTTTGCTGAACGTAGTCTGGTCACTGCTATTTTTTGGCGCACACAACCCCGGAGCGGCACTAGTGGAAATCGTCGCGTTCTGGATCCTGCTCTTCGCCCTGCAATTGCGGCTAATCCGTATCGATCGCCTCGCCGCACTCCTATGGGCGCCGTACCTCGCCTGGGTCACCTTCGCTACCTGGCTCAACTTTACAATCTGGCGCCTCAATTGATCCCTCTAACCTAAGTTTTTATTTTATGAAATTCGAACACTTCGCACTCAATGTTCCCGATCCCCGCGCTATGGCCGAATGGTACGTGCGCCACACGGGCTTTCAGATTGCTCGCCGCCGCGAAGACGCTCCTTTCACGCATTTTCTAGCAGACGACACCGGCCGCGTGACCCTTGAGATCTATCATAACCCCGCCGCCGCGATTCCCGACTATGCGGCCGCCCATCCACTGTGTTTTCATTTTGCTCTCTACACCACCGACGCCCGCGCTGAGCGCACGCGCCTCGAAGCCGCTGGCGCGAAACTGTTTCTCGAGGAACCTCAACCGGACGGCTCCATGCTCATCATGCTGCGTGACCCATGGGGCATCCCGCTACAACTCTGCCAACGGGCAAAACCGTTTCCTGGTTTCTAAAATTAGCAGACTGCGCGGGGCGCAAGCGCCCCGCAGCAATGCCACTCAGACTTTGCCGGCTTCTTCGTTGCTCACAGCCTTGAAGCTCGGGCGACCGTAACGCGTGGTCGGAGGCACCCCAACCGGATTGTGGCGGAACTCATCCACCCCACGGCAAAGATAAGTTTTGAAATTAGGGTTCACCGTGAGGTCATTTTTAACATTGGTACCCGAATAGCGGACCGTAAGACCGGCGCGGCGGCGCTCGCTTGGATTAGCGGGTGAACCGTGAATCGCGCGGTCGTCGTGCAGCGAACATTCTCCGGCCTTAAGACGGAACTGGATCGCGTTGTCGGCGCTAAAATCGGAGCCGTCGGCGAGCTCCAGCGTCAGCACAGAGGAGCTCGTGAGTGATTTCTTGTGCTTAATGATGCCACCTCGGTGTGAACCGGGCAGTAATTTCATACCACCGTTGACTTCATCGACGTCGTCAAACGCGAGCCAGACGGTCACGGAATTGTGCGGTGTCATCGGCCAGTAATACGCATCCTGGTGCCAGCCCACGGTAGAATTGCTGTGCGGCTCTTTGATGAAAAAATTGCTCGCCCACATGTAGAAATTTTTACCGAGGATGCCTTCGACCAAATCGAGAATCCGCGGGTGCATCGCAATTTCGTACAGATAGGTGCTAGCCTCATGCCATTCGCGGATATCCTTCGAGGTCTCACTAGGCTCAAGCAAAGCAAGGATGTTGGGCAACTCGGCGTTGATGCGGTCCATCTCCGCGCGCGAGAAAATCGGCGGTAAGCCAAGAAGGTAGCCGTTATCGGCGTAAAATTTCTGTTGGTCGGGCGTGAGGCGATAAGATGGCGTGCTCATGGGTAAGAAAGGGGTGAGGGGAACACGAGCTAGTGCGGCTGATGCGCTGAGTGCACGCATTTTTTCGGCTGAAAAATCAAAGCCCGCCGCGCCCTAAGGCTTGCGGCGGGCTAATAAAAGACCGGAGGAAACCTCCAGTGCAAAGAATCACGCGTAACTACCAGCTTGGCCAATTCCCAAAGCAATGCGGCGGCGTTTACGCTCAACTGCGGCCGTGCGGGCGTAGCCCGTGCGACGGTGCTCCGCGAGGGGATCAGCCGGCAGCTGGTTAGCCTTGCGCCAAGCGGCAAGTGCAGGCGAGACGTCGGTGAAGAACGCTTTTTTCAAGACGAGCTCGGCGTCGACCACCTGGTTGGCCGCCTGCGCACGACGCAGAGCAACATGATCAACCAAGGCAGCCTTGGCGTACAGTTCCTGCGCCATGACCACGGTCTGGATCGTCGCTTCGATCTTGGGCTTCTCATTGTGCGACTGGTCGATCATGTAGGCGATCTTCGGCTGACGCCCCCGCTCGGCGGCGAAACTGTGAATTTCGTGGAAGATACGGAAGACCTGATAGGGATCGATGGACCCGAGCGTCAGATCGTCGTCGGCGTAACGACGGTCGTTAAAGTGGAAACCACCCAGCATATCTTCATCGAGAAGCCAGGCGACGATCTGCTCGATATTTTGCGCGACGTAGTGGTGACCAGTGTCAACGAGCACCTTGGCGCGCGGGCCGGCTTTCTTCGCAAGGATGTAGGCCATGCCCCAATCGGCAATATCGGTTGCGTAGAAGGCGGGCTCAAAAGGTTTATATTCCACGAGCATCGTCTGCTTCGGACCGATACTCTTATGTAGCTGCTTTAGGCTCTGCTCAAAAAACGCCTTGCGGGCTCGAATGTTGTCCTGACCGGGATAGCTCGTGCCTTCAGCAAACCAGAGCGAAAGGTACTCACTACCGACGGCCTGCATGATTTTTGCAGAATCAACACAATGCGCGACGGCCCGTGCGCGGATCGCGGCATCGTTGTTCGCAAACGCGCCCCACTTGTAGCACTGGTCTTGGAAAAGATTGGGATTGATTGAGCCGATCTTCACACCGTGCTTGCGCGCAAGTTTGACTACGGCTTTCGGGTCTTCGCCGGCCTTAAAATCCCAGAGCACATGCGCCGCCACCGTCGGACAGCAACCCGTGAGCGCATGGACATGACCGGCATCAGCGAGCTTGTCGTTCATGTCGATCGCAGCGGCATCTTGGAAAAACTTTCCAAAACGAGTGCCCGTGTCGGCGAAGCCCCAGGAGGGCGTTTCAATCTTGAAGGTGGAAAGCGCCTCGACGGCGCGGCGAAGAAGTTGGGGAGACATCAGGGAAAATCTCAGAGCTCGGCTCGCCGATGTCAGGCGAAAAGCCGATGAACAGGCCCAATTTCAATCAGAGCGTCAGCGGCGCGCCGCGTCGGCTTGGCGGGCAATGGCGAGATTCTCGAGTAATCCACGCTCGCCAGGATTAAGCTTTAAGGCCGCTTCGTACGCGGCAATGGCTTCGCGGGCGCGACCAGAGACAAGCAAGGCGTTACCTAAGTTGGCGCGAGCGGCGAGGTGCGCGGGTTCCAGAGTAACGGTGCGAGTGTAGGCGGCGACGGCCTCGGGAAATTTACCGTCGCGGGCGAAGGCGTTGCCGAGCGCGAAATACTCCGCGGCCTCGCCGGGTTCACGCGCAGGTAACGCCGCGAAGATCACCGCGGCTTCATCGGCACGACCGAGAGCAAGCAGCGCGAGGGCCCGGTTTCGGCGCGCCGTATTGTCAGCGGGATTGAGGCCGAGGGCGCGGTCTAAGGGACCAAGCGCTTCAGCGGGTCGGTTCGCTGCAACATAAGCGGCGCCAAGGTGGGTCCACGCTCGGGCCTGCTCCGGCACATGTGTTGTGGTATTCTTCCAAATCGTGATGGCGTCACGGTAATCGGAAATACGCGCGATCGAGGCGCCAGCGAAGACCGGAATTATTGCAGCCAAAAACCAAAGAGCATACGCACCGAATCGACGACTCAACCCGAGCACCAACCCGGCGACAACCGCGGCGAGCGGCAGATACATCCGGTGCTCAGCGAGCGTTTGGGTAACTAGCGGGACGAAACTTGAACTTGGCGCGAGAATCAGAAAACCCCAGGCCCCCGCAAAACCGAGCACCGGCCGGCGTACGAGCGCCCAGACTGTGCCACCCAGCAGCGCCAGCACCACCCCGCCCTGCCACCACACTTCAGCGAGCGAGGCCGGTACGGCCGTACCGTAATCCAGCACCAGCGGATGCGGCCAGGCCGAGAGGCGAAGGTAATGCACGATGCCCTCGGCTTGTTTTAATAGATAACTCCAAGACGAAAGACCGAGCCCGAAGCCAGCTGCGACACCGCGCGAGCCGCCGTTTTGCAATACCAGGCCGATGAGAAGCGACCAGGTAGCCGCAAGAGCGAAGTAGAAAACACGGCGCTCTCGCCACGCAGCCGCAAAGCTGCGGGAAAAAAACGTGCGGTCGTAAAGCAATACAAGTACCGGAGCCGTCACCATCACCTCTTTGCTCGCCATGCCGATGAGGCAGGCTGCAACGCTCAGCAGCAACCAACCCCGCGAGACGTTATTTGGATCGGCCAAAGCACGCGCGAAGGCGTAGAGGGTGAACAGATAAAACAAGCCCCCCAGCGCCTCGGTGCGTTGCGCAATGCAGATCACCGTTTCGGTTTGCAGCGGGTGCAACGCCCACAAAAGCGCCACCAACCCGGCCAGCGCTGGCTGAAACTTTAAGGCCGACGGATCCAGGGCAACGAGCGTGCGGCGCATAAGACCGAGCAGGGCGAGCGCGGCAAGCGCATGAATCAGGACGTTAAACACATGATAACTCCAGACCTCCTCCCCACTCAAAGCATAGTTAAGCGCATACGAAATATTCACTACCGGGCGGCCCGTCGTAGTACTGCCATCAGCCGGAGGATGTAGCACGGCCCCATCAAGGCGTCGGATCGTAGGGTTGCGCAGCACAGCGTCAGCGTCGTCGAACAGAAACGGCACACGCAGACTTGGGGCGTATACGAGCACAACCAAGAGCACCACGAACAGCGGGGCGAAGCGCGTGAACCAAGCGAAAAAGCAGGAGGTGCGAGGTAAGGCCGGAGCCATGGTGTAGGTGTGGTTGTGGTTGTGACTGAATATCTCACGGCCCGACAGGCCAAAAAAAAGCTCCCTCAGTTACGAGGGAGCTGCGAGACCAGATGAACCTAGACCGCGATTAGAAGTTAAATGTCGAAGTCAGGATAAACTGACGAGAATCAATGATGCGGAAGGCCCAAGGCGTACCGTCGAAATTGACTTGAGTCGGCATCAGGCGGCCATTCTCGGTGGCGTTGTTCACGTTGAGCTGAAGCTTCCAACCGATCTTGTTGTTGAAAACTTTACGGGAGTAGGAAACCCACATATCAGTGAAGTAATTACCCGAATCATAAACCGGACGAGTGACGTCATTGAGGTTGATAATCGTAGGGGAATTGACCGGGTCGCCCACTTTACCGAAGAACCCAATCGCCGCGCGTGATTCCCAGCGCTCGCTGCCACCGACTGCGAAGCCTTTAAGTTTACCTCCCGTGAAGTTGTAATTAGTGAGGAACGAGCCGTGGAACTGACGTTCAAGCGGCGAACGGGCGCCTTCGAGCGCCTTAGCGAGTGCGATCTGCGATTGAACTACGTTATTGAAGTAGGCCTTAGCACTGGTGTTGCCGTCGGTATTTTCAATCTGCGCTACACTAGAGTAGCCGTAGCCCGTCCAGAAGTTTTTAAGCGACCAGAGACGACTGGTGGTGGGGTCGATGAAGTCAGGGATATCAGGGGCGGCGTTCGTCGTCCATTTAGGTAGACGCTCAGCGAGCCAGGCATCGTACTGAGGAGCGATATTGGTGTAGGTGCTCTGTTGCTTGCTGCCGGTAACCTTCATCGTCCAGTTCGGGAGCGGATTGTAAGTGAGCTGCAGTTCAATCCCCTTGGCCTTGCTATCCTGTGTAGCGCCGGAGCTGAGGCCGCTGTAATAGTTGAGCGGGAGCTTAATCAAGTCGTAGATCTTTTGCTGGTTAGCCGGATCATTGACCGGATTGACGGCATCGGAGTTCCAGTTGGTGACGGCGATGATGTCATTGAGCGTACGGCCAGCGGCAATGCCGTTACGGATACGTTGCACCGCGCTCGCCCAGGGAATACCGGTGGTAGTATCAGAATAAGCCAAGCGGGTGAGTAGCGTGTTAGCAGCACTGGTGCGCTCGTTTTGGCTCTGGTTTTCATACCAGTTTAGACGCACCACCAGTTTATTGCGAAAGAGATTGAACCCGATGCCGGCGTCGCTGCCTGAGCCCGTGGGCTTCGCCAGGGGCTGGAAGAAATAATCAGTCTGATAGGTGGCAGGGGGATTGAAGTTATCCGACTTGTTATAGTAAAAAGTCAGGCCTTGGAGGAACTCGGAGGCTGGGGTGTCTTCGCCCACCATGCGACGGATAAAGCCTTGGTTTTTCAGCGGTCGGAAAGCGGCCCCGACTGTCTTAGTATCGCCCTTCAACGCATCCCAACGGCCCCAGCGGCTCATCACAAGGTCATGGTTGATGATACCGGCAACGCCGTTGTTGAAGAGTTGGGCGTTGGTGAGCGCAACTTCCGTGACCTTGCCTTTAACGTCGGTCAGAGCCCCTGGCGTGGTGATGCGGGCACGATAATCGTCATGGCGAAATCCGAACGTGGCGATCAAGCGGTCTTCCCAGAGGTAACTTTGGGCCGCCAGCGTCCAACTCTTGACCTCGCGACGGGTACGGAAACTGCCGGCGCTAGAGAAGGTGGATTGTTCGACAACCGTGTCGTTTTGGAATTGTCCGGTGTTGTAGTTGTAAACCTGGATTTGCGAGGTGGCGGGAGCATCCCATCCTTGATTACCGTAAAAACCAGCCGAGTGCGTGGACATGCCTTGGGCACCACCAGGGCTAGCCATGTAGTACTTGCGCATCAGGGAGGTGGCCGTCGCTAGGTCGCGGCCAGGGATCGTCAGATTAGGCACGTAGCGCAGGGTGCCATCGACGTCACCGCTGACAAATCCGTTGCGCCAACGCTCGACGGCGCGGTCCACGTTTTGCTGGGACCAGAGGCCGAGGAGGCGGTGGTGACCTAACCACTTGAGCAGACCGTTGCGCTTGGTCATGTCCAAGTCGTAAGCGAGCATCGCGCGGAAATTGTCATCGGTCTGGGGCGTATAGAAGGTATCAATACCACCGCCCACACCTTCAGAAACAAAGGGGAGGCCGAAATAGCGATTAGGGGTGCCGTCGACCAATTTCTGATTGGTATCAACCTGGATGGTGGCACCCGTGAGCTGGTTCATCGTATAGTTTTCCACACTCTCTACGTCCTGACGCAGCCAGCCAGCGCTCAAGAACAGGTCAGGTAGAATTTGCTGCTCGAGTTCCAAGTTATAATTGGAGGCGCGAACTTTGGCGAAGTTGGTTTGAAGGTGATTGTACTTCGTCCAGTCGTAGATCGCCTTGTTGGTAACACCGGGAAATTGGTAACTGCCGTAGGTGTAGGTCTTGCCGTTGATCAATGCAGTCGGGATAGGTAAATTGACCGACGAAGACCACTGACGATCTAGCATTAAATAACGAGGGTCGCCCGCAACCCAGCCCAAAGAAGCCGGCGTAGGTGTCGCCGTAGCAGGGTTGGTTTGAGCGGGAGCATAAAGCACAGGGTTGCGCTGGAAATAAGCAATGGACTGGCCACCGTCGATCAAGCGCAGCGGGCGGGAGGTATCGTCAAACTGGATGCCTGGGACAAATTGCGGCGAGGTGATCGTACCCGGAGCTCCTGCTCCGAGAATGGTGTTCACCGCGGCATTGTAGCCAGGTGAGTTCACGTTAGAAACGTAGGGGCCGACCACGCGATTGGTATCGAGCACCGTGATCAAGCGGGTAGTCGGATCATAGACAGGCCGGCCCGCCGTAAACCAAGGCGTAACGAAATCGCGCGGGGTCAGAGAATTAGGCCGATTGGCGTTGTTTTGATAATTTTCTGCAAAGCCGCGGATAACCGTTTTGCTGAAAGGTTTGTAGGTAATGCTACCGTACTGCCGCCGGGTCAGATCACGCGAGGGCTTACGCTGAAATTGTTGATCGTTATATAGAAGGGCTCCATAGACGGCGAGTTTGTCCTTAACCAGAGAGCGATTCATCGTGAGCGAGGTACGGAAGGAACCATATTGGTCCGTACGCATCACCACTTGGTTGGTTTCACGATTCAGCACCGCTTGAGCTGAAGTCTGATTCACGATGCCGGAAGGCGTGCCCAGGCCGAAGAGCAGGGAGTTGGGCCCGCGGGTGATTTCAACCGACTGAGTATTGTAGGAATCAAACGGAATGCGGTTGTTCGTCGGGAAATTATTGATGGCCGCATCGGGGGCCGCCATGCCGCGGACGCGGTTGGCTTGCGCATTAGTGGAGGAGTCACCGTTGTTGCCGAAACTGTAACCGGCGATAGAGTCCTTGGCCGTGCCGCGATCGGTGATCGACGGCGTGTACGAACTAGAGCCTTCGGTGCTCGCCTCATATTTGAAGACATCGTTGATGTCCAAAGCGGCCGTGTCGTCCATTTGCTGCTTGGTCACGACGGTGATCGAGGCAGCGAGGTCAGCCAAATTGGTGTTAAGGCGCGAACCGGCTAGGGTGTTCTCGGCAAAATAACCCGAGTCCTTCGTGGTGCTAACCTGGAAAGGCGTCAAAACGACAGCGCCGTCTTTTGAGAGGTCGGGTGCCTTGGCGGCAGCGGCCTTGGCGGCGGCGTTGCGCGCGGCCATCTCAGGGGTTTCAGCAGTGGACTGCGCATACGCGGTACCGACAAGAACAGCGAGCAGACTCGCAAGAGCTGGAAGCGTAATAGCGGCGCGACGGGACAAGGAGAGGAGGGTTCGTTGCATAGGGTTTACTGGGGCTTAGCCATCCGCAGGGTTAAAACGGAAGAATATACAAGGGGCGGAAATCCTGACCTTCGAGGCAAAGCACGCCCCGACGGACAGTCCGAAAAATCAACTCCTAGTTCGGGCCGGCTCGTGAGAGGCGAGTAAGAAAAAACCCGCCATCACTAGACCCAAACTTAGCAGCACAAACCAATCGCCGTGCTTAGTATAAAAACTTGTGCGACCCACCCAACGCGAGTCGCGCGCGATCGTGGTCACTTGTGCGCCGCGGAAATAAATATTCCCGTCTTGCTCATGCATGGTGAAGCGCGCGTTGCCAAATTCGTCGATCCAACCGCTCCAACCCCCATTGCCACAGCGAAGGACCGGGCGGCGATTTTCCACCGCGCGCAAAACCGAATGCGCGGCGTGCTGATACGCGGCCCCCCCTTCCCCGAACCAGCCATTATTAGTGATCACCGTCAGCACATCGGCGCCCGAAAGCACACTCGAGCGCGCCAGCGACGGGAAAATGTCCTCATAGCAAATAAGGACCCCAAAGGCAGTGGACTCACCACGCATCGGCACCAGCAACGAAGATGCCTCCGTGCCGCGCGTAAAATCATCACCGATCGGCACAAATTTCTTCAGCCAACCTAAGAGCGAGCGGAAGGGCACATATTCTCCGAAGGGGACCAGTTTGCGTTTCGCGTAATAGCTCGGCTGTAGCCCAGACTCAGGCATGACCAAAAAAGCACCGTTGAGCCAGCGCTCTTCGGGTCGACCCACGTCCTCGATCGCGATCGAGCCCAGTAGCAAGGTAGTCCCTGCGCGCTTTGCCAGCGACTCCGTAAACTCGCGCACGTTGGAATCACCGCGCACCGCCCATGGCGTGACTGCTTCGGGCCACAAAATAAGATCCGGCTTAGTGGTCGCCGCCGCGAATGTGGTTTTTTCCAACGTTGCAATAATGCCCGGCGCCTTAGCGGGATCCCATTTCACATCTTGTGAAACATAAGGTTGCACGAAAGCCACCCGACCCAACGTCGTATAATACGGCGCGCGGTTAAACGTCTCCTGCACGTGCACGCTCAAGGCCACGAGGAGTAAAAAAACCGCGAGGAAAAATTCCTGACTGCGCTTGTTGAGGCCGGTGACGCCCTCAAAAAATAACCGGTGCGCATACGCTGCGAAACCCAGGTTCATGGCCACGAGCACAAACGCTACCCCGCCCTGGCCCGTGTAGGCGGCCAGCTGTAAGACACTCACGCGTTCCCATTGGCTCGACGCGAGCGGCAGCCACGGAAACCCTCCCAGCACAAACGTGCGCAGCCACTCGTTGATACACCACAAGCCCGCCAACCCGAGTAACCCCATCAAACGCACGGGCGTCGTGCGCCCCACCATACGCGGCAACGCCCACCAGGCCGCCAAAAACCACGCACCCACCCACGCGCCGATAAACGGCCCAAGTAAAAAAAGACCCACCCAGGTTACGTGGTGTAGCCAGCCGAGCAAAATTGTCCACGCCACCGCCTGCGCGGCCAACATCGTACCGGCATAAAGTTTCAGCCGCGGCCGCCGATACGCCCAAAACAAACCGGGCACGAGACACGCATACGCAAACTCGGGCGTCGCGTAAGGGGGAAACGCCAACACCGTGAGCGCCACGGTAAACGCAAAAACGACCGCCGCCGTCACGTAGTCAGCCTGATCACGCCAAAACGAGGGTTGGGGCGCGTAGGGATCAGACCCGGTCGTTAACTCAGCCGAACTCACGCTCCGTGACAGGCTTTAAACTTCTTGCCGCTACCACAGGGGCACGGATCGTTGCGGCCGACTTTAGGCGTCTCGCGGCGGATCGTGACCTTGGGCAATTGGATCTCAGGGGCAGCTTCCGAAGCACCTTCGGAGGTGCCACCGGCCGTGACCGTCGTACTCGTCTCTAGGCGCGGCGCAGCGGGAGCGTCGGCCGGGCCGACGGCGCGGGCCGTGCGGCTGAGTAACGAGAGCATATTTTCGAAACTTTCGATGTTGGAGGCGCTGCGGAATAGCCCCGTGCAGATCTGCAGACGCACATTAGTCATCAGCTCCTCGAAGTACTTATAGGCCTCGCTTTTGTATTCTACGAGCGGGTCTTTCTGGCCGTAGCTGCGCAGACCGACGGACTGACGAAGATTTTCCATCTCCGTGAGATGTTCCTGCCAGTGATGATCGATGGCGTTGATAACGACATAGCGCTCCAGCGCGCCGAGCGCATCAGGCACCTCAACCGATTCTTTGACCGCGTAGGCCTGTTTCACCCGTTCAACCAGCTTAGCACTGAGCACTTCAGGATCATTACCCGTAAGTTCAGCGGCCGTGACACTCATCGGGAAATGGGTGTTAAGCCAACCCACCAGACTTTCCGTGCCAGAGACGGTGGCACCGCCTTTTTCACCAAAACCGGCGACCGCCAGACGCGAAATGATTTCTTCGCCGACTTGCTCAAAGATAATTTCTTTCGGGCGCTCGGAGTGGATGGCAGCGTTACGGATGCCGTAAATGACCTCACGCTGCTGGTTAAGCACGTCGTCGTATTGCAACAGCCGTTTGCGGACAGAGAAATTTTGTTGCTCGACCTTTTTCTGCGCACTCTCGATCGAGCGGTTGAGCCACGGATGCTCGAGTTCTTCCCCCTCCTTCATCGAGCCCTCCATCAGGCGAGAGGCGAGATTGCCTTGAAGGAAAAGGCGCATCAGCTCGTCTTCGAGCGAGAGGAAAAACTTCGTAAGACCAGGGTCGCCCTGACGCGAGCAACGGCCGCGTAACTGACGGTCGATGCGGCGGGATTGGTGACGCTCAGTACCGATGACCATAAGGCCGCCAAGTTCACGGACCCCTTCGCCCAGTTTAATATCGGTACCACGGCCGGCCATGTTGGTGGCGATGGTAACCGCGGCGCGTTGACCAGCGCGGGATACGATTTCGGCTTCTTGCTGGTGAAATTTAGCGTTAAGGACCGCATGGATCACCCCGGCGCGTTTCAACATGCGCGAAAGCACCTCGGAGGATTCCACACTAACAGTGCCGACGAGCACCGGCTGTCCCCGCTTGTTGGCGGCTTCGATTTCTTTGACAACGGCATTAAATTTGTCGCGCCGGGTTTTGAAAATAGAGTCATTACGATCAACGCGGATGCAAGGGCGGTTCGTCGGGATGACTTGGACCGCCAGGCGGTAAATGTCCTGAAATTCGGTCGCTTCGGTCTCGGCGGTGCCCGTCATGCCCGCGAGCTTCTCATACATGCGGAAGTAATTTTGAATCGTGATCGTAGCATAGGTGCGCGTCTCACGCTCGATCATGACTCCTTCCTTTGCCTCCACAGCTTGATGCAATCCGTCGGACCAACGACGACCGGGCATCACACGGCCCGTGTTTTCATCAACGATCATGACCTTGCCTTCTTGGACGACGTACTCGACGTCGCGCTCATAAAGCGAATACGCCCGCAGCAGCTGCGAAATGGCGTGAATCTCCTCGGAGATTTCAGCGTAACGATTTTGCGCAGCGAGTTTTTTTGCTTCGCGTTGCTCGGGCGTCGAGGCCGTGTCTTTTTCGATATCGGAGAACTCCGTAGCGAGGTCGGGCAAGACAAACGCGTCCGCATTATCGGGGCGGAGTTGCTTGCGGCCGATTTCAGTGAGGTCAGCTTGATGCTGGCGCTCGTCGACAACGTAGAGGAGGTCTTCCTTGAGTCGGTAGAGTTCGTCTTTGTTGAGGTCTGAATTGAGGTCGGTCTCGACCTTGTCGAGAAGCTTGCGCCATTCAGGCGTCTCGAGGAGGCGAAGCAGCTGCTTATTATTGGGGTTTCCCATTTTCACCTGCAGCATCTTGCGGGCAGCCGTGTCGCGTTCCTCAGCGCTGGGCGTAGGCTTTTCCAGCAGGGCCATCGCGTCAGAGACGAAGCGGTTACAAAGACGGGTCTGGTCGTTAACGAGCCGGTCAATGGGGGGCTTGATGCGGGTGAACGGTTGCTCCCGCTCTATGGGCGCCGGGCCAGAAATAATCAGGGGAGTACGAGCTTCGTCGACGAGGATCGAATCGATTTCGTCTACGATACAAAACCAGTGGTCGCGCTGGACCTGGTCTTCTTTGCGCGTGGCCATGCCGTTGTCGCGCAAGTAATCGAAACCAAATTCACTAGCGGTACCGTAAGTGATGTCGCGGCCATACATCTCGCGACGAAGGTCAGGCGTCATCTGCTGCTGGATACAACCGACGGAAATACCGAGAAAGTTGTAAAGGTGTCCCATCCACTCGGAATCGCGACGGGCGAGGTAGTCATTGACCGTGACTAGCTGGGTGTTGCGCGCGGTCAGAGCGTTAAGATACAGCGGCAAGGTGGAGACCAAGGTCTTGCCTTCACCGGTGGCCATTTCGGCAATCTTGCCTTCATGGATCGCCATGCCGCCGATAAGCTGCACATCGAAGTGCACCATATCCCAGGTGAGCTCGTGATCGCAGACAATGACCTTGCGACCGCTGAGCCGGCGGGCCGCGCTTTTTACGGCCGCAAAGGCCTCAGGGAGAATGGCGTCTAACGCAGTGCGTTTGTCCGAGGCCGCAGCAATGCGAACCCGAAATTCGTCGGTCTTGGCGCGGAGTTGCTCGTCAGTGAGGGCCTGATAGGACAACTCAAGCTCGTTAATGCGCGCGACAATGGGGCGGCACTTTTCGAGAAACTTACGATAGTTGCGGCCGGAGAAACGTTTAAAGAGAAACGAGAGCATGAAGGAAAGACGATCCTAGCCCGAGCCGTGAGCTTGGCAAATGCAGAAATCGTCCCGAAAGCCCTTAAAGGCGTAATGAAATCCGTGATTCGTCGAAGATTTCGCTCATATTAGGGCGTTATTACCGGCTAAAGAACCGAGATGCTCCAATTTTAAAATTAGTACAAGCAGGTACTCCTAATCATAGTATGCTACCGTGTCGCTACGATCATCTTACGGGCAATCGCTTAAGTGATTTAATCGCGTTAAGCGAATTAAGCTCTCGAAAGAGCTAGATGAGGTCGGCTTGCTCCGCGTCTGTAGTCAAACCCGCGGTTTGAAGTAGGCGATCGTTCGTAGCAGGCCTTCTTCGAGCGGAACCTTGGGCTCCCACTTAAGGATTTTTTGGGCGAGCGTTATGTCTGGCCGGCGCTGCTTGGGATCATCGGAAGGTAAGGGCTTGTAGACGATCTTGGATTTTCCTCCAACCAATTTCAGCGTGAGCTCGGCCAGTTGAAGCATCGTGAATTCGCCGGGATTACCGAGATTCATCGGGCCGACCGTTTCAGTCTGTCCCATAAGGCGAATCCAGCCTTCGATCAAATCATCGACGTAACAAAATGAACGCGTCTGCGAACCATCACCATAAATTGTGATGTCCTCGCCGCGCAGGGCCTGAACAATGAAGTTAGAGACGACGCGCCCGTCAGATTCATGCATACGCGGCCCGTAAGTATTAAAAATACGCACAACGCGGATATCAACTTTGTGCTCACGGTGGTAGTCAAAGAAGAGCGTCTCAGCGCAGCGTTTACCTTCGTCGTAGCAGGAGCGTTTGCCGATAGGGTTAACGTTGCCCCAGTAGCTTTCGGGCTGCGGATGAACGTGGGGGTCTCCGTAAACTTCGCTCGTACTGGCCTGAAACACACGCGCTTTCACGCGCTTGGCCAGACCCAGGCAATTGATCGAACCTAGGATCGAGGTCTTAATCGTCTTGATCGGATTGTACTGATAGTGGGGCGGCGAAGCGGGACAGGCGAGATTGTAGATCTGATCGACCTCAAACTTAAAGGGATCAATCACGTCATGACGCACGAATTCGAAACGTGGATGCTCAAGGAGATGCGCGATGTTCTGCTTTCGGCCCGTAAAGAGATTATCGATGACCGTTACCTCATGGCCTTCGCCTATAAGCCGATCACAAAGATGGGAACCGAGAAATCCGGCACCGCCGGTGACTAGAATACGCATGGGAAAAGTAGTGTTACTGGACCAAAGCAAAACCAGCTTCGCGCGTAAGGCGAGAACGGAGCTTAGGCCACCCGTGCCGCCGCCCCCACCTCGTAGCGCGCCACCCAAGCGCGATGCCACGTCGCGTAATCTCCTGCTTCAATATGCGCCCGAGCCTGCGCCATAAGATCGAGGTAAAAATGCAAATTGTGCAGTGTACACAGCGTCGCGGCCAAGATTTCACCCGCGACCGTAAGATGGCGCAGGTACGCGCGGGAGAAATTCCGACACGTGTAATTATCCAAACCTTCGACGATCGGCCGTGGATCGTTGCGGTATTTTTCGTTTTTCAGATTGATCGGTCCGTCAGGTGTAAACACCAGGCCGTTGCGGGCGACTCGGCTTGGTAAAACACAGTCAAACATGTCCACCCCAAGCGCGACCATCTTCAATAGCTGCGGCGGGGTACCGAGGCCCATCGTGTAACGGGGTTTGTCCGCTGGCATAAACGGCGTCGTCGCCCCGACCTGCTTCAGCATCTCCGGCTCAGGTTCGCCCACGCTCACCCCGCCCACGGCATACCCTGGAAAATCCAGCGCAGCCAAGGACTCAGCCGCCTCACGCCTTAAATCGTCAAAAGTGGAGCCCTGCACGATCGCGAACACGTGGTGACCCGCACCCAGAAAACCACTGTCGGTGGCGATCTGTTTGCATTGCTGAGCCCAGCGATAACTTCGTGCCACTGCCTGCGCGCACGCGTCGCGTTCGCATGGCCAAGGCGGACATTCGTCGATCACCATCGCGATATCACTACCTAGATTTTGCTGAATCCCCATAACCTCTTTAGGCCCAAGGAAAAGTTTCTTACCATCTAAGTGGGACTGAAACGCCACACCGTCTTCCCGGATCTCGCGCAACTTCGCCAAAGAAAAAACCTGAAATCCACCGCTATCAGTGAGAATCGGACCATCCCAGCCCATGAATTTATGTAAGCCACCGAGCTCGTGGATCAACTCGGAGCTAGGCCGCAGATTGAGGTGGTAAGTGTTGCCCAAGATGATCTGTGAACCAATCTCGCGTAAATGCGCAGGGGTCAGCGATTTCACCGTTCCTTGCGTTCCGACCGGCATAAAGATCGGCGTCTCAATTGTTCCGTGCCGCGTGCGCAAGCGGCCCCGACGAGCAGCAGTGGCATTATCGGTCTTTAATAGCTGGAAATGATCAGGCATAGCGGCGCTCCACCCTACCCGCGCGCTTGACCCCGCTGTCAATCCACGAGGTAGTACTCCTCCGACTACCGTGCTCCTCGTTATCGATAATTACGACTCCTTCACCTTCAACCTGGTCCAATACTTTGGCCAGTTAGGCGTAAGCCAACGCGTGTTTCGCAACGACCAGATTACCCCGGCCGAAGCCCTCGCGCTCAACCCCGATCGCATCCTTATTTCTCCTGGCCCGTGCTCGCCCGCCGAAGCCGGTGTTTCACTGGACATGATCAAGGCCTTCGCCGGTGTGAAGCCCATCCTCGGCGTCTGCCTCGGCCACCAATCAATCGGCCATTATTACGGAGGCCACGTCGTTCGTGCCAGCCGACTCATGCACGGCAAGACCTCGCCTATCCTACACAAGAACACCGATGTTTTTCACGGCATGCCCCAAGGCTTCGCCGCGACCCGCTACCACTCGTTGCTCGTGGAGCGCGACACTTTCCCCGCCGCCCTCGAAATCACCGCCGAGACCGCCGAGGGTGAGGTCATGGGCCTGCGTCACCGCACGCTCCCTATTTGGGGCGTCCAATTCCACCCCGAGTCCATCGCGACGGAAGGCGGGATGAACATTTTAAAAAATTTTCTGTCGCTCTCGTAACCATGCGCTGCCCCAAATGCACCTCTATCGAGGATAAAGTCATCGATTCTCGCATCAGCAAGGAAGGCTCGACCATCCGCCGCCGCCGCGAATGCTTGGAATGCGGTAACCGTTACAGCACGACCGAAGCCGTTCTGCGTGACGGCGTCGTCGTAATCAAACGCGACGGGCGCCGCGAAGAATTTGACCGAGAGAAACTCGTCCGCGCTGTCCGCGCTGCCTGCCACAAACGGCCAGTCGATCTTGAACAAATCAGCATGCTAGTCGAAGACGTCATGGACTCTGTCGAAGCTCAATTCGACTGCGAAATTCCTTCGCATGCACTCGGCCACGGCATCATGCACCGCCTCCGTACCATCGATCAAGTCGCCTACGTACGCTTCGCCAGTGTTTATAAAGAATTCCGCGACGTCACCGAATTCGTCGACGAGATTAGCAGCCTCGGCAAACCGCAGAAATGACGCGGTCCCGCGACGACCTCCGTCGCCTGCACTTCATCAACGAGCTGTTCGCGCACGTCACCGGACGCGATCTCTACCTCGCTGAGCAGATCAAGACCGCCATCACCTTCAGTCTAGGTGAACTCGAAACCCAGACCGCCCAGCACCCCGAATTTGCCGCGACTTTTGATAACGCCTTTAACGCTGCCGCCGCTAAGCTCCTCGCTCAACGCTTCGCCGATCTCCCGCAACATGGCTTCTTTCACTGGGACGCCGCCGCGACACCGCACGCCGCCACCCCGCTCTTCACGCGCGCCGGCATCATGACCGGCTTAAAACAACTCGCCGCCTTCCGCGAGTCTACATTGCTCGTCACCAATCTCCGCCCCGCCCTGCTTCCCCCCGCCCAACGCGCCACCCCCCGCCGCCAGCGCGATTACACCGAGGCCCTCGCCTTCATCCGCGAACTCATCGCTGCCCGCACCACCCGCACCGCCGATTTGCACCTCCTTTTCATTTAACCGCGCTAAACACCGCGGTGTGGCTTAAAATTCTGCCGTGTCATCCACGGATTTCACCGACAACTTATGCGGATGCCTAAGACCCTTTTTGAGCGCATCATCGCCCGCGAAATTCCCGCAAAAATTGAGCACGAAGACGAATTTTGCATCGTACTGCACGACATCCAACCCCAAGCGCCGGTCCACCTACTCATCATCCCGAAAAAAGCCCTACCACGCATCGGCGAGGCCACGATCGAAGACCAAACCTTGCTGGGACACCTTTTACTCACCGCCGGCACCCTGGCGAAAAAACTCCAACTCGAGACCGGTTTCCGCCTCGTCGTAAACAACGGCCCCGACGGCGGTGAATCCGTCCCGCATCTGCACGTGCACCTCCTCGCCCGACGCCCACTGAACTGGCCACCCGGCTGAATTAATCTTAGCCGCGTGATTCGAATGCGCCGTCGGTGCGCCTGGCGATGGCACCCTTAAGCTCGAGCATCAGTAGCACCGCCGCTAGCGGCGCCGGGGCCAAACCAGTGAGCTGCGCGAGTTCATTGGAAGTAAGCTGAGCTCCATCCACAAAACACGCCAACAATCGGGTTTCATCCAAGGTTAAATTGGCCGGCGTGCCGGCCGGTGTCCCGGGCTTTTCTGAAATTGGCGCCGGCCGTAAGCCATCGAGGTAATTTAACTCCGAGAGCAAATCGTCGACGCTCGTGAGCAACGTCGCTCCATCGCGAATCAATTGGTGACAGCCCGCGCTGGTCGACTGGTCAATCCGACCCGGCACTGCGAAAAGTAAGCGGCCTTGTTCACCCGCAAAACGTGCCGTGATCATCGCACCCCCATCCACGTCGCTTTCGATCACCACCGTCGCCTCGCACATACCAGCGAGGATACGGTTACACATCGCAAATGAATGCCGAT